>Ga0082212_10002004_pt1 | contig 29947 bp, 40 predicted proteins | sample TergutNt197P3_FD_71548 | JGI IMG/M metagenome (GOLD analysis project Ga0082212, IMG submission 71548) | Neocapritermes taracua P3 segment gut microbial communities from Petit-Saut dam, French Guiana - Nt197 P3 | ecosystem: Host-associated > Arthropoda: Insects > Digestive system > Gut ...
ATCTCTTGCGCGTCTATTCTGGTAAGCATGATTAGCCTCCTTGTCTCATCACAATCAACGCCTTGCGATCCTAGTATACCCGCGAAAAGCTTGTTTTGCAATAACCAGAGTTAATAAAATCGCGTTCAGTACAGAAATAAAAACGCTGTAAACCATTGCAGTTACAGCGTTTTTGGTGCGCGAGGGGGGACTTGAACCCCCACGCCCGTTACGAGCACTAGAACCTGAATCTAGCGAGTCTGCCAATTCCACCACTCGCGCGCATCCATCCTGCTCCGCAGTATAACAACAATCCGCAGCCATGTCAAGACGGCAAAACTCTGTCTTGCGGTTGTTCTGTGATAATGTCAGACAAAATACTGTTCGCAGACAGCTGAAAAGACGGTAACTGTTCTTTGCCGAAGACAAGTAATAACAATTCATCGAAATATAATCTAATAATAATGTTATTGTCATAGTATTCCGCTGAAGTTTGTGCTATGCTGTGTGTTATTCGTGAGCAGAGTCATTGAAGTCACTTAGATAGGCCGCTGATGCGTTATCACAAACAGGGGGATCTGGCAATGCAGCAAACTGCCGGGAGCTTGACAAACAAGGCGATACAGATCGGGAATTTGAGCATCAAAGCGCGCATTACCATATTCCTGGTGCTGATAGCCGCTTTCTGCCTGCTGACAGTGCTGGTCAAAAGCGGCAACATCGCGGCGTTTGAAAGCAGCGTCCATATAAAAATCACGCGGAACACAAACCCAATACCCACAGCCGTTATGAAAGCTATTTCTAACTTCGGTGCAGTTGGCATGATCGTGGCGATAGTCCTTGTGTTTCTGGCCTTGCCGGTCACACGTGTCAAGCTTGGCGTTCCGGTCGCGATAAACGCAGCATTCTCCAGCATTTTGAACAATGTGCTTAAAGTGCTGATCGCCCGCGACCGCCCCGAACTGAACAGGCTGGTCGATGCGTCCGGATACGGCTTCCCAAGCGGTCATGCGATGAACAACACTGCGCTGTATACAATCATAGTAATTATTACTTTCAGGCTGACAGAAGTCGATAAAACACGCATACTCATCCTCATATTCGGCGCATTGGCGTCGTTCCTGATCGGCGTCAGCAGGGTGTACTTAGGCGTACACAACACCGGCGACGTGCTGGCGGGATGGATGATTGGCGTCGCTGTTGCGCTGCTAGTCGATACATTATATGTTTTAGTCAGCCACTAACAACTTTCCGTGAACGTTAAGGCGGGCTTGCGGCAGTTCTTCATAACTGCTGCAAGCCCGTTTGTACGAGTAGCTATTTGCTAAGACATTTGCTAAGACTATATATTTATGCAAGCCTGGAATGCCTGGTTGACGGCCTCCGCTATCGTAGCGACATTCCGGCAATCGCCGATGATGTGAACATTACTCTCCGGCGCGCTGTGGCGCAGTTCGTCGACCAGTGCCCAACGCTCCCGCATCCCCATTGCAAGAAGCACTGTGTCGCACTCAATTTCGCTAAGCTCACCCGTCGAGGCGTTCTTTGTCACTATGCTCCCCTGTTTCACTTGAGCAAGCGCTGTGCCATACAACACAGGGATTTTCCGCTCCTCGAATATAGCGAGCAGTTCGCTGGCGGCGCTTCCTGCGCTCGCCCTGAGGTTTATTTTCCCTTCGGTCTCTTCCAGCATCTCTATTAGGGTGACGTCTTTGCCAAGGTCGGCAAAATCCAGAGCCGCCTCAAAACCTACTCCGCCGCCGCCGACGACGACGATTTTCTTTCCGCACAGCGAACGATCCTCTTCAGCATCGGGCGCCCACAGGACATGCGGTAATGAGATGCCCGGAATGCTCGCGGGGATCAGAGGGTCTGCTCCAACCGCAATAACCAGGGCGTCGTAATTTTCAACGTCAAGCACTGCCTTGGTAGCTTCCGTGTTGAGCAGCACCCTGGCGCCTTTTTCAACGCACTTTGCGGCATTGCGCCGCAACCAGTCCAGATAGTCCTTAACATCATACTTGAACGGGGGAACCGCAGCGCCGACTACATTGCCGCCAAGCCTCCCGGATTTCTCATAAAGCGTGACATTATGCCCGCGTTCCAGCAATGTCTCCATAGCCTGGATGCCGCCTGGCCCGCCGCCAATGACGGCGACTTTTTTTGCTTTTTGCGCTTTGGGCACAACGCCGTCCCTCAGCACAGACGCCATGTTGATCTTCGGGTTTACCGCACAGGAACTGGGCTTTGGCACCCTAAGGTGTTTTGTGCAGAAATCGCATCTAAGGCAAGGGCGCACATCGTCGGGGCGGTTTTCAGCGTATTTTATCGGCATCTCGGTGTCCGCTGTTATTGCGCGGCACATTGCGACAATATCCGCCCAGCCGTTTGCTATGATTTCCTCCGCATAGTCGAGGTTCATTATGGAGCCTACTGTTGCGACGATCATGTCGGGGTGGGCTTTTTTTATATCGCGCGCGAAATGCATATTGTACGACCGTTCCATCAGGTAGTTCTGACACCAGTTACGGTGGTACAGATTCGGACCGAACGGGTCGCTGTGCAAGCCTGCTGAAACATGCAGTATGTCGATATGCCCTTTCAGGTATCCCGCAAGTTCAATAGTCTCGTCGATGTGCATGCCGTCCGGGGCTACTTCGTCTCCGGAGCAGCGGTACTCGATCACAAAGTTCTCTCCGCAGTGCCTGCGAATCGCATCGCACACTTCAATGGCGAAGCGGGCGCGTTTTTCAGTGCTGCCGCCGTACTCATCGGTGCGTTTATTAAACTTGGGGCTTGTAAACTGGCTGACAAGGTTTCCGTGAGCTCCGTGTACCATGACCATATCCATGCCGGCTCTCTTCATGCGCCCGGCAGCCCTGCCGAACATTTCAACGACTTCGCCGATTTTTTCCTTGCTCATCTCTGTAGTGGGTATCGGTTCGCGGTTGTAGCGCTTGGCGCGCAGCAGTTCATCGTCGGATACAAAAGAAGAAGAAGAGTACCCCACAGTTCCTGTCATAAGGGTTCCTTCTCCCGCGTGGTTTATTTCGAGGGTGGCGTGGCATCCGAGCTGGCTGCATGCATCCGCAAACTGAGAAAGGGTATATATGCAAGCGTCTGTGCCCAAGTCGATCTGGAAGCTCTGGTCGTGGGTTTCCGACCGGTCTATGGAAGTGTTGCCTAGGTTCACCGTGCAGACTCCGCCCCGCGCAAACATGCGAGCCCAGTCTACCAGCGCCGGAGTGACAAACCCGTCGGGGGTGCTTAACGTCGGCGTATGCGGAGCCATGAAGATGCGGTTTTTGAAGTCAACTCCGCGAATACGCAGGGGGCTGAATACATGTTTGTATCGGGAACTCATGGCAAGCCATCCTTTCTTTATACCATTTCAATTACAGCCATTTCCGCAGCGTCTCCCCTGCGGGGGCCGATCCTTGTGATGCGCGTATATCCGCCGTTTCGTTCAGCATACTTAGGCGCCGTTTCTGAGAATACTTTGGTAACGACGTCCTCGCGCGTAATAAACGTGAGCGCCTGACGCCGCGACGCCAGAGTATTCTTTTTCCCCAGCGTTATCATTTTCTCAGCAAGCGGCGCGATCTCTTTGCATCGCGTCACGGTCGTTTCCATTTTTTCATTATCAAGAAAATCAGTGACCATCTGGCGCAGCATTGCCCTGCGCTGCGCCGTCGGTTTTCCGAGTTTACGTGTTCCAGGCATATTATCCTCCCTCGCTCTCGCTCATCAGGGCCAATCCCATCAGCGCGAGCTTGTTCACAACTTCCTCAAGCGACTTGCGCCCGAGATTCCGGACTTTTATCATTTCATCTTCTGTCTTTGATATCAGGTCTTCTACTGTGTTTATGTTGGCGCGCTTCAGGCAGTTGAAGCTGCGCACGGACAGGTCGAGCTCTTCGATCGTCATTTCAAGGACCTTGTCCCTTTGCGTCTCCGCTTTTTCAACGACTGTCGACTTGCTGCCTATAGTGTCGGATAAATCCGTGAACAGCGTAAAGTGGTCGCAAAGTATTTTCGCGCCGAGAGATATTGCGTCTCTTGCCGTGATGGTTTTATCCGTCCACACCTCGATCGTCAGTTTGTCAAAGTCTGTGACATTGCCGACGCGTGTGTTCTCGACCGTATAGTTGACTTTTTGGACCGGCGTATAAATCGAGTCGATCGGTATCACGCCGATGATCGGCTGCTGCAATTTATTCTTTTCCGCCGACATGTAACCGCGGCCGTGGTCTATTGTCAGTTCCATACTCAGTGCGGCGTCTCCGCTGAGAGTGGCGATGTGAAGCTCAGGGTTGAGTATCTCAACCTCGCCGTCTGGTTTAATATCCCCGGCAGTGACAGCTCCTTCGCCGGACGCTTCGATGTATACTGTCTTCGCCCTTTGCGTGTGCAGCCTTGCCACAATGCCTTTTATATTAAGGATAATCTCCGTTACGTCTTCCTTAACGCCCGGGATCGTCGTGAACTCATGCTGTATACCGCTGATTTTGACTGTCGTTACCGCCGTTCCCGGCAAGGAAGACAGAAGTATCCTGCGCAGCGAGTTTCCGAGGGTCGTGCCATATCCGCGTTCCAGCGGCTCTACGACATATTTTCCATAAGACTCGTCATCGGGTGTCTCAATACACTCAATGCGAGGCCTTTCGATTTCTACCATACGATACCCTCCTTCATTATTTAGTTGACTTACCAAAGGGAGAGTGACTATTTTGAATAGAGTTCGACTATGAGCTGCTCTTCGATGGGCAGGTCGATATCATCCCTCGCCGGCGTTGAAGTTACTTTGGCTGCCATGGCATTCATATCATATTCAAGCCACTTGGGGGGAGTTCTGAACGAGTTGGCCTCGATGACCGACTTGAACTTGTCGAGACTCCTGCTTTTTTCCTTAAGCGTTATTATCATGCCGGGTTTAACGAGGAATGAGGGAATATTGACTTTTCTCCCGTTCACCTGGAAATGCCCGTGCAGGACGAGCTGCCTGGCTTCTGCGCGGCTCATTGCAAACCCCAGCCTATAGATGGTGTTGTCAAGCCTCGTTTCAAGGAGCGCAAGCAGGTTTTCACCTGTTTTGCCCTTGCGTTTGCTTGCCATATCAAAATACCCGCGGAACTGGCTTTCCAGCACGCCGTAATACCGCTTCGCCTTTTGCTTTTCCCGCAATTGGATCCCGTACTCCGACGTCTTAGCGCGCCCTTGCCCGTGCTGCCCGGGAGGGTACGGCCTGCGGTCCGCGCCGCATTTTTCAGTGTAACATCTGTCGCCTTTCAAAAAGAGCTTTTGGTTCTCTCTGCGGCAAAGGCGGCAGACAGCGTCTGTATATCTTGCCATATCGGCTTAACCTCCTGCTTACTTTTTAATAAACTCTACTTACTTAAAAAGTAAGTTTTAGACTCTGCGCCGTTTCGGCGGACGGCATCCGTTGTGCGGGATAGGCGTCACGTCTTTGATCATTGTAACGTCGAGCCCCGCCGATTGAAGCGCCCTGATCGCCGCCTCGCGCCCCGAGCCGGGGCCTTTTACGAACACTTCGACAGTTTTCAAGCCGTGTTCCATAGCGGCTTTTGCCGCTGTCTCGGCTGCTGTCTGCGCTGCAAAGGGAGTGGATTTCCTGCTGCCGCGAAAGCCCATACCGCCCGCGGAAGCCCAGGAGATCGCGTTGCCGTTCACATCCGTCACCGTCACCATAGTGTTATTAAACGACGAGCTTATATGAACCGCGCCCTTCTCGATATTTTTTCGCTCGCGGCGCCTGGTTCTTGTCTTTTTGCCCTTGGGTGTTGCCATGTCTAACGTTCCCCCCTTTACTTCTTCTTATTCGCTATCGTGCGCTTGGGCCCTTTTCTGGTGCGCGCGTTCGTTTTGCTTCTTTGACCGCGCACCGGCAGGCCTCGCCTGTGGCGCATGCCGCGGTAGCTGCCGATCTCAGTCAGGCGTTTGATATCAAGCGCGACCGTGCGGCGCAAGTCGCCTTCAACGACATAGCTTCTGTCTATGCATTCGCGGAGCGAGGCTTCCTCCGACTCCGTGATATCCTTAACCCGTGTATCAGGATTGATACCCGTCTCTTCAAGGATTTTTTTCGAGCTTGTCCTGCCGATACCGAAAATATAGGTGAGTCCGATCTCGATACGCTTATCCTTGGGCAAATCAACGCCTGCAATACGTGCCATATTTAGTAATCAGTCCTTTCAATTAACCTTGTCGTTGTTTGTGTTTAGGGTTTTCGCAAATCACCATTACCCTGCCCTTGCGCTTGATGACCTTGCACTTCTCGCACATGGGCTTGACAGACGGCCTGACTTTCATTTTATTCCTCCTATTTGCTTCGCCATGTTATCCTCCCGCGAGTCAAATCGTACGGTGACATTTGCACCGTGACCTTGTCTCCGGGGAGTATCCTTATAAAGTTCATTCGGAGCTTTCCGGAGATATGAGCCAGTATTGTATGCCCTTTACCTATGTCGACGTGGAACATAGTGTTGGGCAGCGACTCGACTACGATTCCTTCCAGCTCGATCATGTCGTCCTTTGCCAACCTTACATACCTCCCTTTTCTCCGCGGGCTGCCACATACTCCGCGAGGGCCCGCCTGATTTCGTTGTTTGTGACCTTTTCGCCGCTTTGGAGCTTCGCAGCGATTTTTCCGTCAGCCTTATCCTCCAACTTCAAATGCTTGTTTTTCTTGCGTTTAGGCTTTTCGACCCTGCGGCCTTTACCGTCGGCGATCAGCGAGTATTCATCCTCCGTGCCGACTACAAGAAAACGTTTGCCCCCGTCGCGGCCGTTGAGTGAAATCACTACGTCTGCTTTGCAGGGCGGCCCTTTCGCATGGACGTATCTCTCATGATACTCCGCGTTGTGCTGCGTTGAAACGTCATTACTCATGGCATTCCCTCGCAGACAGTCAATATCTCGGGTTCGTCTTCCGTGATCAGTATCGTGTTCTCATAATGTGCGGAGTTTTTACCGTCCGCTGTGACGACGGTCCAGCCATCGTCCAGGAGTCTGACTTCAAATCCGCCTGCATTGACCATCGGCTCTACGGCAAGAGTCATACCGGGAACAAGCCGCGGATCGGCTTTCTTGCGCGGTTTCTGCACAAAGTTTGGCACTTCCGGCGGTTCGTGCATCTTGTTGCCGATGCCGTGCCCGATATAATCCCGCACTACAGAATAGCCGTATTCTTCTGCATAGCATTGTATTGCACCTGAAATATCAGACACGCGGAATCCGACCCGGGCAAATTTCAATGCTTCATAAAAGCACTGGCGCGTGACCTCTATCAGCTTTTGCGCTTCGCCGGTCCCGCTGCCCGCGATATATGTCGCGGCACAGTCTCCGACAAAGCCATCCTTGATAGCGCCCACATCGATACTGACGACGTCGCCGTCTGCGAGCCTGCGGGCCGACGGTATACCGTGGATCACCTGCTCATTTACCGAAATGCAAACGCTTGCGGGAAATCCGTTGTATCCCAGAAATGCTGGCTTTGCCCCTTTTGAGCGTATGAACTCATGGACTCTTTTGTTGATGCTTTGTGTGCTCGCGCCTGTCCGGACCATACTCCCGGCAAGCTGCCGGGCTGCCGCGGTGATCCTTCCGACACGGCGCATCAATTCGATTTCCTGAGCATTCTTTCGCTTAATCATGGCAATGCATTCCTATTCAAGGAAGCCTTTGTAGTGCCTCATCAACAGTTGCGATTCCAGTTGCGTTATCGTTTCAAGCGCGACGCTTACGACAATTATTATCGACGTTCCGCCGAGCGATATGCCTGAATTTGCCGCCGCAGCTGAGAAAAAGCTTATCAGTATCGGCGTTATTGCAATGACGGCAAGATACAGCGCTCCGAAAAGCGTGATCTTAGTCAGTACCTTTTGAATGAATTCAGAGGTAGGCTTACCCGCCCGGAAGCCCGGTACAAATCCTCCGTTTTTCCTTAGATTGTTCGCGATCTCAATGGGGTTGAACTGAACGGTCGAATAGAAATACGAGAAGAACAGGATAAGCAGGAAATACAGCAGCGCGTACGGAAGGGTTGTCGTGTTGAAGACATGGTCCATGACCCAGCTCCCCTCCCAGCTCGGTACAAACACGACGATCGTCGCGGGCACCGACGCTATTGACTGCGCAAATATGATCGGAAGTACGCCGGACATATTCACCTTCATCGGCAAGTGCGTAGACTGGCCCCCATACATTTTCCTGCCCACAACACGTTTTGAATACTGGACCGGTATCCTGCGCTCTGAGTTGGTGACGATGACTATCAGCACAACGATCGCTAGCGCGCCTATCAGCATGAGTATATATATCCACCAGTTGGACGGGGTATTGATAAAGTCTCTTACGAGTGAGCCCACCTGAGTCGGGAACCGGGCTACAATGCTGACAAAAAGGATGATTGAAATCCCGTTGCCGATGCCGAACTCCGTTATCTGCTCGCCCATCCACATCAGAAGGGCGCTGCCGGCTACGAATGTGGCTACGATAATGACCGGCGGCCAGAAGCCTGTCGCAGTGGGAGCAAGCATACCGTTGCTGTTTATCAGCACATAGTACCCGTAGCCCTGAAGCAGCGCTATTGCAATTGTGGAATACCTCGTGATTTTTTCGATCTTCTTCTTGCCGTCCTCACCGCCTTCTTTTTGCAGGCGTTCAAGGGCGGGAACCGCTATTGTAAGAAGCTGTATGATAATCGAGGCGTTGATATAAGGCTGAATAGACAGGGCGAAGAGCGACGCGCGCTCGAGCGCGCTTCCCGACATTGTATTGAACCATGCCAGGATCGTATTTGACAGGGATTTAAAGTACTCGCTCATCAGCGCGGTGTCGACATATGGAACCGTCACCGCGTTGCCCAGCCTGTACAGAAGTATCATGAACATCGTGAACAGGAGTTTTTTTCTTATCTCATCGACTTTCCATGCGTTTCGCAGAGTAGTGAGCACTTCACACCACCTCGGCCTTCCCGCCGGCCGCTTCGATTTTCTTTTTCGCCGACTCAGAGAATGCTGATGCCTTAACTGTCAGTTTCTTCGCGATTTCGCCTCTTCCAAGAACTTTCAAGCCATACCGGCATTTAGTCAGCACGCCGGAATCAAGCAGTTCATCCACGCCTACTTCCGCGCCGTCGGAAAACCTGTCAAGATCCGAAATGTTGATAGCCGTTAGCGGTTTAGCGAAAATGTTGTTAAAGCCCCTTTTCGGAACACGCCGCGCCAGCGGCATCTGCCCGCCTTCAAAACCTATCCTGGTTCCGCCGCCGCTGCGGGATTTTTGTCCCTTGTGCCCGCGACCGGCAGTTTTCCCGTTACCTGTGCCGTGACCGCGGCCTTTGCGCTTGCCGACGGCGGTCGAGCCGCTCACAGGGTGAAGTTCGTGTATATTCATATTGTCGCCCTCCTCACTCTTCCGTAACCGAGATCAGATATCCGATCTTTGCGATCTTGCCTCTGGTCTGGGGGTTGTCAGGCTGGACAGTCTCACTGCCAATTTTCTTAAGCCCGAGGGAAATAGCTGTCGCGATATGTTTATCGTGCCTGCCATTTAAGCTCTTTATCAGCTTTATCCTTAACTGTGCCATAAACGTCAATCCTTCCGATTTGCTCACTAGCCGCTACAACCCCCATCGCCTGCCGGCAATCCCCCTTCCGGGAAGGGAGTTTCGCTAGCCTCTAAATCCTAACTCCTGGTTCCTAACCCCTGGCTCCTATTTCCTCAATGCTTTTACCCCTAATCTTTGCGACTTGCGCCGCATCGCGCAGGGTTTTTAACCCGACCATTGTAGCCGCGACTACGTTTTGCGGGTTATTTGAGCGCAGGCATTTTGTACGTATATCCGATATTCCGGCCGCTTCGACCACAGCCCTGACCGCTCCGCCGGCAATGACTCCTGTACCGGGAGGCGCCGGTTTGAGCAGAACCTTTCCAGCGCCGAACACTCCAATGACTTCATGCGGGATCGTGCTGCCCGAAATCGTCACATTGGTGACATTCTTTTTCGCGTCTTCAATACCCTTGCGTATGGCTTCCGAGACTTCTCCCGCTTTCCCCAGCCCGAAGCCGACGCGGCCTTTACCGTCGCCGACGACGCATAGCGCGGAAAACTTGAAGATACGGCCGCCTTTGACTGTCTTTGATACGCGGTTAAGAGAAACTACTTTTTCAGAAAACTCGGGCGGAGCTTCATCTTTCCTGTTGTCTCTCCTGTTATCCCGCCTGTTGTTATTGCTCGTATTCGCGTTGTTATTGTAAGGCATGGAACGTTCCCCCTATTCGTCAGAATGCCAGCCCGCCCTCGCGGGCGGCTTCCGCAAGCTCTTTGACGCGCCCATGATATATATATCCGCCGCGGTCGAAAACTACGTTGGTTATCCCCTTGGAGACGGCGCGCTGCGCAACAAGCTTACCTACCATCTGCGCGCCTTCCTTGTTTGAGCCGGAGATGCCAAAGCCTTTTTCCACCGATGACGCGGAACATAACGTATGGCCGTTTATGTCGTCTATCACTTGGGCGTATATATGCTTCTCGCTGCGGAACACATTGAGCCTGGGGCGCTCGGCCGTGCCGGATATCTTGCCGCGGACTCTCTTGTGCCGCCTTTTTCTCTGAGCGTTTGTATCAGGTCTTTTAATCATAGTCGTGCCTCCTATTTGGCGCCGGTCTTGCCTTCTTTGCGGCGAACGACCTCGTCTGAGTATTTTATTCCCTTGCCCTTATAAGGCTCGGGCGGCCTCTTTTTTCTGACGTCTGCGGCGAACTGCCCGACGGCTTGTTTGTCGATGCCGCTGATTATCACTTTGTTGGGCGAAGGTACGTCGATTGCGATGCTGTCTGTCTCTTCGACGATGACTTGATGGGAGTACCCGAGGTTCATCACAAGCTTCTTGCCTTCTTTGGCGGCTCTCAGCCCGACACCCACTATATCCAGCTCCTTCTTGAAGCCGTCTGTCACGCCTACGACCATATTGTTCACGAGCGAACGCGACAAACCATGCAGGCTTCTATGCCGCGGCATGTCGGAAGGGCGCGTCACGCTTATGGAGGATCCGTCGGAAGTGACCGTGATATCCGGGTCTATCGCCCTCTCGAGGACGCCTTTCGGACCTTTGACCGTTACAACGTTTTCGTTAGAAACCTTGATTTCGACTCCGGCCGGTATCGTTATCGGGGCTTTTCCAATTCTTGACATAACGAACCTCCCTACCACACGAACGCAAGGACTTCGCCGCCGACATTGGCCTCTCTGGCCTTTTTGTCTGTCATGACGCCCTTGGAAGTCGATACTATTGCGACGCCTAGCCCGCGCAAAACATAAGGCAGCTCGCCGGCGCCCGCGTAAACGCGCAGCCCCGGTTTTGAGACACGCCTGAGCCCGGCTATCGCTTTGTCGTTTCCGTTATACTTGAGCGTAATCCGTATTACGCCCTGTATTCCGTCGTTGATAAGCTGGTAGTTCTTAATATAACCTTCTTGCATCAAAATATCCGCGATCGACTTTTTCATATTCGACGCCGGTATCTCGACGGTAATATGCTTTGCCGAGCTGGCATTTCTGATACGCGTCAGCATATCGGCAATCGGATCGGTTATATGCATACTGAATTCCTCCTTGTCTAAGTCACCACGACAATAGTCACCATGAAGTCTCCGAAGTCACCACGAGGTTTCCTCGTGAGGGAATTTTTTCGTCAGGCTAAGGCGGACGAACGAAGCTGTATGAGATACTGCGAAGTACGTTCGGCGAAGCATGGCGGAAAAAGTCACCACGAGGCTTTGCGGACGCCGGGTATTTGCCCTTTATATGCCAAGTTCCGGAAGCAAATGCGGCAGACGCCGTAATCGCGCAAATACGCATGCGGGCGGCCGCAGATCTTACAGCGGTTATACCGGCGCGAAGAGAACTTTGGCTCCCTCTGTTGCTTTAATATCATAGCTTTTTTTGCCATTTAGATATTCCCCCTACGAAATGTCTCATTGAATGAACGGAGCGCCGAGATATGTCAGCAGCTCGCGGGCTTCCTCGTCAGTCTTAGCGGTCGTGCAAATCACTATATCCATACCGCGCAGCTTCTCAATTTTATCGTAGTCTATCTCCGGGAAAACGAGCTGCTCTTTTAGCCCGAGTGCGTAGTTGCCGCGGCCGTCGAACGAGTTTGCGCTGATGCCTCTGAAGTCGCGGACGCGGGGCAGCGCCACATTGAGAAGCCTGTCCAGAAATTCCCACATGCGGTCCTGCCTGAGCGTTACCTTCACGCCGACAGGCATGCCCTCGCGGAGCTTGAAGTTGGCAACAGACTTGCGGGCCCTTGTGATAACTGCCTTTTGACCTGTTATTGTCGAAATGTCCTTAACCACGGCTTCCAGCGCTTTTGCGTTGTCGCGCGCGTCGCCGCAACCGACATTTACGACGATTTTATCGACCCTTGGTATCTGCATTACGCTCTTATATCCGAATTTTTTCATCATCGCGGGAGCGGCTTCTTCCGAATACTTTTTCTTCATTCTAGTCATATCAGCTACTCCTCTATCAGATCTCAGCGCCGCATTGTTTGCAGATACGGAATTTCTTGCCGTCTTCGTTGAAACTATGCGCCGGCTTCGTCGGCTTGTCGCATTTCGGGCATACGCGCATGACCTTGCTCGCGTATATAGGGGTCTCCATCTTGATAATGCCGCCCTCTTCGCCCTGTTTCCTTGGTTTCTGGTGCTTTTTCGCGACGCTTACGCCTTCCACGATGACTTTGCCGCCTTTAGGATCCGAGTGCAGCACCTTCCCCTGTTTACCTTTATCCCTGCCTGAGAGCACTATTACTATGTCGTTAGTTTTTACATGCATATGCCTATTCCTCCCGTGGCACAATCTATGCGGAGTTCATATTATCCGCCGCCGCTAAATCACTTCAGGGGCGAGCGACAGTATTTTCATATACTCTTTATCGCGAAGCTCGCGGGCCACCGGCCCGAAGATGCGCGTGCCTCTCGGGTTTTTATCCTCCCTTATGAGGACTGCGGCATTCTCGTCGAACCGAACATACGTGCCGTCTGCGCGGTGCACGCCTTTGGCTGTGCGCACGATAACGGCTCTTACGACTTCGCCCTTCTTTACTGTTCCGCCCGGCGCGGCTTTACGGACAGACGCTACGATAACATCGCCTATGCTGCCGTATTTTCTGCCCGACCCACCGAGCACGCGGATACATTTTATCTCTTTTGCGCCGGTGTTGTCGGCAACCTTAAGAAACGTTTCCTGTTGTATCATATCGCTATCCCCTTACTTCGCCTTCTCCAGCACCTCGACGAGCCTCCAGCGTTTATCCTTTGACAGCGGGCGGGTCTCCATGACGCGCACCCTGTCTCCAATGCCGCAATCGTTGTTCTCGTCATGCGCCTTGAGCTTATAGGTCCTCTTGATTATTTTTTTGTAAAGCGGGTGGGGCGTGCGGTCCTCGACCGCGACGACTATCGTCTTGTCCATTTTATCGGAAACGACTTTTCCGACCCGCGTTTTTCTCGAAGACGTTCTGTTCTCACTCATTAGTATATGCCTCCTTACAGCTCAAGCTGCTTCTGGCGAATTACTGTCTTGACTCGGGCAATGTCCTTGCGCACCTGAGATATCCTGATCGGGTTGTCAAGCTGATTCGTCGCATGCTGCATTCTTAAGAAGAAGAGGTCCTTTTTCAGCCCAACAAGTCGTTCTTCCAGTTCCGCCGGGCTTAGACTTACTACCTCGCTTGCCTTCATCTCATTCACCACCTGTCTCGCTTGCCGCCTCGTTCTTGATAAACTTCACCTTGCAGGGCATTTTGTGCCCCGCCAGACGTATAGCCTCACGGGCGACTTCCTCTGTGACCCCCGCGATCTCAAACAGAACCCTGCCGGGTTTTACGACTGCAACCCAGTAATCGGGAGAGCCTTTACCCGAGCCCATTCTGGTTTCCGCAGGCTTTGACGTCACCGGTTTGTCCGGGAAAATCTTTATCCACACTTTACCGCCGCGTTTTGAGTAGCGTGTCATCGCGATACGGGCGGCTTCGATTTGATTCGAGGTTATCCATGCCGGCTCGAGGGCTTGCATTCCATACTCGCCGTATGTGATGGTGTTGCCTCTTGTAGCTACGCCTTTCATGCGCCCGCGCTGCGCCTTGCGGTATTTTCTTCTTTTCGGTATTAGCATCAGTTACCGCCTCCTTCTCCCCCGCCCGGCGTAGCCGGGTTGCTTTGCGGGGCCGGGCTTGCTTGCGGGGCCGGGTTAGCTGCGGGGCTTGCTTGCGGAGCCGGGCTTGCCTGTGCAGCAGGCGCTGCCTGCGGCGCAGCGGTTCCGCTCTGCTGTGAATCAGCTCCGCTTCTTTGCGGCGCGCGGTTGTATCCGCCGCCTTGGCCCTGCGGAGCGCGGTTGTATCCGCCGCTGCTGCCGCCCTGGCCCTGCGGAGCGCGGTTGTACCCGCCGCCATATCCGCCGCCCTGGCTGCTCTGCCCGCTCTGCTGGCTGCGATTGTATCCGCCGCCGTACCCGCCGCCCTGTCCGCCCTGCGGGCTGCGCGGGCCGCGGTTGTTGCGGTCGCCGCGGTCGTTACGGTCGCGCCTGTCTCTCGGCGGGCGCGAAGTGTCCATAGTTCTGGGCGTTGTGCGGAGCGTCTGGCTGAGTATTTCGCCGTTGTATACCCAAACCTTTACCCCGATGCGCCCGTATGTAGTCGCTGCCTCCGCAAAGCCGTACTCAATATCGGCCCTGAGAGTCTGCAACGGAATAGTTCCTTCATGATATGTCTCGCTGCGCGCTATTTCAGCGCCGCCCAGGCGGCCTGATACCATGACCTTTATGCCTCTGACTCCGAGCCTCATGGCGCGGCTCATCGCGTTTTTCATAGCGCGGCGGAACCCAATGCGTTTTTCCAGTTTTGCGGCGATTCCTTCCGCTATGAGCTGGGCGTTTGTATCAGGGTTTTTGACCTCGACTATCGAAAGAGCTACCGGCTTGCCTATTCTTTTTTCAATATCCAGACGAAGCTTTTCGATCTCCGCGCCGCCCTTGCCGATAACTACGCCCGGGCGCGAACAGTGGATGAAAATCCTGACCTTTGCATTGTCGCGCTCGATTTCGATCCTCGGAACGCCTGCGGAAAACAGCAGGTCTTTCAAATACTTGCGGATGTTGTAATCCTCAATGATGAGGTCGCCCACTTTATCGGCTCTCGCATACCAACGGGAATCCCAGTCTTTGATGACGCCGACACGGAAGCCGTGCGGATTAACTTTCTGCCCCATTTACGATCCCCCTATTCTTTTTCCGTCACGACGACGGTAATATGCGACGTCCTCTTGTTTATCCTGTAGGCTCTGCCCCTGGGCTGCGGCCTTATTCTCTTGAGAATGGGCCCGGGGTTCGCGTATGTCTCCGAGACATAGAGGTTGTCAGGGTCCATATCGTGATTGTTTTCTGCATTTGCTACGGCGCTGTTGAGCAGCTTCAGCAGCAGTTCAGACGCGGCTTTCGGGGTCTGCATCAAAATCGCTTTTGCCGAAGCTGTGTCCTTTCCCCTGATGAGGTCGCAGACTATTTTAACCTTCCGGGGCGATATGCGCGCATATTTAAGATGTGCTTTCGCTTCCATGACTGCGTTACCTCCCCTTATCTTGATGTTTTGCTTCCGGCGTGGCCCCTGTATGTGCGTGTGGGAGCAAATTCGCCGAGCTTATGGCCTACCATGTCTTCCGTGATGTAAACGGGAACATGGCGGCGCCCGTCGTGTACAGCTATCGTATGTCCTACGAACGACGGGAATATCGTGCTTGCGCGCGACCAGGTCTTAAGAACCTTCTTTTCTCCCGAAGAGTTCATTTCTTCGACCCGCTTTACGAGCTCCGGCGCGGCAAATGGGCCTTTCTTAACACTTCTGCTCATGCGTCTTCCCTCCTATTTCTTACCGCGGCGCTTGACTATGTATTTATCTGTGGGATTCTTCGCTTTGCGGGTTTTGTAGCCGAGCGTCGGTTTGCCCCATGGTGTAACAGGCCCCGGCCTGCCAATCGGGCTCTTGCCCTCGCCGCCGCCGTGCGGATGATCGACCGGGTTCATGGCTGAGCCGCGCACTGTCGGGCGGATGCCCATGTGGCGCTTGCGCCCGGCCTTGCCTATGTGGATATTCGCGTGGTCGACGTTGCCGACTTGCCCTATCGTCGCCATGCAGTTACTGCGCACAAGCCTGTATTCTCCCGACGGAAGCCTTATCTGGGCCATTGCGCCTTCCCTTGCCATCAGCTGCGCTGAGGTTCCGGCGCTCCGCACCAGCTGCGCTCCCTTGCCGGGGTGCAGCTCTATGTTGTGTATGACTGTTCCGACGGGGATCGATGTGATGGGCAGAGCGTTGCCGGGCTTGATATCCGCGCTCTTTGAAGATAAGACGGCGTCGCCTTTTGAAAGCCCGGCCGGCGCCAGGATATACCTGCGCTCTCCGTCCTGATATTCGATCAAAGCGATGTTCGCCGAGCGGTTCGGGTCGTATTCCAGCCTTAAAACCGTGCCCGGAACATCGAACTTATTGCGCTTGAAGTCTATGATCCTGTATTTCCTGCGGTTGCCTCCGCCCCTGTGCCGGACGGTTATGCGCCCGTAGCTGTTGCGCCCGGCGTGCTTCTTAAGCACCTGGGTAAGGCTGCGCTCGGGCCTTGCTCTTTTATCTATTCCGTCGAACCCGGAAACAGACATGTGCCTCCTCGACGGCGTGGTCGGTTTATATAGTTTAACAGACATCTCAGGTCATCCTCCCTCAGAACGGCCTTGGCCGCTCTTAGTGCACTTAACTGCGATTACACCATTCCTTCAAAGAACTCTATTGTCTTTGAGCCGTCCGTTAGGCGGACGACCGCTTTCTTCCAGGCTTTTCTGCTGCCGTCGGGGTAGCGCCCAACGCGTTTTATCTTGCCCTGCATGTTCAGGGTAGTCACTTTTTGAACCTCGACGCCGAAAATTTCTTCGACGGCTTTTTTGATCTCGATCTTGTTGGCGTCGCGCGCGACCTCGAAGACGTATTTTTTAAGGTCGACATGCTCCATCGACTGCTCTGTAATGATCGGGCGCAGGATAATATCGTATGATGTTCTCATTACGCGTACACCTCCTCGATCACGCCAAGCGCTTCTTTATCTACTATGAACGTCTGCGCGTCCATAATATCGTACGTGTTGAGCAGCGATGCAAAAGTCGTCTTGACGCCGGATAGATTCCTTGCGCTCAAAACGACATTCATATTGACTTCAGGCGTCACGACGAGAGCCTTTTTCGACGCCCCGACTGCTTCAAGGAACGCCCTGAAATCCTTTGTTTTGATTTGATCCATCTGAATGCTGTCTACTACGATGACGCTGTCGCCGGAAGCTTTAAGCGAAAGCGCGGACTTCAGCGCAAGCCGGCGGTACTTCTTGTTGAGTGAATAACGGTAGCTGCGCGGCTTCGGCGCAAAAGCTACGCCGCCATGCGTATAATGAGGCACCCTGGTAGAGCCCTGGCGGGCGCGCCCGGTTCCTTTTTGACGGTATGGCTTGGCTCCGCCGCCCGAAACTTCGGCGCGGGTCAGAGTCGATTGCGTGCCCTGGCGCTTGTTTGCCAGATGGTTTTTCACGACTGCGTGTATTGCCGCTATGTTCGGTTCCACACCGAAAATGGCGTCGGAAAGAGTCACTTCGCCAATGACTTTTCCCGCCATGTTATATACTTTACTTTCAGGCATAATGACATCTACCCCCTTCACTATGCGTTCTTGACCGTGTTTTTCAGGCTGATGATACCGCCCCTGGGGCCTGGTATCGCGCCTCTCACGGCTATCATGTTCAGCTCCGGATCCACTTTTACGACGTCCAGGTTTTGTATGGTCACCTGCTCCGCCCCCATGTGCCCCGCGCCTATCTTGCCTTTAAAAATACGGGACGGGTCCGTCCCGGAACCCATTGAGCCGGCGTGCCTGTGTACCGGGCCGCCTCCGTGGGATGTGGGTGTTCTTCCTGCTCCGTGGCGCTTAATAACGCCGGCGAAGCCTTTGCCCCTCGAAATGCCTGTAACGTCGACCTTGTCTCCCTCAGCAAAGACGTCTGCTTTAAGCTCGTCGCCGACGTTGTACCCGGATACGTCGTCAAACCTGAACTCCTTCAGATACTTCTTGAGCGGTACACTGGCCTTTTTGAGGTGACCGAGCTCGGGTTTTGTTAGTTTTCTTTCCGCGATATCCTGAAAACCGAGCTGGACAGACTCGTAGCCGTCTTTTTCGCTGACTTTTTTCTGCACTACGACGCATGGCCCGGCTTCAATGACTGTTACCGGAACGACTTTGCCGTTTTCATCGAATATCTGAGTCATACCGACTTTTTTTCCGATGATCGCTTTGACCATTGTGATTCCTCCTTCGGTTATTGGTTGGCGCTGCGCGCGGCAGCGTCAACATGACCTTTGCGTGTGGCCTATAACTTGATTTCGATCTCGACGCCGGCGGGCAGTTCGAGCGACATGAGCGCTTCGACTGTTTTTTGCGTCGGGCCGATGATGTCTATGAGTCTTTTATGCGTGAGCCGCTCGAACTGCTCCCGGCTGTCTTTGTACTTATGGACAGCGCGCAGGATAGTTACGATTTCTTTCTTTGTGGGGAGCGGGATGGGGCCCGAGACTCTCGCGCCGGTCCGCTTTGCTGTTTCGACGATTTGCGACGCCGCCTGGTCTATGAGCTGGTGGTCGTACGCTTTGAGCCTAATGCGGATCATTTTCTTATTTACTGCCATTTACTTGTCCTCCTGAACTATATTTCTACATTCAGGACGGGTGCGGCTTTCGCAGCCGCTAGGTAACCGCTGAATCAATCAGCGTTTTCCTAGAGAAAATTTCTGTACACAGAACCGTGCGTATCATTTTTTTCTGAAAACCAAACCGGAAAAATATTTCCGGCCTCATTTTCTATGCGCGCGTTGCTGTTTCGCCTTTTGTGCCGCACAGTTTTTTCTCAGCCGCCCGATTATGCGCCTCCTGTCTGAGACGCCGGACATACTCCCCGAAAGTTACCAGGAAAACCCTGCAATCTCCCGGTTCATCGCACTTTGCGCCGCGCAGCCGAAAACGGCATGCCGATAATGGCGCTTGGGTAGAATACCAGATACGCTCCTGGCTTGTCAAGAGTTTTTTTTAAGTTATTACGCTAGTCATATAAGTTGTTACGCTAGTTGAGGTGGATCGTGAAGCATTCCCTCCCGCGCACGGTGTTTATGCCGAACTCCACATAGAAGTAATATTTCCAATGAAAATACGATAAGAACTCATCTCCGTCCTCATCCCGGTAACCGAAAAACTCGAAGAGATTCTGTTCTAATAGATTAGCGTATGCATCGAGGAGCGTGTCCGCGTCGTCGGGCAGGTCGCTCAGGCGATATGAATATGTTGTCGTCCGGCCGCGGTTGGAGACGGTGTCAAACGGTTTGACGCCGTAAAACGCGCCGAAATCCGGCGCAGGTTCGTAATCCGGATAGTGTGAGACCGTGTTCAGGATAGACTTTAGCGGCACATATTCGCTGCGGTCCAAGCTATATATAAAGTTGATTGGCACGGAAAGGTTGATATTCTGCGCCCCGACAGCCGTCGCGCTCGTGACGCCCACGACCCTGCCCCTGGAATCGAGAAGGGCGCCACCGCTGCTCCCGCTCGATATCGGCGCGTCGATTTGAATATACTCCGCGCCCTCTATCTCGCGCAGGGATTGCGAAACGATTCCCTGCGAGTATGAAGCCTGCAATCCCAGCGGGCTGCCGAGCGTGTATACCGTCGCGCCGGTTTGCAGCTTTTCCGAGTCCGCAAATTCAAGGTACGGGAAGCCGCTCCCTTCGACCATAATCAGCGCGATGTCCTTTTTTCGGTTGCAATCGAATATGCCTGCAACATCATATTCTTCGCCGTTATCTGTGGTGATTTTCGCGCTCGACGCCCCGGTGATGACATGGTTGTTCGTGACGGCCATGCCCGATTCGTTGATGAAAAAGCCGCTCCCTGTCTTAATGAGCTCTTCATCTTCATCATATATCTCGATATAGAACACTGCCGGGGAGGCAAGGCGGTAAATCTGTTCCGCCGTCAGTTCCGCCGTCAGCGTGAATTTTTCCCGCGTACCTGCGTCGAGTATGCGCATGATGATCGCTGCGACTTCAGCCCGGGTCACAGTCCTGCCCGGAAGGAAGGCCCTCTCATCATCCGAGCCTGTGAGCACGCCGGCCCTGTACAGTTTGTAGACTGCGGGGCCATAGCTGTAACTCTCCGCGACGTCAGGGATCGCCCCGTCCGCAATGCGGTTGAGCGGTGTGAGCGCTTCGTCCGGGAGCGCCTGCGCGATCATTAAAGCAAAATCAGAGCGAGTTGCAGCAGCGTCATAGTTCCTGTATGCCGACGCCGCAAGGCCGTTTTCCCGGCAATAATCCGCATAAGGCGCGTACCACGGATTCCCTTCCGCGAACTCCATCGAACCGGTATAGTAGCCCTTGTGCAGGCATGCCGCCAGTTTTATGGTCTCGGCGACCGTAAGCATACCTGAAGGGTCAAACAGCCCTGCGCCTTTGCCGCTCATAATCCCGCGCTCATAAACGCCGCTTACTCCGCCGTAGTACCATGCCCCGGCAGGCACATCGCTGAACTCGTCCCGGTAAACGCTTGTTTTACCGAAGTTGGAGAGGCTTGCCACGGCAATAGCGGACGTTGCCGCGAGCGCCGCTAACCCGGCAACAATAAGCAGCGCGGAAAAGAAAGCATTTAAGCGTTTTTTCATGTATTTATGACCATTCCTATCTGTGGCGCTAACCACTCAGTGGCGCTGACCACGCAGTTAAGTATACATATCACATGGGCGCAAAAAAAGCAAGCACGGCAAATGGTCTTGCTAGTAAGGTAATGTTCCGGACAATCAGAACTGTGAAAAGAATGTCACGATATGGTCAAAGAACAGCTTTGCGGCGGCCTGATTGCGCGCTCCCGGAGAGATTTCCGCGTATACATATCTGAAGCAATCCGGGTTTGATATCCTGATAATCCTGTTGCTTTCGATGCTGTCGATCCCCCCGGTCTTTGCAGGGTTGAAAACTACGCCCGACTCGTCGTGGATCGCATTGAACAGGTCGATATGCGTCTCCATCGTCTTCTCACGATGGGGAGTAAAGCCGGCCAGCGCGCAGAAATAGTCCTCAGCATGCCTGAGCGACGCTACTTCGTTAAAACTCATGATCGGGTGGTCGGCTAGCTCGATAAGGTCGATCTCGGGCCTGCCCGCGAGTGGGTGCTTTGTCGGCACTATAAGCACAAGATCCTCGCGCAGCAGGCATGTGCGCCCGCCGGAAAAATCATTTTCCGTGGTCATGTCGATGATAATATCCGAATCGCCCTGGACAGGCCGCTGGTGCACAATTTCTACTTCCGGCTGATATCTTTTAAACGAGGAAACCAGTTCCGTGATGTACAGAGCAATCACCGACGCTGTGAAGGTGACCCGGGGCTGGGCGTCGCCGAGCTCGCTGCAGATTTGCCTGATTTTGTCCACTTCGTCAAGGATCGTCTGCACATGCGGCAAGACTTGCTGCCCGGCAGCGCTGACAGATACCCTTTTCCCCGTACGGTCGAACAGCTTGACGCCGAGTTCTTTCTCCAGCGCCGCAATGCTCTTTGTCATCGCCGGCTGAGTCAAATACATCGACGCAGCGGCTTTCGTTACGCTGTTAAGCTTTGCGGTCACAAGAAAGTTAGTCAATTGGTTGAGCTGCATCACATACACTCCGCATCCATAGCTTTTGCATTATGCCCGTCACTACGCAATAAACGGATTATACTCTTGCGTGCCCGAATAGTCAAACAAAATATGAAATATTTGTATATGCTTATTCCTAATTGTTATTTGCGCAGGCTGCTTGACACAATCTGGCGGGCGGGCGCGACTTTGCGGAGCAGCGCGATAGTAAGCGCGATCGCGATGAACACGCAGCCGACGCAGCCCATGTACATTGCCGGGTAGCCGGAATAATCAAGGACTACTCCCCATATGAAGCTTCCTATCGCAAAGCCCAGATCCATCGGGAATGTATACGTCGCCATTGCCGCCCCGCGCCTTGCTTCGGGCGACATCCTGACAACTGTCGCCTGCATAACAGGCCCGGTTATGCCGCTTGCGATGCCCGCGGCTACACCCGCAACATAGAAAAGCTCAGTATGCTGATGCGACAGAAGCAGCAGCGTGTACGCAACAGCATTAAACGATAGCCCTATAACAATCAAAAACACTGGCTTTGTGCGGTCGGCCAGCCGCCCGGTGAACAGCCTGAAGGCAACCATAAAGACTGCCGAGAGGGTATAGTACAAAACAGGATTCGGCACTTCGATGAAGAAAGCGTATGCCATCAGGAACGTGAGGTTCGCGCCGTGCGCGATAGCGATGAAAAGCTGTATTATCGAACAGGGCAGCGCTGACTTTTCAAAATATGCCGCAATGCCTCGTATCTCAGGCTTTTCGACCTCCGCTCTTTCATTCTTTGGCGTTCCATCCTCCGGCTTCCCGCCGGGGCCGTCTGAACCGCCAGGCTCCGCTTGTGCGGTTTTGCCCTTTGCAAAGCGCGCGTCTTTTTCGTAGTTGCAAAAGAGCATGATCGCCACGACAGCAAGAATCAAAACTGCAGCAATGTAGTGGATCGTATCGAATTTCCCCTGCGCTATCAAACCTGTCGTTATCGCAGGCCCGATGACATTCGTCAGCGGCATTGCCAGTCCGTAATAGCCAAGCCCTTCGCCCATCCGCTCGCGCGGGATAACATCGGTTATGGCGATCGATATTGCGGTTGAAGCCATCGACATGCCGGCGCCCCGAACAAGGCAGATGACCGGGAACGCGCTGAGGTACGGGAAGAAACTGAATGAAGCGGCGGCGGCGGCAAAGACTACTGAGCCGATTATTATCAAACCCCTGCGGCCTCTTTTGTCGGAAGTCCTGCCGGTGAATATCCTTGCAACAGTCGCGGAGCCTGCAGTAGCTGTGAGCAGCAGCCCCGTGAAGCTCGCCGAACCGCCAAGCGACTGGACGTAGAGTGCCCTCGAAGTATCAAGGAGCTGGCTGCCTAAGTTCGTAAGCAGGCCTATAAGCATTATTACGAAAAAGTAGACTGTCAGCAACCTGACTTTCTTCACCGCGCCGTCATGCGGCCCCTCTTCTTGTCGATTCATCCAAGCTCCTTATATTGATATGCGCAGCATTATCCGGCTATATCACTCCGATATCGTAAGCGGCGGCAAATGCTGTGTGTGTCGCGTTCATGATGTTTTTCGGCGCCGCGCAGTCGCCTATCTGGTAAAACTCCGCAGCGCAGCTATTCAAAGCGATCGCCTCGTCGGCGAGCGGGGTATGTCCCGTTGCGTATATGACAGTATCCGCAGGGATTTTGACTTCGCCCTCAGGGCCTTCTGCGACCACTTCTGTATCCGTTATCTTCGATACTTTCGTGGATAGGCGCAGGTCTATGCCAAGCTCCTCGATCTGGACTGTCAGCGCGTAGGTATGCAAGGAAGACGGCTCTGCAGTGATCCTATCCATTATTTCGATGATCGTCACTTCGCGCTTCGCCGGGCCGTCCGCTTCTTGCGCGAGGAAAATCCCCAGTTCGACCCCGACAAGGCCGGCGCCGATAATTACGACTTTCTTCCCCGCCTTTTCAGGCGCGGCATATGCCTGCTCAGCGTACATGACGGTTTTTCCGCCGATACCCGGTATCGCGGGTATGACCGGCTGCGCGCCAAGAGCTGCGATAATGACGTCGGGGCGCAGCGACCTTGCGTATTCCGGAGTTACTTCAGTGTTCAGACGCACATCAACCGCCGCTTTGGATACGAGATTGGCCTGTCTTGCGATGTAGTCCGTCATATGCTTCTTAAACGGAACCTTGTCTTCGCATAAAAGCACGCCTCCGAGCTGCGCCGTCTTTTCGCACAGAATAACTTTATGCCCGCGCTCCGAGGCTGTGATCGCAGCCTGCATCCCGGAAACGCCGCCTCCCGCGATAAGGACGGTCTTTTTGCTGCGCGGGGGCGGAGCCATCAGGACGTCCCGTTCGCGGCTCGTGACAGGGTTGATCGCGCAATAGTGTATGCGCCCGATATTGCCTGTCGTATAGCAGTTCATGCAGCGCAGGCACTCCTGGATCTCGTCCTCGCGCCCGGTCCTGGCTTTGACCGGGAGATTCGGGTCTGCGAGCGACTGTCGTCCCAGCTCAATTATATCGGCTCCGCCCGAAGCAATCGTTTCCTCCATATGCTGCGGGTTTGAGAACGAGCCGACCGTGGCGACATAAGCCTTGACGTGTTTTTTTATTTCACGCGCATATTTCGCGTTCACACCATCTTCAAGAAACATGCTCGGATGCGTGATGATAAACGATCTTCTGACCTCGTGGTTTCCCGCTGAGACATGGATAATATCCACGTAGTCGTCCAGGGCCTTTGCGAACTCTATCCCTTCGTCTATGTCGTACCCGGCTTCATTGCATTCTGTTCCGCTCATGCGTATCTCTATCGGAAAAGCCGGCCCGACGGCGCGCCGTATTGATTCTAAAACAGCAATCGGCAATCGCATGCGGTTTTCAAAGCTCCCGCCCCATTTATCTGAGCGCGTGTTCAGCTGCCTCGACCAGAATTGCGGGAGGAGCCATCCATGCCCCGCGTGGATGGTCACCATGCCGAACCCTGCCTTTTTCGCAAAAGCAGCGGCTTTCCCGAATGCGTCGATGATATGGAGTATCATGTCTTCCGGCATTTCCGTGACTTCTCCGTACTTGCCGTTTTTTATTGCGACAGGGCCGTACATCGGCCTCCCCGCTGCATAGACGCTGTGGGCATACATGCCTGCGTGCGACAACTCGGCTGAGGCGACGCACCCGTGGCGTGTGACGGCGGCGGCAAGCCCGGCGAATCCCGGCATCGACCTGATATCGTCTATCCGGTAAAGCCCCGCGAACGCGGCGCCTGTTTGCTCGTCCACGATGCAGTCGCCGACGCATATAGACGCCATGCCCCCGCGCGCTTTCGCCTCAAAGTATGCGGCGCAGTCAGCATTCGGCCAAAAGTCCGACCCGGTGTTATAAAACCCCTGCGGAGCGGCAAATATGCGGTTTTTAAATACAGTGCCCCGGATTTTCAGAGGCTCAAACAGATGCGGGTATTTTAATGCGCTCATTTCATCAGCTCCTTATTCAAACAGTATACCTTTTTTGGAACTGAGTATATCCTTCTTTACCTTGCTCTGTCAACTGAAAGCGGCAGCAGCTGCACAGTTGCCGCAGGCATATGAATTGTCGCTATATATTTATTAGATTTAATTATTTGAACTTTTATCGACAAAAGTGTATAAATGGAATAATACACACATCATATAATTATTGTGACTACATGAAACACACAATACTGCACTGTGTGTATTAAAAAGAGGAATAATTAAATGAAAGGATTGGAAAAATGAGTAGTAGAAAAAGAGTAATAGCCCTGTTATTAGTCATGATGATGTGCATTTCTTTTGCTGTGGCCTGCGGGAGCGATTCCGATAACAGCAGCACAGGCGGGTCCGGCGGAAATTCGGACTCAACCGGCGGCAGCGCGGACGGCTCGGGAAGCAACACAAGCGGATCGGGAGGCAGCCAGGACGGAGGCAGCGGAGGAACGGCAAGCGGTACTGCCTCGGCTAAAGACACTCTTACAGTCGTCGTGACACAGGACGCGGGTACTTTAGACCCCGTATTTCTGTATATGAACGATATTCAGCCCGCTCTCGGTTTAGTCTATGATACGCTTTGGGCTATAGACGAAAACGATAGCATACTCTTCAGGGTCGCAACCGACCTCGACAGGACCGACCCGTTAAAGTGGATCATTACGATCAGGGACGATGTGTATTTTGAAAACGGCAACAAGCTCACAGCCAAAGATGTACTCTTCTCGCTTTACCGCGTTGAAAACAGGAGCGGCGAGCCCGCGCTTTTCGGCAATGTGGACTTTGACAACAGCAGAGTGGTGGACGATACTAAGTTAGAGGTGTGTTTTTCGATCTACGATATCAACATTGTCTATAACTTCTCAAGCACATTCCTGTTTAACGAAGACGCGTTCGACGCTGACAAAGTTGCCATCGAGTCGATGGGTTCCGGGCCATACTACATTGACGAATATGTCGTGAACAGCCATATGGTTCTCAAAAGGAGCGCGAGTTTCTGGGGCGACCCTGCTCCGATAGAGACCATTACTTTCCGCGTAATGGTGGAGGAAGCCCAGAGGGTCAACGCCCTGCAAACAGGCGAAGTGGATATTTCGGCCGTCCCGTTCCAGGATGTTGATTTCGTCCGTGGGTTATCTGATATGGAAGTCCTGATATCATCGGGCACAATGACCACATCGGTCTGGATGAACACGCACCCCGACGCAGGGCTGTTCACAAACAACCTCGACGCAAGGTTTGCCGTCGCGCACGCGATAGATCCGACTGCTGTCCTGAACGTCGCTTTCAGCGGCTTTGGAAAAGTTGGCAGAGCGCCTTATTCGACTGGTATTGCTGACGTTACCCCGGAGCTTTTAGACATTGGCTATTACAGTATCGGATACGATCCCGACCTTGCCAGGGAGTACGCCGAGAAGGCCGGGCTTATTGGTGAGACGATTGTGCTCATCAACAACGGCTCTCCAGCCAATGTGACGACATGCGAACTCATCCACGGCTACATGGCCGATATCGGCGTCAACGTGGAGATCAGAAGCTATGATATGGGTTCCTGGCTTGCAGTGGTTTTCGACGGCAGCGCATGGGATATGTCCATAGACTTCACTGCGGGAAACACTGTGGCACAAGCGCTCAGCTTCTGGTGGGGCATGCAGGCTGCAGGCGACTACGCAAACCCCGATAGCATATCCGATTACCCGGGGAAAATGCGTTACATCGAGCTGGCGAGCGATATTATGTCTGTCACAGACCGCGGGGAACTCTCGAGCCGCTATCTGGAGATGACACAGATACTCGCAGAAGCCATGATTTATTTCACAATTATTGAGGGCGTGAGCGCTCAGGCATATAACAAGGATCTGGTTCTTCCGCGTCTGCTGAACGACGCGATCAATTACAGAACGGCATACTGGGCCGCATAGTTTAGTAAGCATGGCAGGGCGGGCCCAAAAGGTTCGCCCTGCTGCATAATTAAGCGCCAAAGAAGGTGTGAATAAATGCTTAAATACATATTAAAACGTGTGCTGCAGTTTATACCTATTTTACTGGGCATTTCGTTTGTTGCTCTCATTTTCATCGACCTTTCCCCGGGGGATCCCGCCCGAATAATCGCGGGTATTGAAAAGCAGGAATGGGAGGTCGAGCAGATAAGGGAGGAACTCGGGCTAAACGACCCGCTTCTTGTCCGGTATGTCAAGTTCCTGACCGGCGCTATCAGGGGGGACTTCGGCACGACTTACTACACGAAAAGACCAGTGCGCCCGGACATGATGCAGCGGTTCCCATACACTTTCCTTATTGCCACGGCAAGTATCCTGCTTGCTGTTATTATAGGGATACCTATCGGCATATATGCCGCGACCCACCAATACACCTGGAAAGACAACACCGCGATACTTCTATCGCTGCTTTTCGTTTCTATGCCGTCTTTCTGGTTTGCGTTACTATTGGTCCAGATATTTGCCGTCAAGTTCGGGTGGCTGCCGGTCTCCGGTATTTTATCATGGAAAGGCTGGATTTTGCCCACTTTGTCGCTTGCGCTCGGATACGCCGCCGGTTTAGCAAGACAGGCGAGGTCGAATATGCTTGAGATCATCAGGCAGGACTTTATCACGACCGCCCGGGCAAAGGGCCAGTCTGAAGTCGTCATCAAGTACAGGCACGCGCTTAAGAATGCGTGCATCCCGCTCATCCTGATCGTGGGCGGCTTGTATGGTAGCGCTCTTGGCGGCGCTCTTATTGCAGAGGTCATATTCTCCGTTCCCGGGCTGGGGCAATACATGCTGGCAGGGCTGACCGGCAGGGATTATCCTGTTATACAGGCCAGTGTCCTTTTCATGTCCACTATTTTCTGTGTCGTTATTTTGCTTATTGACGTCGCTTTTGCGTTTATCGATCCCAGAATACGCTCTCAGTACGTCAGAGGCCGGAAACGTGAAAAAGTAAAGGAGGATGCCTGATGTCGGAAGAGCCAAAGATCAAAAAATATTCATATTTCGGGGAAGTTTGGCGCAGGCTTAAAAAGAACAAAGTGGCGGTCATCTCTCTTTTTGTTATCCTGGTTATCGTTTTGATCGCGTTGATGGCGCCGGTGCTGGCGCCGCATCCGTATGACAAGAACAATCCCAGCCGGTCTTTGGAAGGGCCTTCATCGGATTATCCGCTCGGTACGGACAGGCTCGGCCGCGATATTCTCAGCAGGTTGATTTACGGTTCGCGCCAGTCGCTCCAAATGGGTTTCACAGCGGTGCTCGTCGCTGCGGCCGTCGGTATTGTAATTGGCGCGATCGCGGGTTATTTTGGCGGATGGCTGGATAACCTGCTCATGCGTTTTCTTGATATTTATCAGGGCATACCTATGTTTCTGCTCACTGTCACGCTTGCCGCTGTGCTCGGGCCAAGTTTAAGAAACGCCATAATCGCAATAGGCGTCAGCATGGTGCCCCAAAACGCGCGCTTTATGCGCGCTTGCATCCTCCCCATCCGGGAGATGGAGTATATAGAAGCGGCGCAAGCAGTAAACGCGAGCAGCACAAGAATCATTGTCCGGCACATCATTCCAAACTCCATAGCGCCAATGATCGTCTCGATAACGATGGGCCTGGGTCTGGCTGTCCTGGCAGGGGCCGGACTGAGCTTTATCGGGCTGGGCGCACAGCCACCCATAGCTGAATGGGGCGCGATGGTGTCTGACGGGAGGAGCTATATGAGGAGCAACCCGCAGCTCTCCCTTTACCCCGGTATTTGCATAATGATCACGGTGCTCGCTTTCAACCTTTTCGGCGACGGGCTCAGGGATGCTCTTGATCCGCGCCTTAAGACATAGGAAGTAGAGGTGCGAATTGGCTGACAATATTCTGGAAATAAGAGACCTGGTTGTGCAGTATCACACGGACGCCGCCATAGTCAACGCGGTGAACGGCGTCAACTTAAACGTAAAACAGGGAGAAACGATCGGCCTCGTCGGTGAAACCGGAGCCGGAAAAACAACGATAGCGCGTTCTATTTTGCGCATACTGCAGACGCCTCCCGCAAAAATCTGTGGCGGGGAGATAATCTACAGAGGCGAAGACATTATGAAAAAAGCTGAGCCGGAAATGCGGAAGATACGCGGTAACCAGATAGCGATGATTTTTCAGGATCCCATGACCGCGCTCAACCCGATAGAAAAGGTTGGTTTTCAAATCGCTGAAGCAATCGGGCTGCATAATAATATGAAGAAGTACGAGTCCGAACAGCGCGCATGCGAAATGCTTGAGATGGTTGGTATCCCGATGGAAAGGTATAATGAATACCCCAACCAGTTCTCCGGCGGTATGAAGCAGCGCGTGGTCATAGCGATGGCGCTGGCGTGCAGCCCTGACCTTTTACTTGCGGATGAACCGACTACGGCGCTTGACGTTACGATCCAGGCGCAGGTCCTCGAGATGATCCGGTCGTTAAAAGAGAGGCTTGGCACGTCCATGATCCTGATCACGCATGATCTTGGCGTCGTCGCAAACTGCTGCAACTCCGTCGCGATTATTTACGCGGGTGAAATAGTCGAGTACGGCACGGCGGAACATATATTCGATTACGCAAAACACCCGTATACTATCGGATTGTTCGGTTCGCTTCCCGTACTTGGTTCAACAGAGCGCCGTCTGCGCCCCATAAAGGGTCTTATGCCGGATCCGACAAACCT
>Ga0082212_10002005_pt1 | contig 29942 bp, 25 predicted proteins | sample TergutNt197P3_FD_71548 | JGI IMG/M metagenome (GOLD analysis project Ga0082212, IMG submission 71548) | Neocapritermes taracua P3 segment gut microbial communities from Petit-Saut dam, French Guiana - Nt197 P3 | ecosystem: Host-associated > Arthropoda: Insects > Digestive system > Gut ...
CCCAGGCCACCAACGTTACCTTCGGCGCGTATCGCCTGCCGGAGTTTATGATTAGTTCCATAAGCGGCGCCATCTCCTTGAATGTGAACCTGTCCGAAACAGACATAGCAAAATTGAGCAAGGATTTAGGCTTTGCCACGCGAGAGGTTAAGGACGGCGACCAGGTTTCGCAAGACGACGCCAATAACATGCCGGCGCAGCAGGCTTCCGCGCAGATGGTGCATGTCAGCGGCGGCACTGTGTTCCTGGGCGCTTCTCCCGGCGCGCCCAAGATTGGCGACGTGCGCGTTACCTTCAAGGAAACCCGTCCCGACACCGTGAGCATTCTCGCCAAAATAAACGGCGACACCTTCGAGGCATATCGGGCCAGTAACGGCAAAACTGTCAGCAAGCTCTCCATGGGCACGCACAGCCAGGAGAACATGTACGGGGCCGCGCACTCCTCCAATGCCACAATGACCTGGATTTTCCGGGCCGTGGGCGCCTTGCTCGTCGTTATCGGGTTGAAAATGATTGTTGCCCCCCTGGCCGTAATAGCTGACGTTATTCCCATTTTGGGCAGCATAGTGGGCGCGGGCACGGGCTTTGTCTGCGTCTTGCTGGGCCTCGCCTGGTCTTTGGTGGTTATCGCCGTCGCCTGGCTGCGCTTCCGTCCGCTTATCGGCGGCGGCATGCTGGCGCTTGCCGCGGTTCTGATAGCCCTGCTGTACACCAGGAGACGCTCCAGCAAAGCCGCCGCGCCGGTGCAGTAAGCGTATCCTGCTCCCCTTGTTTTGCGAGCTGCCAATAAGCCAATATTTGGCAGAGAGGGTGGGTATGGAATCGGCATGAGATAGCGTGGTTTAACGTTGGGCTGCCAGGCGCCGCGTGGCTTTGGTCGTAAGCATATTGAAAGGTGAAACGACCCCCGCTGAAGCAGCCAGGAGGCATGGCCTCACCGTTGGCGAGGTTGAGGGCTGACGGGACAAGTTTGCGGTATTAAAAGGAACAGGCTTCGAGGTGTCGTCAGGTCGCTCCTTGGAGAGCCGATTACGCTTTTACCCAAGCCATGTTTTATTGCGCTTTAGAGGGAGTTGTTTTTTTCAAGCGCGACGGTCTTAACTTCAGGATTTTGAGTCCAATTATGGCATGCGGATCTCCCTTTTCCGCTGCCATGCGAAGCAACCGTTCAGCCTCGGCTTCATTTTTAGCTACTCCCATACCCATTTCGTACCTCATTCCAAGAGCAAACTGAGCGCCCGTATGTCCTTGTTCTGCTGCCATGCGGTACCATTTCACGGCTTTTGTATCATTTTTTTCTGCGCCTCTGGTTTTTTCGTACATCAATGCGAGGCGAAACTGGGCATCCGGGTCTCCTTTTTCCGCTGCCGTGCGAAGCAGCCGCTCAGTTTCGGCATCATTTTGAGCTACTCCGATGCCTGTTGAGTGCATCTCTTCAAGAATGGCCTGAGCATCCGTATGTCCTTGTTTCGCCGCCATGCGGTACCACTTTTCGGCTTCGGCGTCATTTTGAGCTACACCCATACCTTCTTTGTACATAGATCCAAGGTTAAGCTGGGCATACACATTCCCCTTTTCTGCCGCCATGCGGTACCATTTCGCTGCCTCAATATTGTTTTGGGCTACACCTCGACCTTCCCGGTACATATTTCCAATGTTGAATTGAGCTTCTGGTAATCCATTTTCAGCCGCCAAACGAAACCACTTCTCGGCTTCTGTGTAATTTTTTGCTACGCCTTTGCCTTCGTAGTAAATCAATCCAAGGTAATACTGGGCATGCGTAAATCCTTTTTCCGCTGCCAAACGAAACCACTTCTCGGCTTCTGTGTAATTTTTCGTTACGCCTTTGCCTTCGTAATACATCAACCCAAGGTAAAACTCGGCATGATCATGTCCCTTTTCCGCTGCCAAGCGGAACCATTTCTCGGCTTTCTTATAATTACGAATTGCGCCTTTGCCTTCAAAATAGCTACGCCCAAGGTAGCATTGGTACTCCACCTCTCCGTTTTTCGCCTTACGCTTGAAACTTTGCGTCATCAACAATAACGCCAAGGCTAAGCAAATCGCGACGGACCACAAAAATATGCGTGTAAATCGAAGCATTTTAAGTTCTCCTATTGGTCCGTCCGGGACGAGCAGGGCGCCGGACGTAAAAACGCCGAGAGACGGCGGGCTTCATGCCTCCACTGTCAGATCAAATCGAAACTGCCGCATTTCAAGCTCATTCGGCTATATCAGGTATTTCCGTTATAACATCGGGAATATTATCAATAATATCCTGAAGATTATTTGCCCGTTCAAGCATTCGCATGGTTTCGTCGTGCGGCGCGGCGTATATCCCCGGCCAGAAATATTCGTCGTATTCCAAACGCGGGGGAAACGCTAACACAGGCTCACCGAGTGAGAATTGCGCGTTTACGCCCGGCCTGTTTCCTCGCGCGTCCAGTTTCACCCAACGCCCATTTAGCCATACGGCGTTATAGCAATGCACGCAGTATCCCGCCGAGTCATCGTCCATAAGCGTACAGCGTTGAAAGCAAAAACCGGCAGGAATGCCTTGCGAACGCAAAAGCGCCGCCAACAGATTTGCTTTGGCATGGCATATCCCGGTTCCATGTTTTAGAACATCGGAAGCTTTGGCTGTAATGATTTTCGCGCCTGTATCGAAGGAGTGCGGAATGTTATCCCGCACAAATTCATAAGCAATTTTAGCCTTTTGCGTGTTGTCAGTTATGCCTTCAAACAGTTCAATTGCCTTTGCCTGAATATTTGGCGCGGTGAAGTCTACAAATTGCGTATTCTGAAGAAAATCACTATTCAAATCAGTCATGGTATTAATCTTTTCTTTCAGGTCTGGCTACTATATAAAAAATAAAAGGATATGAAGTAAATGTAATAACGAAAAAACAGCGTTATTTTTTAAGTTTCAATAAAATCACAATCCCCAGCAGCGGCGCTACAGCGGTAACCACAATATTGAAAAGTGGTTTGTAGTCTCGCTCGGTATTATTTTTCTCTGGCGTATAGCTGATTGCGCCTATTGCGGCTCTGTCGATAGTACCCTTTAAAACATCATCTTTATACCTTGCTATGTCATAAACAGGAGCGGTTTTTGTTGCGTCTCTGCCGAATTCCAGTGTGTAAACTTCCCCGGCAGTTCCCTCAAAAACAACTTCATCCGCATAGTATCGTGCTGTGATGCTGTTGATAGTTATTGGTTTATCATCCGCATCGACAATAGTAATGCTATAGTTTTCACTGTATGGAATATACCAATCAAGCGGTATTGTAGTGTCGGCGTATGATGTGCCGTTTAATGAAAGACTATAAATATCTTTGCTTATGCTGTGGACAATCTGTTTGCTTATCCAGCAGAGTGCCTGGGCGTTTCGTTTGAACATACTGTCAGTGTGAATGGTTACATCACACAACCGTAGGTTTTTCAGATCTTCAATAATAATAGTTGTCTTTTTGTTTTTACTTTCGACATTATATTTAGGCTCAATATTCTCGATAAAGTAGGTTTTCTCGATCTCTTCAGTACTGTGGATAAGATTTACGGTGTCGAAAGAAATTTGTTCCAGGTTGTTTGCGAGTTTCAATCGATAATGCGTAAATTTTTGCGGCTTCATAAAATTAATTGCAAGTTTTGGCTTGTCGTCAATCGAGTATATTTTATCTTTTTGAATATAATCCCAGTGTATATTGTCATGACTTCCATATACACCAACCTCTTTGGCGAAATTGGTGTTCTTTGTAGTGAATTCAATAGATGTTGAAACCATGTCTCTTTTTTGTATCGCGGCAAGCTTGTAGTCAAACAGAAAACTATTGTCTTTTACGTAAGAATTAATCAGTTTCATCGGATAAGTTTCTCTGTTTGTGTGAACTTTTTTAGAACTTGTATTTAGAAAGTACGGTACATTTTCTCCCTTGCTATTTTTTATTAAAAGGTCTGACAGATCGCTGTTTGAAGCGTTATAAATCTGTGGCACAAGGCGCACGGACTTATATCTATTATCGCCACTGATTTCAATTGTAGCGGTGTGGGCAAACGAAATAGAGGTATTAGCGAAACAATAGACCAATACCAACGTGAATAAAATGCTAAGTGGTTTTTTCCACATCAGCAGGCTCCTCTTTTAGGCCCAGCAATTTATTGAAATATTGATAAACAAATGAAATCGCAACGAGCGTTACACCAAGCGAAAAATATGATACGATTTTAAATCCTTGCGTCAAGTGAGCCAAGTCAATCAAGGACAATTTAATTACCGATAGAATCGCCAAACTTAGTCCAAATTTGCGAATAAATGAGTAGCGTCGTGTAAATCCAAAAATAATCCATGCAAGCGCTGTCAAAGCATATATGATGCTGATTGCGGCGCTGGAAAAGGACAAATTAAATTGGGTAATTAAATTTTGCGTCAGGATTACCACAAAGTACCCGGATATTACCAAAGGATGCCATTCGACTCCAATCTTTTGCTCCATTACGATTATCTTCATTAAATCGTGCAACGCAAGAACAGACAAAACTCCCAGCACGATTAAAATCATTGTTCCCACTATGGTTATTCCAAACGCGGGCGTCCCTGCTTGCAAATATGCGCGCGTAACCGGCGTCATGGTCGTATTAATTGCGGATAGCGTCAAAATCCCGATTGCATAAAGCACAATGGACAATGTTTTTGTTCCCAAATCAGACAAGAGTTTGATTCGAGGAAAGGCGTAAGCAAGAGTGAATGTGATGCTTATTGCCGCCGCGCCGAGAAGATAATCAATTTGATAAACTATCTGATTGTCGTAGGTTATATATAAAGCATCCCGTAATTTTATGAATATCAAGTACATGATAAAAAGCCACACATTTACAAGCGCAAAATATTTATAATTTTTTATGAATTGTCCCGCCATCATTTTTTTGTACATATACGCGCCTAAAATGATCAGGCTGCCAAGCGTAATTGCAAAATACTTGTAAACAAATAAAGAATGTTCAATCCAGTTACAATCAAGCAGGATAAACGCGCTCAAACACAACAGGTTTATGATAAATCCCACCTGCTTGAATCTTTCTTCGTTATTTAAAATTCCATATGTGGCAAACAAGACGCCTTCCGCAAGCCACCCAAGTGATAGCCATGCCCGTCCGAACTGCAAGGGAATAACAAGAATGACAAAAGCGAGTCCTGTCAAATAAAATAATGTTTTTATTTGGCGTTCATCCCCTGTAAATTTTTTTTCAATAAATCTTCCAAGGAACAAGTAAATTACGATAAAAGCAACGGCAAGCAAACCAGTATAATCCTGTAAGCCATAACGGTAAAACACCGAATATATAATCAGGCTGCTGAAAAATGTATTGATGGCCAACAGTACAACATCGGGTTGTGTGAATTTTAATTTGGTTCGATAAGTGCTGACAATCGGTATGAATGTGTAAATCAAAAACGTGAAGAATAAATATAGAATGGTTAGTATCTTCTTCAGGCTATCATCTGTTCCGTCAAAAATATAGCTAATGTAAGATGCGCCAATAATGTTCAGGGACAAACCAATAAACGATGATATGAGCCATTTCTTGTTAAATGAAATCAGCAATGCAAGCAAATTCAGTATTATAAAATAGACCATGACGCCGTATGCTATGACAGTATCTGAGCCGATTGAAAATATTGGCAAATACCCGCCGACCAATGCAAACGCCGCAATAGTCTGCGAATTATGTCGATTGGATAATACAAATGCCACTACTGTTATAAGTACACACACAATAATGGCGGGGTACATACTCAGAATTTGCAATACGAAATAGCTTACCGCCAATGCCACATACAGGATGCCGACGCCTCCCGCGGAAATGCCAAGCGAGAAAATATTTGGCTTTTTCTTGTTTAGAATTTCTCCCGCGGTCAACATTGCGCCACCAAGGACGAACAGCACAATTCCCTTTAACATATCAGGCAATTTCGCCTGTATAAATCGTGACAAAGTAATAGCGCCTACGATTAAAAGAAATATTCCAATCGCATTAAGGACATTCAGTCCAACAAATCTTTCAAAATTATTCTTTTTTGCTACCGCGCGTACCTGGTCGTCGGTAATCTGTTCATTTTTTAAGGCTTCAAGCTCATCGCGTTCCTTTTGCGAAAAAATACCTGATACCTGCGCGGCCTTTGCGCGTATTTCTGTCACCCTGCTATCCAATAAAGCCGACAATTCATCAAGTTTTGTGTAAATATCGTCCTGCGCGGCGACATTATTTTGAATCAAGGTTTCCCTGGCGTTATTTATTCGCGCTTTTACGTTGTCCTCAAGCGCCGTCAGCTTATTTAATTCACCGTCTATATTGGCGTGAAAATAAATATCAAGTTTTTGAGCTGTGGTATTTATTATTTTAATTTTTTCATTGTATATCTGCTCATATAGCGCATTTTTAAGGCTTGTATTCTCGCCGGAAAGCATAGTTACATTGCTCTTTGCTTGCTCGAAATCCAAGCGAAGTTTTTCAAGCTCTGTTTTAAGCCATGTGTTTTCTTTTACGAATTCGCTGTTTTCAAGAGTTTGGTGTTCGGCTTCAAGCTTGGATAAAACTTCTTTTTGGTGGTTTATTATGTTTTTTAGGTTGTCTGCCGTTCCCATGGTTTTACTCCTGATAAATTACGTTATTAGAGCCGGTGTTCCAGAACTGGAAATTAAACCGCGATTTACGGGTTCAAATTTTTAACGCCGGAGGCGGCGCATTAAAAGAAAATGCCCGAAGATTTCGCCATTTCGTAACCGCGAAGTCTTCGGGCTGTTTATAGGCTCCTGCCTCGTTAGAGCAATCGGCGCAAGACGGATCGATTGTTTTACTCCTCGATAATGCTTGCTTTCAAAATGATGACGGGGTCTTTCGGCACGTCGCCGTGTATGCCCACTTTAATGGTGTGGACCCGCTGGATTTTGTTTACGACATCCATCCCCTCGGCTACCTTGCCGAACACGGCATAGCCGAATACGTACGGATCGTCTCCGAGATGGTTCAGGGATTTGTTGTTGTCCAGATTGATGTAAAACTGCGACGTCGCCGAATCCGGAACATCCGTCCGGGCCATCGCCACGGTGCCGACCTCGTTATTGAGCCCGTTGTTGGCTTCGCATTTTATCGGTTCGCGGGTGGGGCGCAAGCGCAGCTTTTCCGTGTATCCGCCGCCCTGTATCGCGAAATCTCCGATGACCCGGTGGAAAATTGTTCCGTTGTAATGTTCTTCCCGAACGTATTGCAGGAAGTTCTCGACGGTGATGGGAGCTTTCTCCGAATTAAGCTCCAGCGTTATGTTTCCCATGTTTGTTTCCAGCAGTACCTTAGGCATCTGATGCGCTCCGGGAGGGTATTGGCGAGCTATTTAAAAAATTACTTTTTTTCATCCGCGTTCGCGGCGGGTTTGGCTTCGGGATTCTTTTCGTTGTAAATTTCTTTCGCCGTGCGCGCCTGTTCGTCGAGCGCGGCCAGAGCAATATCCAGCACCTCCCGGCAACTGGAGCAGAAGGTAAGCTTGTGTTCGATCGTCCGGCAGATCGATGTTTTCGATTTGTTCATTTTTGACAGGATGCTGTCCGGCTGGCCTTCGAGTATCGCGTCAATCGAGCAGCAGAACTCTTCATAACATGCTGACAGGTACGCCTGCATCCTTCTTCCGGCTACGTCCATGTCCATATAATAGCGGTCTCCTTCAGGGCACGGCGCAAAGACCTCTTCCGGATTCCGTGGAGCTATCGAGGAACGAACCAATATGAAGTTTGTAAGCCCGTCCTTCAGTTCTTTTGTTCTGATGTCGATATAATCGTTGAATGTTTGCAAAGTTTTTCCTCGTCAGTTGTCTGGTGTATTGATTTTATTTTGCTGACCGGGTAACGGCGGCGGTACCCGGTCAGTTATGGAAACGCGGCGGAAAAAGGCTAAAGCTTACTGCGCCAGGCGCGCTACTTTGGGGCCGGCTTCGGCTACCGTTGCCTCCTGGGGAAACGAACCGCCTTTCATGCGGGAATGCCCGTCGAAGATCGCGCCTTCCGCAATCGACAGCTTCTTCGTTACGATCTCGCCACAAACACTGGATTTGCCTGCCAGCTCGACCACTTCCTCTGCGTCGATGTTTCCTTCAATCGATCCGCCGACCACGATTCCCTTGGTGTGGGTATTTCCGCGGATGCTTCCCGATTCGCCGACGATTACCCAGTCCGCGTCGATACTTCCTTCTATGGCTCCGTCAACGCGGATTGTTCCTTTCGTGCTTATTTCTCCGGCGACATGTGTGCCGTTGCCTATGATTGTTTCAAGCTCCCGTGATTTTTTGCTCAACATACTCATCCTTTTTTTTCGAGGTAATTAGCCGGATTTGAGTGCGCTCCGTCTTTCCATACTTCGTAGTGCAGGTGCGGTCCGGTCGAGGTTCCGGTAGAGCCGGAGAGCGCAATGGTGTCGCCGCGTTTTACGCGCTGGCCGACTTGCACGAGCGACTTGCTGTTGTGCGCGTAGGCGGTCCGGAATCCGTGCCCGTGCTCAACAATCACTACAATGCCGCCGCCATCGGTACGGCCCGCAAGGGCAACGACTCCGTCAGCCGTCACTGTTACTTCGGTTCCGGTCGGGGCCGAAATATCTATACCGGAGTGAACTCGCGGTTCGTCGTACACCGGATGGCTCCGGGTTCCGTAGCCCGAGGAGATTTTTCCGGGAATAGGCCAGCCGGTTGGTGTGGCGCGGTAGATGTCTTTCTGGTTCTTGATGTAATTCCGGATTTCCTTGACTGACTGCACCGATTTATCGAGTTGCTCTCGCAGCGCTTTCATGTCGAAGGAGCCGGAATATGATTCTGTGTTGTCGCCGGAGACGGTGTTGCCGGAAGAAACGGCATTGCTGGAATACTCGGACTCATCCAGTTCGAGAACCTCTATTTTCGACTTCAAGCCGAACATCTTCCGGAAATCCTGCTCCGCCTGCCGCATGTAGTGTATGGATTTTTCCGCTTTGTTGAATTCCGTGGTCAGGACCGAGAGCTTTGCCTCCATCAGACGGTAGTCGATGGCATTTACCGAAACTTTGGCAAGGAAGAAAGCGCCGCTTATGCTCAAGCAGAAACATGCAAGCATGACGAAAACAGATACCTGCATGCGAATAGGCCTGGACCGGCCGTGAGGAACCATCAAGATGGTTACAGGAGTCCGTAGCCGTTTGAATAGAACTTTCGTTCGGCTCATGGCTAGTTTCCTTGAAAAATTATAGTCTCATAAGAATTATCGCAACTTGTGTTTCAATCACAAAGAAAAAGTTAACATCTTTAAAATTAAAGGTCTATGCCTTTTGCCTCAAAACGCCCTGATTTTAAAGACGGCAGAGCTTAAAAATTATATTTCAAAATCCGATTTTGCCGAAGGTTGCCGCCTCTGGACGCGTCTGTATATGCCGTATCGCTTCGCGCGAGAAATTTCTTCACACGAAAGAAAATGTTTTGCAAATAAAGAATAAGTATTGCGCGTATGAATGGTCAGGCGAGGTGGAAGAACTGCTGGATGCCCGATGCGATGTGCTGCACTCCGATGCAGATCAGCAAAAAACCCATGAACCGCTTGATAGACTCGATGCCGTGGTTGCCCAAAAGATCGGCGATCCTGTTGGAGGAGCGCAGAACAAGCCAGGAGATTATCCCCACGGTGATGATTGACGCGACGACCGCTACAAGGCCCACAACCTTGGCCATGATTCCGGGGGTGGCAAAAAGTCTTGTGGACTCGGTAATGACTATAGCGATCGACCCCGGTCCGCTCATGGAAGGCATGGCCAGCGGGATCAGGGCGATATCCATTGTTCCTCTCCCGCCAAGCGGGTCGTGGATTGAACTTGCTTCCGGACCGGGGAAAAGCATTCGCAAGCCGATAATGGAGATAACGAGCCCGCCGGCTATGCGCAACGCCTCCATCGAAATGCCGAAGAACTGGATTACCAGGCTTCCTATAAACAGAGAGCAGATCAGGATCATCGAGGCGTAGACAGACGCCATACGCACATCCCGCAATCGCTCTTCCGGTGTCGCGCCGGGAGTCAGAGACAAAAGCAGCGGAATGGTGCTGAAGGGGTTGACGACAGGCAGAATCCCCAGCACTCCGAGGAGGTACATTTCCATGAAGTGTTTGACCGAAGCCATCGTGGCGGTTTCTCCTGTCAATGAATATTAGGTTGTTTCGGCGGTTTTCACAATCGGCCCTTAAAGAATCCCGCATTATGTTCTCTGTTATCATTAATAAATCAGTTGGAGGAGGCGGATAATGAGAAGAAAGATTTTGTATGCGTTGCTTTGCGTCCTTCTGTTTCCCGCGTTTTCATCCTGCGCCGTAATGAAGAGTACCTATCAGAAAAAAGCGGATGAGGCGCAGGAACTTGCGCGCAAGTGCGCCGCGCTGGAAGGGGAGCGTGACGGCCTGAAGGCCAGCCTGGCGGAATGTATACAAAACAGGGACAAGCTGGCAACCGATTTCGCCTACGTTACAAGCCAGTTGAACAGGGCGTCGCTGGATCGCGAGGAGGTTCGCAGAAAGGTTTCGGAACTGAAGAAGGAAAACGACAGGCTTGTCCAACTCGCGCAGAAGAATGAGGAGCGGGTCGTCGAGCAGGTCAGGAAAACCAGTTCCACTTACGAGGATCTGCTTGACAAGATGAAAGCCGAGATAGAGCGCGGTCAGGTTGCCATCAAGGAACTCGAAGGAAAACTCTCGGTGAATCTTGTTGACTCGATCCTGTTTGATTCGGGAAGGGACGAAGTGAAGAAAGGCGGGGAGGAAGTCCTGTCTAAAGTTGTCTCTATCCTGAAAGATGTGGAGGGCAAATCCATCCGGATCGAGGGGCATACCGACAACGTCCAGATCGTCGGCGCCCTGTTGAAGCGGTATCCGAGCAACTGGGAGCTTTCGGCGGCGCGCGCGATTAATGTCGCCCGGTTTTTGCAGCAAAAGGGGATTCCGGGGGAGCGGCTTTCCGCGGTTGCCTTCGGGGAATGGAAGCCTGTCGCGGAGAACAATACGCCTAAAGGACGCGCGCAGAATCGCAGGATAGAAATTACTCTCATAGACAAGGATTAATGACGTGATACGCAAAGCGCTCCTTCTTAAACTGTTCGACGCCGCCTATATGCAGCGCTGGAACGACAAGATTCGCCCGGTAGAGCTGATCGAACTCGACAAGCAGGCCCACAAGATGGTCATTGCCTACTCTCTTGCCCGTTTTGAAGAGGAGGCCGGAAACATCGTGTCGTGGAGGAAAATGATCGAGGCGGGAATCTTCGAACTGCTGCAGCGTATCGTCATTACCGACTTGAAGCCGCAGATCTACTACAAGATCAAAGCCGACACGCGGAAGTACCGGCAACTGACGGAATGGGTTTACCGGGAGTTGAAGACGGTTATCTCTCCGCTGGGAAAGGCGTTTTGCAAGCGATACCAGGAACACTTCCACGAAGGGGAGGAGGAAATAGAGAACCGGATTTTGAGCGCCGCCCACTTCTATGCCTCCCGGTGGGAATTCCAGATACTTGAGCGCGCCAACCCCGGTGGCTACGAGATAGATGAGATCCGCGCGGATCTGGATCAAAAGGTCGATAGCTTTCGGGATCTCCGGGGGATAGCGCTTTTGTCCGCCGAGCGGCGGTTCAGGAACTTCATCGACTTGTGCGGACAGTTGCGGTTCCACTCGCGCTGGGCGCATCTGCACCGTATCCCGAAGACATCGGTTCTGGGACATTCCTTGTACGTGGCTATCTTGTCCTATCTGTTCTCGCTGGAGATAAAGGCGTGCTCGCGGCGCTGCGTGAACAATTTCTTTACCGGCCTGTTTCACGATCTGCCGGAGGTTCTCACCCGCGACATTATTTCCCCGGTGAAGCGGTCCGTGGAAGGGTTGCAGGACCTGATAAAGGAGTACGAGAAGGAGCGGCTTGAGCAGGAGATTTACGGCCTGCTGCCGAAGGAATGGCACCGGGACTTCCGCATGTTCGCCGAGCTTGAGTTCGAAAACATTGTGACTGTCGATGGAAAAACGCAAACCGTACCGGCGCAGGAGATCCATGAGAAATACAACGATGACCTGTTCAACCCGAGGGACGGAGAGCTTGCCCGGCGCGCCGATCAGCTTGCCGCCTTCGTCGAGGCGTACGCCGGAATCCGCAATGGCAGCACAAGCCCGGACTTGCAGTATGCCAAGGCAAACATCCGCGGGGTGGAGCAGGAAGCGCAGTATTTGGGGTTGAACTTCGGAGAGATCTACTCCGACTTCGATTAGCCGCCGCTTTCGTCCAAAGCTTTCAAGACAAAGCTAACGGTCCGCCGTGCCGGATACGCTCCATTGGTCGTACCGCAGCAGGAGCAAAAGGCCGGGTATCGCCGCGAGCGCGGATATGATGAAGAAAGACGACCAGCCGAATGTGTTGGCGAGAAATCCCGTTGGGGCGCCGACGACAACGCGCGTGACCGCCATCAGGCTGGTAAGAAGGGCGTACTGTGTGGCCGTGAAGCGCCGATCGCACAAACTCATCAAAAACGCCGTGTAAGCCGCTGTTCCCATGCCGTTGCACAGGTTTTCCAGGCCGATTGCCGCAACCAGTACCGGATAGCTGAGGCCGATTTTTGCCATGGCGTAGAAAGACAGTACAGACAATGACTGCAAAATGCCAAAGACCCACAGGGATACCTTCATCCCCATCTTTGTCACCAGCGCGCCTCCTGCCAGCGTGCCGATGATTGTGGAAGCCATTCCAAGCCACTTGGTCACGGCGCCTATGACGGTCATGCTGAACCCGACCGTAAGAAGAAACGGCGTGAGCAGGGCGGTCGCCATCACTATGTCGAGCTTGTAAAAGATGATGAACATAAGGATTCCTAAAGCTCCCCGTCGGCCAAGGAATTCCCGGAACGGCTCTATCACCGCTTCTTTCAGGTTTTTGGGCGTTTTCATCGGGAGCTTGGGCTCGGGGGCAAGTATAGACGCCGTGATTCCGATTGCGAGCGAACCGGCCATCAGGAGATAAACCGTCCGCCACGGCAGGCGGTCGGCCAGGATAAGCGCGATTGCCCCTGATGTGAGCATTGCCGCGCGATATCCCAGGATGTGGACTCCGGCTCCGGGCCCCAACTCCTCCGGGAGCAGGACTTCAGTTCGGTAGGCGTCGACCACGATATCCTGGCTTGCGCTGCAAAAGGCGACAAGCAGAGCGAGCAGGGCGAGAATTCCGGGGTGCGCTTTTGGTTGACTGAAAGCCATCACTATGACGGAGGTCATGAGCGCCGCCTGCGTCACAAGCATCCATCCGCGGCGTCGTCCCATAAACGGAGGCACGAACCGGTCCATCAGGGGGGACCACAGGTATTTTATGGTGTATGGAAGCCCCACGAGCGAGAAGGCGCCGATCACCGTCAGGTCCACCTTTTCCTTCGTCATCCACGCCTGGAGAGTGGTTCCGGTAAGCGCCAGGGGAATTCCCGAGGAGAAGCCCAAAAGCAGGACAAAAAATATACGGCGGTTTGCGAAGGCATCCAGCAGCGCGGACATGGAATGTATCCTACCACCGGCCATTGACGGATTCCTGCTATACCGTGCAAAACACCGTAAAATTTATTAATATTTTTGAAATGAACAGTGTCTATGGAACAATCTGCGCTGTCGGGGGCGGAAAAGGAGGCGTAGGGAAAAGCCTCGTATCCGTCAATCTCGCTTGCGCGCTCGCGCGGGAAGGGCACGAGGTTATCCTTGTGGACGCCGATCTTGCGGGCGCCAATGTTCACACCATGTTCGGGATCAGGCATCCTCCTCTGACGCTGAACGAGTTTATGAACAATACGGTGGGGACTATAGAAGATGTTCTGGTTCCCACGAAGCTGAAAACGCTCCACCTGATCTGCGGCGCGACCGATTTCATCGACCTGGCCAATCCGGGGCGCGTTCGGAAGCAAAAAATCCTGCAATCGATTTGCCGCTTGTCCGCTGATTTCATACTGGTGGATATTGGGGCCGGAGCGACTTTCAACAACCTGGATTTTTTCAACATGGCGCATTTTGGGGTTCTCGTGACAACTCCGGACCCTACCGCCATTCTTGGTTGCTACGAATTCCTGAAGCTGGCTGTTCGCCGCAAGATCATGGCTACCTTTTCCGATATCCCCGTGATCAAGGAGTCGCTTGACGCGCTCATAAGCGGAAATGGATCGGAGAAAGCGCGCAAGATAGGAGAAGCGGTTGATGTTTTGAAAGGAATCGACAAAGAGGCGGCGGAGAAGATACTTGCTCTTCTTCGGGAGATGAATTTGCGCCTGGTCGTAAACTGCGCCTCCGGGGTGGAAGGAGAGAAGGTGCACCGGGTGTTAACCGGTATCTCCAGGCAGTATTTGCAAGTGGACCTTCCGTTTTTGGGGAGTATTCCGCGCAGCCCGGAGATAGAGAAGTCAGTGCGGACGATGACGCCGGCCATGCTTTTGGGCCCCGATAAGGTGATAGCGCCTTTTGTGAAGATGGCCGTGAAGTTTGCTTCGGAAGCGGCTTCGATGTCGTCTTCGCCTCTGCTTTTTCCGGAAGAACCTGAAGGGACGGATACAAAACCAGGCTCGACCGGCTCCCTGATTTGTCTGAACGATCTGGTCGTTCGCTCCGGTAAAACTCTTCGGGTTCAGACCGAGGATTTGGGGAAGGACAAATCGCTGGTTCAGACCATAGTGTTTTTCGAAGGAAAAGTAGTGTTCATGAAAGAAAACGACTACGCCTCCCTTGGCGTGAAAGACGCTTCCGGCGACTCGATATGCGATATAGCGCGTTGGCAGCACAACGGAATATTGCGTGGAGTCCGGGACGGCAAGATAGACCAGAAGATCGCGGAGACAGGTTGACCAGGGCGAAAACGTCGATCTTTCTCCTGCTGGCGCTGTTTGCAATTCTGTTTGCGGCATGCCCGACAATTGATTTATCCGGCATGGGTGTTCGGCCTCCCGCCAACGCCGATGGGACGGCGTCCGGCCCTGTTGCGGGTTTTGGCGGCTTTCGGGTAGCGGGGGCGGATTTTACCGACGGCGCTACTGTGGTTGTTGACGATCTGGGGCGCGGCATGGGCGACATCGAGACCGGCATGGTAGCTACGGTCCGCGGAACTTTGGGATCGTCGTATAGCTCAGGTTTTGCCTCCACGGTTACGATCGAGCGTGAGGTGCGCGGTCCCGCAGCCGACAACGGAGTGAATCTTGGCAACGGGACAATCCGCGTGTTCGGGCGGACGATAGTAGTTAATCCCGCCACTGTTTTCCTGGATGCCGCGGGCGTCGATATTGACCTCGATGACCTGAAGGGGTTTCTGGACAACGATTATCGTCCTCTCCTGGAGGTACACGGGAACGCGCAGGACGATGGAACCATCCGCGCTTCCTATATCGGCTGGATGCAGGACGATTTTGTTGACGGCGACGATGTGGAACTTCGTGGAACCGTAAAAGATATAGATTCCCAGACGTTCATGGTCGGGACTCAGATAGTGAATTATGCGCGTATTCCGGCCGGCGGCAGGATCAACTGGCCGCCGACTGGTCTCAACAATGAGCTGGTTGTTGATGTCCGTGGATATATCAGCAAAGATGGCGAGGTATGGGTTGTGCGTACCGACCGGAGCGGTGACCAGATAGCGGTGGTTTCCGTTGATCTTGGAAAAAGATCGGACCGGATCGCGCTTGAGGGATATGTTCTTTCAGGCGGTTCCGGTGCGTTCAGGATGTCCGTGCCGGGCGGGGTTGTTACCGTGACATCCGACACGACTACGACGCTGTCAGGGGATACGTTTGGTTCGGGGAAGAAGGTAAGGGTAAGAGGCACGTTGTTTGATGGCGACGGCAGGCATGTCCGGGCCTCTTCAGTGTTTGTCCAGAAGGCGCTGGATGTTTTGCTGGAAGGTCCCATTGAGCGCCTGCCGACCGGCGATACGGTTACCTTGCTTGGCAGGACGGTGAAAACCGACGGTTTCACAATGTTTAGAGATCCGTCAGGCGGTGTTCGGGACGGATTTGGATTGGGGTCGCTCGCGTTGGGCGACATTGTGCGGGTGACCGGATGGGTTGACGGCGACGCGGCCGCGGGGAATATCGTGGCCGCGCGGCTGGATCGCATCGACGGGACGACGGGCAGGGTAGGCATTCAGGGGACCGCTTCCTCCTGCAATAGCCTGCCGTTGCCGTCGCTTTCGATATTGGGTTTCAACGTGAACACAAACTTCGTCGAGATAGATTATTACGACAAGGGAGGCGTCAAACTCGACGACAGGGATGCGTTTTGCGGCAAGCTGGCCGCCGGCATGATCGTCCGCGTTCGCAACGGAGTGTTTTTTTCCGCGTCTCCTCCCCGGATCAATCCTCCGGCAATGGGCGACAAGATACGGATGGAGCTTGAGATTGTGAATGTGAACCGGTGAAAGAAATGTTTTCGGGAAAGAAGAATCCGCCCGGAGAGAAGCTTTGACGGATATTCTGCTGTTCGCAAATATTGCCCTGCTGGTCGTTGCGATAATCTTCCTGTTCATTTTGTTAAGGAAAACTTTGCGCTCCGATGCTCCGTTGTTATCCGCCCGGCTGGAAACTTTCGAGAAAACACAGGAAAAAACCGAGAGAACTGTAAGGGAAGAAGCTGCCCGCGGCAGGGATGAATCTGGAAAAGCCGCCCGCGACCAGCGGCAGGAGCTTGCCGCGGCCTTTAAAACATTTGGCGACTCTACCGCGCAAAGGATTAGCGAGGCGGCCAACGCTCAAAAAGAACAGCTTGAAGGGTTTTCAGTTCAGCTTGGCTCCTTTGCCAAGGCAAGCGGCGAACAACTGGATGGCATCCGGGCGGAATACGCGGCGGCCTCGAAACAGCTTCGGGAAGAAGTCGTGTCGACGTTGAAAAGCATTTCGGAAACGATGGCCGCGACGATGGGCGAGATGGCAAAAATCCAGAAATCCCAACTGGAATCCATGGAAGCCCGGCTTAAAAGCATGCAGGAAGACAACGCAAAGCAGTTGGACCTGATGCGGCAGACAGTGGATGAAAAACTTCAAGGAACCCTGGAAAAGCGTCTGGGCGACTCTTTCAGGCAGGTCAGCGAACGCCTGGAGCAGGTGCATAAAGGGCTTGGGGAAATGCAAACGCTTGCTTCGGGCGTCGGCGATCTGAAAAAAGTGCTGACAAATGTAAAGACCAGAGGCACATGGGGCGAAGTGCAGCTTGGAGCCTTGCTTGATCAGGGGCTTAATCCCGATCAGTACGCGGCAAACGTCGCAACCAAAAGCGGCGGCGAGAGAGTCGAATTCGCGATAAAGCTTCCGGGCCAAAGTGACGACAAGACGGAAATCGTATGGCTTCCGGTTGACGCCAAATTCCCCGTTGAAGACTACCAGCGCCTGGTTGAGGCGCAGGAGAGGGCTGATCTCGACGAAGTGGAGGCGGCCGGACGGCATCTTGAAAACCGCGTAAAAAGCTGCGCGAAAGATATAAGCGGCAAGTACCTGAATCCTCCCATGACAACGGATTTCGGCATACTGTTTCTGCCGGTCGAAGGTTTGTACGCGGAAGTCATACGCAGAACGGGCCTGACCGAGTTTATCCAGAGAGAGTGCCGTGTCGTAATAGCCGGTCCTACCACCTTGTGGGCGATACTGAATAGCCTCCAGATGGGTTTCCGCACGCTGGCCATTCAAAAGCGTTCAAGCGAGGTATGGGGCCTTCTTGCGGCGGTCAAGACTGAATGGACAAAATACGGCGATGTTCTCGATCAGGTGCAAAAGAAGTTGAATCAGGCGTCGGAAACAGTCGAGAAGGCCAAAGCGCGGTCAAGAGCGGTAGGCAAAAAGCTTCGCGACGTGCAGGAGCTTCCTTCCGGCGAGAGCCCCGTGTTGCCGCCGGTTGATGTTTTTGAGGATGATGAAGAGACGACCTGAAACCGGTTAACCCCGTATTTCGGTCGTTTTTTATCACTCCATGTACGCGGAAATGCCGTCGATGGGAGCGCAATCATTCGCGGAGACGGAAAGCTTTTATCAACGCGCAACGTCAGATTGCGTTTCCAGAACCGAAGATGACTGTACGGATCAAGCCTGCTCTTTTTTTCTCTCCCGGTTTCGGAGTTCCACCCGGCGGATCTTCCCGGAGGATGTTTTTGGGAGGTCGTCCACGAATACGATGTCGCGCGGGTATTTGTACGGCGCGGTTACGTTTTTGACGTGTGTTTGCAGCTCTTTTTTGAGTATTTCGGTCGGAGCGTAGCCCTGGCGCAGCACCACGTATGCCTTGACGATCTCGCCGCGGATGGAGTCGGGGGCCGAGACTACGGCGGATTCCATCACCGACGGATGCTCGATGAGCGCGCTTTCAACCTCGAAGGGGCCGATGCGATAGCCGGAGGATATGATGACGTCGTCATTGCGGCCGACGAAGAAGATATATCCGTCTTCGTCCTTGTAGGCCCGGTCGCCGGTGAGGTACCAACCGCCCCGATAGCTGTCCTTCGTCATATTCTCGTCTTTCAAATATCCTATGAAAACGCATGGCGGCGGGTTTTTGAGCGCGATTTCGCCGACAACTCCCGGCGCCTCCTCGTTTCCGTCTTCGTCGATGACCGAGACATAGTGTCCCGGAACCGGAAGTCCCATCGAGCCGGGTTTTACCAGCATTCCGGAGAAATTTGCCACGATGTTGATAGTCTCGGTCTGGCCGTATCCGTCGTGGATGGTGAGGCCAAAGGCCTCTTTCCAGGTTCCGATAACCTCCGGGTTCAGTGGTTCGCCGGCGCTTACGCAGTGGCGCAGATATGGAACTTTATATTTGCCGAGGTATTCCTTCACGAAGGTGCGGTAGGCGGTCGGCGGGGCGCACAGGACGCTTATTTCGTATTCCTCGATTAATGAAAGGGCGCGCTTGGGGTCGAATGGGGCGTTTACCACGAGCGCGGCGGCGCCGTTGATCCAGGGGCCGTACAGGACGCTCCAGGCGGCTTTTCCCCAGCCGGTCCCCGCGATGCACCAGATCAGGTCCGTGGGTTGCAGGTCGAGCCAATACTTTCCGGTGACCAGATGCGCGCCGGTATAAAAGTGGCTGTGCATGACCGCTTTGGGGTTTCCGGTGGTTCCGGAGGTATAGTAAACCAGCGCGGGGTCGGAGGATTTGTTATCCACGATATCGAGCTGAGCGGAAGCCTTGGCGACCTCTTCCTCGAAGGAAAGCCACCCTTCCTTTTTTTCTCCCACGCATATGAAATTTACAAGGTCGGGGCAATCTCCGCGGATCTCGTCAACTTCGGCGGTCTTTGCGTCCCAACTTATTATCGTGCGGGCGCCGGAATGGCGAGCCCGGAAAACAAGATCCTTGGGGCGCAACTGATCGGAGCAGGGGATTACCAAAGCGCTGATCTTGTTTCCGGCGACTACGGTGAAAAACCATTCGGGGACGTTCTGGAGAAGCACCAGGATCGGGTCGCCCTGGCCGACGCCCAGGCTCCGGAGGACGTTTCCGACGCGGTTGGACATCCGGCTTACTTCCCAGAAGGTATATCTTGCCTTGCGTCCTTTTGCGTCCTCGTAGAAAAAGGCAAGTTTGGTCCGGTCCTGGGCAAAGCGGTCTACGACATCCCGGCCGAAATTAAAGTTATCTGGAATGTTCCATTGGAAATTTTTTCTTGTTTCCTCGTAGTTGCCGATGTTTCCCATTTACGAACGCCTCCGGCGATAGTGGGACGCAAAGCTGAGATGTAAACTCCTAAATGTAATGAAAACAAAGAGATAAGTCAATAAATGCCCAAATGTGGCTTTGTCGGAGGTGTTATTCGGACGCCGGTCTTCCGCGGATCGCTTTCAGGCGGTTTTGGATATACGCGTCTTTAACCGCGACGTACGGGTCGATTGCGGCTCCCGTAAGTTCTTCATATAGGCCAAGTTGCAACGAAATGTTATTTCCCGTCCGATAAGCGCCCACCCCTATGGCGGCTTCCCAAGGTCTAAGGTATGGGATCGGGTCCAGGAACGAATCCCCGATAAATCCGATGCCGTCCCGCAATGTGGAGGCGCCAAAGACCGGAAGGACGATGTACATTCCATTGCCCAAGCCGTATTTCCCAAGTGTCTGGCCGAGGTCCGCGTTTGTCTTCTCGATCCCGAAGTCCCTGGCAACATCGAAAAAGCCCAGGAGCCCCATGGTGGAATTCATGACGAAGCGGAGCAGCTCAGTACCGGTCGCGGTAATGTTTCCCTGAAGGAGATTGTTGACGACGCGGACGGGGGTGCCGATGTTGGAGAAAAAGTTGCGGACCGAGACTCTGATGTCCTCGTTTACGACATAGTTGTATCCCTGCGCCACCGGCTTGGCGACCCAGTAGTAGAGCTTGTCATTGAATACGAAAAAAGCCCGGTTGAGCGGCTCGATCGGGTCGGCGACCGTGAGGTGCGGAGTAGGTTCCCCTCCAAAGTCAGGCTCCCGGAACTCATAGTCTTCATCTTCCTCTAGAGACGCTGTGTTATCGCTTGCGGGGTTTATCAGCGCGGCATTGTCTGATGAAAGGTTATCCGGGTTATTGGCTTCCCCAACAAGTTCTACGGCATTGTCCATCCCGCTTGCGAGGTCCGCGACATTATCCGTTCCTTCTGCCGGTATCGCGGCATTGTCTGATTCTTCGGCCGGAACCGCGATGTTGTCCACGGCATTGCCGGTTTCTGTGTCTGCAATCGCGACATTATCAGGCGCAACGTAAATGTCGGTGATATTTACGTCCCCGGCATTATCCGCGCCAAAAGAACGGCATGGAGTTCCAGGGATGGAAACAGACAGGAAAAAGAAAAATGCGGTGGCGTATAAAGGAAAACGCGGTTTCACAGATTTTTTCTCCGAAAGATTGGCAATTCACGCATTGTATCGTTATTCTAAATATTATGTGCGTATGCAAGGTATTTACAATTGCGGATGCTCTGGGGAGCCGGACGATCCGCTTCACGAGATATCTTGGAAAAATGGGGCTTTTCCTGGGAGGGTCTTTCGCAAGAGCGGTTACGCCTCCTTACCGGGTTCGCAATATTGTGAGCCAGATCCACTTTGTAGGCGTGTTGTCGCTTGGCATCATAGCCTTGACCGCGGCGTTCACCGGAATGGTCCTTGCGCTCCACGGGTATGTCACTTTGCGGAAGTTCGGGTCCGAGGCATGGCTTGGCCCAACGGTTGCGCTTTCTCTGATCCGGGAGCTTGGGCCTGTCCTGTCCGCTCTCATGGTTACCGGCCGGGCCGGCTCCGCGATGACCGCCGAGATCGGCATCATGCGCATCGGGGAACAGATTGATTCTCTCGAAACAATGGGGATTGATCCGATGCGTTATCTCGTGGCGCCTCGTATTATTGCCTTCCTCATATCGCTGCCGCTTTTGACGGCGATCTTCAACGTGGTGGGGATATACGGCGGATACCTGGTTGGCGTCAAGCTGCTCGGGCTCAACTCCGGCGTTTATTTCGGCCAGATGGAATCAAGCGTGGAACTTGTGGATATAACCAACGGTACCTGGAAATCGCTTGCGTTTGCCCTGATTATCGGGTGGGTTTGCACTTTTAAAGGATATTTCGTGCGTCACGGGGCTATTGGGGTCGGCAACGCGACCACTTCCGCCGTGGTTTTGTCCTCGGTCCTTATCCTGGTCTGCGACTACTTCCTGACATCGGTACTGATATAGATATGGGCGGCCCGCAAACAGGCGTGATCCGGCCGGAGCCGGGAGGAAATGGCGAACCGATCCTGCGTCTCGAGGGAGTGGAGAAAACTTTCGAGGGGAAAAAGGCGCTCGACGGGATAACGCTGGACATTCCCCGGCAGCAAATAACAGCGATCATAGGCCTTTCCGGGTCCGGAAAAAGCCTGATGATAAAACACATGATCGGCCTGATGAGTCCGGACCGGGGTAGCGTTACGATCGACGGTGTTGACATCAACCAGCTGTCAAAAAAGGAGCTTTACGAGATACGAAGGCGGTTTGGGATGCTGTTCCAGTCCGGGGCGCTCTTTGACTCCATGAATGTGTTCGATAACGTGGCGTTCCCGTTGAGGGAAAAAACGAAGATGGGTGAAAAGGAGATCCGGGAAAAGGTTCTGGGTGTCCTTAGAAGCGTGGGGCTGGAAGGCGCCTCGCAAAAATACCCCGATGAAGTCTCCGGCGGAATGCTTCGCCGGGTCGCTCTGGCCAGGGCGATCATAACGGACCCGGAGATCCTGCTGTTTGACGAGCCGACGACAGGGCTTGATCCGATCATAAGAAACTCCATCTTGAGCCTGATCTGCCGGACGTATAACGATCATCGGTTCACGATGGTGATGGTCAGCCACGACATACCGGATATCTTCCATTGGTGTCACCATGTCGTTGTTGCTCACATGGGAAAGATTGTCGAAGTGGGGTCGCCGGATGAAGTGATGAACTCGACCAATCCGCTTGTGCGCCAGTTGGTGGACGGAGCTGTCTCCGGCCCCATCCATCTGGAGTAGGCGGTAACGGGAGCGCGTGTAATGAAAGATATCAAGATGGAAACGGCGGTCGGGCTGTTTATGCTGCTCGGCATCGCCTGTCTGGCCTGGCTGTCGATCAAGCTGGGGAGTGTCGATATAGGCGGGGGGAACAAAATGCCCGTCGTGGCGGAGTTCTCCTCCGTGCAGGGGCTAAAGGCCGGTTCTGGAGTCGAGATCGCCGGGGTGGAGATCGGCACGATCAAGTCTATAGAAATCCACGACTACAGGGCGATAGTACGGATGGAGGTCCGCAAGGACATTCCGTTACAGGAAGACGCAATCGCCTCCATTCGCACGCGGGGGCTGATCGGCGACAAGTATATAGACATCTCGCCCGGAGGTTCCGACCGGCTGATCCAGCCTGGAGGCAAGATCCGGGATACCGAGCCGCCGGTGGATTTCGAGAAGCTGATAGGGCAATTTATCCACGGGAAGGCGGAATAACGGTGAGGAGGCGAAATGAATAAAGCCGCAATGAAAGCATTGTGGAGCGGGGTTGCGTCGGCGCTGTTGCTGTTGTGTCTCGTTGCCGGCGCTCCGGCCACCGCGCGAGGGGGCGAAGCCACCGACCAGATCCATGGAACCATAGACAGCGGCATCGCGGTCCTGATGCGCCAAGATCTGCAGGGTGACGCAAAGAAAAAGGAAAGGCGCGCGTTGCTGCGCAAGGAGCTTTATCCGCGTTTCGATTTTGAAGAAATATCGCGGCGCGCCCTTGGCGTTAACTGGAAGGGACGCACGCCTGAAGAAAAGCGTGAGTTCATCGAGGTGTTCAAGGAGCTTCTTGAGAACTCGTATGCTTCGAAGATCGAGAGTTACAAGGGCGAGAAGATTGTGTTTGGCCAGGAAGTGCAGGATCTTCCGTACGCGGAGGTGCGCACGAAGATTGTCACTACCAAGGGCGAACAATACGATGTGAATTATCGGGTTCTCAAAAATGGGGACGAGTGGCGTATTTACGACATCATCATCGAGGGCGTAAGCCTCGTAAACAACTACCGCTCCCAGTTCACGGATATGCTTTCCAGGTATTCATTTGGCGAAATGATGGAGCGGCTCAAAAAAACCGCGAAAGCCGCGTCGGCCGGGGGCGAATGACCCTAAATGCATAGCAAGGTGGCCGCCGTACTGTTTCTTGTACGTATAGGCGTGAGGACCGCTCTGACTGCGGCCGTTTTGGCTTTGCCCTGCGTTTGTGTAATGGCTTGTAACGCCTACTATAGTCGAATAGCACGGAGTGTTTCTTTCGGCCATATCCATGGAGTCATCAACCACGGCATTGCGGTCCTGATGCGCCCTGACCTGCAAGGGGACGCCAAGAAACAGAAGAGGCGCGCCTTGCTGCGCAAAGCATTCCATCCATATTTTGATTTTGAAGAATCGTCACGGCGTGCTCTTGGCGTTAACTGGAAGGGACGCACGCCAGAGGAGAGGCGTGAGTTCAAGGAAGTATTCTATGAACTCTTTGAAAACTCATACGCTTTGAAGGTTGAAAGCTACAAGAGCGAGAAGATTGTGTTTGGCGATGGAGTGCTGGATCTTCCGTACGCGGAGGCGCGCGCGAAGATTATCACGACGAAGGGTGAGCAATACAATGTGTATTACCGGGTTTGCGAACATGGCGACATTTGGCGTGTCTACGATATTGTCATCGAGGGCGTAAGCCTCGTAAACAGCTACCGCTCCCAGTTCACGGATATGCTTTCCGAGTATTCATTTGGCGAAATGATGGAGCGGCTCAAAAAAACCGCGAAAGCCGCGTAGGCTGGAGGCAATTGACCCCAAATGGATAATCAGGTGGCCACCGCCGTGCCGTTTCTCGTGCGTATGGGCGTGACCGCGATAGCTATGCTGCTCGTCGGTTACCTGCTGCCGGGCATCATACGGGTGGACAGCGTGATGGCCGCCGTAGCCGCGGCCTTCATTCTTGGTCTTGTTAACGCCTTTATTCGTCCGTTGTTTGTGATCCTCACTCTCCCGATCAGCATTCTCACTCTGGGGTTGTTCCTCCTGGTTATCAACGGACTGTTGCTGCTGCTCGTGAAACGAATTGTGCCGGGGTTCGAAGTGAACGGCTTCTGGAGCGCGGTTTTTGGATCCATTCTGATTTCAATCGTATCGGGAATTCTTACAAAGGTGGCGATATGACGATAGACCTGACTTTTTTCGGTGGCGCGCGGGAAGTCACCGGGTCGTGCATTCTGGTCCGCACATCGAAAAGCCGTTTTCTCGTGGATTGTGGCATGTTTCAGGGGGGAAGCGAGGGTGACCGGAAAAACGCGCGAAAATTCCCTGTCGATCCCTCCTCGATTGATTTTGTTCTATGCACCCACGCGCATATCGATCATTCCGGGCTGCTGCCAAAGCTTGTGAAGGATGGCTTCCGCGGAAATGTGCACTGCACGGACGCAACCGCCGAACTGCTCAATATCATGCTGCCGGACTCCGCTCACATCCAGGAAAAAGAGGCGGAGTGGAAAAGCCGCAAGCGGCAGCGCGGAGGAAAGAGAAGCGTAGTTCCCCTGTACACCGATGCCGACGCGCGGGCAGCGTTGGGGCACTTGAGCCCCATACCGTACGGAAGGCAGGCGGAGCTTCGGCAGGGTGTTGCGGTGACTTTTCTCAACGCCGGGCATATCCTCGGGTCGTCCATCGTTGTCGTTGATATCACGGACAGCGGTCCGCCCAGGCGGCTGGTGTTCGGCGGCGATATAGGATACCGCGGGCTTCCCATCCTGCGCGATCCCGAGTCGGTGGATCGCGCGGACGTCCTGGTAATGGAGTCAACGTACGGGAACCGCGTCCACAAGGGAATGGAGGAGTCTATTGAGGAGTTCGCGAATGCCGTAAACGATACGTTACGCCGCAAGGGGGGAAACGTCATTATTCCCGCTTTCGCGGTTGGACGTACCCAGGATGTCCTGTATGTGCTTACCGATCTTACGCGGAAAGGGCGCATAGGAGGGATTACGGTCTATGTCGATTCTCCGCTGGCGATCGAGGCGTCCCGCATAACGATGCGAAACAACAAAGAGTTCGACGAGAAGACCAAAGAGCTTCTGGAATGGCGGCTTGCCAACCCGGACGCGCTCAAGATTGTGCTTGTCCGGGACGCCAAGGATTCGTTTGCGCTCAACCAGATCAATGGCGGCGCGATCATCATGGCCGGCAGCGGTATGTGCAACGCGGGCCGTATAAAGCACCATCTAAAGCACAACCTTTGGCGAAAAGAGTGCAGCGTCATCATCGTCGGGTTCCAGGCGCAGGGGACTCTCGGCAGGAAGATCGTTGACGGGGCAAAGCTGGTGAAGGTGTTCGGGGAAGATATCGCGGTGGCGGCGGATGTTTACACGATCGGCGGATTGTCGGCGCATGGCGACCGGGATTATCTTGTTGAGTGGGCCGGAGGCTTCCGTAAAGAACCCGGCACGGTTTTGATCAACCACGGGGAGGAATCGGTATCGCTGGAATTTGCCGAGACTTTGCGCTCCAGTTTGGGCTGGAGTCCCAAAGTGCCTTATCCGGGTGAACCGATCATTGTTTGAAAAAGCCGGCGAAGCCATAGCCCGCCAGGATGATGCCTTTGCCGCATGATGTTTGAAGTCGGCTGCCGGTGATTTAATCCGTTCAAGCGAAGGCAATATTTATGAGAGAATATTTCTGCCATAAGAAAAAAATCACAAGTGTTTCCGAGTTCAGTTCGCTAATAACAAAACTGGATGAAAACTCAGAAGAAGCGCGCGGCGCTGGTAACGCTTGTTTTGGTCCAGAAGGTAAAAAGGCTTGCCTTTATCGTGGACTTAGTAAAGCGCGATATCCTCTTAAGACTGCTGATTACAGAAACGGTATAGATTTATATGAATCTGAATATGAAATGTGTAAAGATGTTGCGCGTGTTTTTCCGAAAGAATTTTTGCACGACACAAAAGTAATTGATAGGTTATTAAGAGTACGGCATTATGGGATACCTGCCTGTTTAATTAACGTTACACATAATCCATTAATTGCTTTATTTTTTGCCGCTGGTGGTTTTAAAGCTGTGAGGGAAGGGGAGAAAGAGGAAGACGGAAGAGTTGTCTTCTTTGGTTGTGAGCCGGAGTCATTTGTTTTCTTTGAGGATAAAAAGCCGTGTGATTTAGGACATGTAGTTGATTATGATGGTTTTGTATATGCTTTAGATGTTTTTCGTAAATTTTTAACATCGTGTAAGTTGGTAAATTTTCCAGATTCTGATCTGAAAAATTCATTAAATGAATTGATTGGCGATATTCGTAAAACATTAAATTTAACTACAACCGATTTTGTGAATATTTATGTTTCAATTTCTTGCATGGAATTGCTTGTTGAAAGTTTATGGCAAGCATTTTTGAATGTGGACTCAACTAATGGTCTTAAAGAAGAGGAAAAAGATTTTTATGATTTTTTAGTGAAAGCGTATTCAGAGTGTGTTTCAGGATATATACAAAAAATAGCAGGTGAGCTGAAGTTAGATATTGATGCCTCAAGGTTCAAGAGTTTGGCTTCGTTTTTGGGTGATTTTTGCGGCCTTTTTTTTGCCATGCCAAAAATGAGTAATGAGCTGATTGAGCGCCAACACGGAGCTTTTCTTCTTCATTCTTCTGTTGCTCATACATTTAATGACGACGATTTTAATTTGCAAAAAATGTCAGGTGTTATGGTTAAAAGTATTGTTGTTGATAGCGGGGCTAAATCTAATATTCTTAAAGAATTAAGGGAGCATGACGTAACGCTTGGCAGCCTCTTTCCGGGCTTGGTTAATTATCGTAAAGAAGCTTATTCGGAATATTCACTCAAAAAATGAAACTATTTGTTTTGTGGCATGTTAGGTGTCTTGCCTGATTAGGCGAAGTACATAGAGGCATGATAATATAGCTGTGCAGGTAAATTTATACTTATATGACTTACATGCTGTGCGGTAATTTGAAGCGTTATATGTCGTTAAGCAACTTTCGGATCTGTTCCGCGGCTTTGCTATAATCCATCATCATAACATCGTCATTTATTTGATTTATTTTTTCTTTTAACGCGCTTCCAGAATGTAGTGTGTTTAGTTTTTCCATTTCTTCATCTATAAGTATTAAATCAGTTTTATCAAAAGCGTCAATTAGCTTATTTAAAATAGTCGGTAATTCAGGTGGGATTTCGATCTGGTCGTCGCTTTGGTTTATTTCTAAAAATGCTTCTTTCAAACGTGAGCGCAAGTTGCTCAGCTTATCCAGTAAAGGCGTCAAGTTTGAATTACAAAAGGCAATGTCTGATTGATCAGACGCTGTTTCAATCTCACGCGCCAAGGAGGCAAGTTTCACGGCGCCGATATTTGCCAGCGAACTTTTCATGCTATGCGCTTCTACGCATAAGTTTCGCATATCATTTGCCGCTAAAAATTTATTTAAATTCACACTGTGTCTTTCGGTTTCTCTTACTATTAATCTCAAAGCATTTTCATATTCATTCCATTGTCCGTTATAGATAGCCAATCCTGCTGATAAAAAAATGTCTTCGATTTGTTCTACTTTATTCCAAAATTTATCATGCTCTTTTTTGCTTGTAGAAATTTTTTCAGATGGTGGGCTTAAAAGTTTCTCGTCTGGAAGCCAGTTCTTTAGCATGCGTTTTAATTCGATGTATATAATGGGTTTAGATAAAAAATCATTCATGCCAGCTTCTAGCATTTTTTCCCTGGCGCCGATAACTGCGCTCGCCGTAAGGGCGATAATTGTTACGTTTATACCAAGTTCACGGATTATCTTGGTTGTTTCAGTGCCGGTCATTTCAGGCATCATATGATCCATAAACACAATATCGTACTGGTTTTTCTTGATTAACTCGATTGCTTGCTGTCCGGCCGTGGCTGTTTCAACCTTTATTTGGCAAAGCCCCAAAAGGCCTCGCGCGACATTAAGATTCATTTCATTATCATCAACAACCAATACTTTTGCGTTCGGCGCGTATACTTCTACTTCTGTTCCATCGTCATCGGTGCGGGGCATAAGTGTTTCATCGCCTAAAACTTTTGGAATTTCAATATGAAATACCGATCCCTGTCCATACGTGCTTTCCACTGATATTTGGCCGCCCATCAGTTCAATCAATGCTTTTGAAATGGGCAAGCCAAGCCCGGTTCCTCTTTTGGCGCGGTTATTCAACGTATCCAACTGCTCAAAATCCATAAAAAGCTTTGGAATATCTTCGGTTCGTATGCCCATGCCTGTGTCGGTGACGTTGAAATGAATACTTGTATCCGTTACGCCGACAACCAGGCGCACAGAGCCTTTTTCGGTAAACTTGGCTGCGTTGCCCAGCAAATTCAGCAGTGCCTGTCTAAGCCGGATATCATCCCCAAAGAGGCATCCGACAGGGGCGTCCGGCATAACCAACGTGAAGGTTAAGTTATTTTTTTTAATTAAAAACTGTGCCGTTGCCACTACTCCGTCAATCATTGTTTCGAAATCATAATGCACTGGCACAAGGCCAAGTTTGCCTGCCTGAATTTTAGAAACGTCTAAAATATCATTGATAATGCTTAATAGCGCCATGGATGAAGCTTTGATATCCTTTGCGTAACGACGCTGGCGACTACTCGTTTTTTCTTTAAGCAGCAGTTCCGACATGCCCAAGATTGTGTTCATAGGTGTGCGTATTTCGTGCGACATGCTGGCTAAGAATAAGCTTTTTGCCTCAGTAGCAGCCTGCGCCGCTTCTTTTTGAAGCTTCGCTCTGCGTTCTTTTCCCATTATGTCTAATAATTTTCGTTCTCTAGCTTTTTCTTCGCGTAGGTCGCGGGAAAAAGATATATAGCGGTGTGTGTTTTTCCATGGTATTTTAACAATTCTGCTTTCTAAAGGGATACTTTCTCCCGTAGTCGAATGCATAGTGCGTTCTAAAGTAATAAAGCCTTTTTTATCTAAAATTCGCAAAAATTCTTTTTTTCTATTGGTTTTTTCTGGGTTGTTTGACTGATACCTTGGGAAGTAGTCCTGATATTTTTTGAAAAAATCTGCTTTATCTGGAATCCCCGATATATTTAATGCTTCTTGATTGCAATCTATGATGTTTTCTTTATCATCCCGCATTGTGCATATCAACGGGTTGGCATCTAACATAAGCTTTACGCGTTCGTTTGCTTCATCAGCCTCTGCCTGGGCGGCTTTTACTTCTCGCAGATCGCGTGCGTATGCTGCAACAAAAAACTCGTTATTATGTTTTATGCGGATCAATATTATATCGCAAGGCAAATCTTTGCCGATAAAACTTTTATGCACCCATTCAATACGATTGTGCCCATTATCAAATGCTTTATGTATTTCTTCGATCATTCGTTCTTTCGACAATCTGCCACATGGTTGGTATTCCGGCGAA
>Ga0082212_10002006_pt1 | contig 29924 bp, 26 predicted proteins | sample TergutNt197P3_FD_71548 | JGI IMG/M metagenome (GOLD analysis project Ga0082212, IMG submission 71548) | Neocapritermes taracua P3 segment gut microbial communities from Petit-Saut dam, French Guiana - Nt197 P3 | ecosystem: Host-associated > Arthropoda: Insects > Digestive system > Gut ...
GGATACAGGAATAAGAAGATATGAAGAAGAATACCGCAGGCGCATCAGCGATCCTGATCTCTTAGTGCAGTATCAGGACTACCTCTACAATAGGATGGTTGCCGAAACTCAGCTTGATCAGGCGCGCGAGGAAAGTAAGGCTGAAGGCAGGGCAGAAGGCAGGGCAGAAGGCATCGCTGAAGGCAAGGCTGAAGGCAAGGCTGAAGGCAAGGCTGAAGGCAAGGCTGAAGGCATCGCAGAAGGCAAGGCAGAAGGCAAGGCTGAAGGCATCGCTGAAGGCAGCCGAGAAACCCTTTTAAACTCGATTGATGTCTTATTCCAATCAGGTTTAAACAAGGCGCAACTTAAGGAATACGCTATAAGCATGGGCTTGTCGCTAGATGAATGGAAGAAGATAGCAGAGAGCTACCCTGATAAGAAACCACCAGGCATAGACAACGAGAGATAATCGAATATTGGTTTAGTAATACATTTCGCAGGTCCCAGCTATTTCCGGATACCTGGGGCCTTTCGCGTTTTCTGGAGGTTAACTATTACTCCATATGCCAACGCTGAGCAGATAGTCCGCACCCGTGGCAAATCCATGTAAGCGCTAAATGGACGCTTGACTTACCCCCAAACTGCGCTATGCCAAAGCCCAGGGCCAAAGCAGGCACAGCTCATATTTGCAATATTAATTTGCTGCAGCCACATCGCGCTTATCATACGCCAAGGTTTATAATTCGCAGAAACGCTGTTAATAATGCAATAAACGAAACGCAAGGGCAGTTGGGCTTATTGATAATTATCTATATCGGATTCCCGGGCAACACTGTTTGGCAACAGCAAATATATGAAAGGCTCGCAACTAGATCTGGGCACACAGGCCAGTGATCTATATAATGTAGGCAACGAAAGAAAATAAGCGGCATTTATCATGGAGGCATTAACATGCATTTATCAACACTCATAACAGGCGATGAAATCCATAGATACCAAAAGTCAATCGTCATAAACTTTACCGGCAAGCGCAAAACGCTCTCAACAGCGCCATTGAACGGAGGCATGCAACATGGGCTGGCTGCTGTTTTTAACCATGATATAAGCGTTGGGGCTGGCATGCCTGCTATGCTAAGGGCAGCTACATATGAAGAGCATATGGCTCTAGTTGCCTCCGAGCTTGGCCTTGACGCTGCGAAGGCAGCTGGCATAAGCACTGCAGCCCAAATGGAGAACGTTTCAATTAAGGCACAATCGTATAAATCAATAACTGTAACTGCTGTAGTAACAGGGGGCGTAGAAACAAACGGCGGGCGTGTTGGAGACCCTGCGCCATGGGATGAGCTGGAGCAAAAGAGCATACCTGAGCCGGGAACAATCAATATCATGCTGTTTATAAACACCAACCTTACTGACGGCGCTCTGGCCAGATCCCTGGTGACTTGCACTGAAGCAAAAACAGCTGCGCTGCAAGAGCTTGCAGCTCCGAGCCGATATTCAATGGGGCTTGCTACGGGAAGCGGAACAGATGGGACAATTATTGTATGCAACTCTGAAAGCGAAATACTGCTAGATGACGCAGGAAAGCACTGCAAGCTTGGCGAATGCATTGGCAGAAGCGTTAAAGCTGCGGTCACTGAAGCTTTAGCGCTGCAAACAGGCTTAAGCGCAGCCTCGCAGCATGATGCGCTCAAAAGAGTCTCACGCTTTGGAATAACAGCAGAATCAATCTGGCAAGAGCTTGGCTTTAGCGAGCCTAGCGGCATATATAAAGCAAAATACAGCCAAGTGCTTGAAAGATTGTTTGCTAAACCAATTCTTGTCACATCATGCAGCCTATATGCGCATCTGCTTGATGAGGCAGTATGGGGCTTGATCAGTGAAGAAGATGCGCATATATCTGGCAAATGCCTAATTGGGCATATGGGGGTCGATGAAGTGAGCTCTTCTGGCGGCAAGCATTCGAGCATTGCCCTAATGACTTCCGAATTGCAAAAAGCGTTATGCGAACTGGTTCGAAGAGAGCTCGATTCAATCCCGCTATAAATACATTCGCAGCTTTTAGGCTCTGCAAATAAGCTGTTTATTCCAAGGAATTGTCTGCAAACCTATACATGCTCAGATGCCCGGCAGCGTCTCCATTGCCAGCTGAATCGAGCATAACAGAATGGCCTGAAGCATTAACAATTCTTATTTGGGTGTCTTGATCGTAATAAGCGACCTGATTTATAGCGATTTGGCCCACTCCTTGCATGTTGGATGAGCCTGCAACAAGGGAAGCTCTATTAATTTGAACATAAAAACAATCGCTGGGCTGGGAATTATCTGCCAAGGCTAGAACGCATGCCAGAGAATACAGCCCTGGATAATTTATCGTAAAAGTGTCTATTCCGTTATAATCGATTCCCATTCCATTGAATTGGGCTAACGCTTCAGACATTGATGGGAAACGCACAGAAGCTCCGTCTGCCACTGACTGGCTTTCTGTTATTGCAGCATCTATAAATGGCTGCACAAGAGGCATTGCTTGGTTTTGTGCCTCAGCTTGCGGCTCTGCAGCTTGTATAGCGCTGTCCGCTTCGTTTGCTTCAGGAGCAGGAGCTATATTTTGCATCTGCTGCGCCTGCAGCGGGCCGTAGTAGCCATAATAGCCTGCATGCATTCTTCTATGGCGGCGGCGGTAAAAACCTGGTGGCGGGAAATTCGGGTAGTTATAATTCCTATTGGGATAAGCCATGACCTTTAAACCATCCTTATTCAGTTACTTCTTGATATATGATATTCGCTTATGTGAAAATTGCTGTAGCCAATGTGGTTAGCGGCTAAGCTTATCATATGCGCGAATTTGGCCTATTTAGTCTGTCCATGCCAAATAGTGCATATATCAGCGATAACATTTGCGTAAATAGCTGCTTTGAAGAAAGCCAGCGCATAATTGCCAAAACCGATATAGGCCATGCCCCCTGCAATTGCAGGCGAAAAGCGCAATGCTATTGCGAGCCTATATAAAAAAGCAAGCGCATTCCCGATTGGCTCATATGGCACATGCTTTAGCAGCAGCGCAGGTGCAAGGCTATTTAACGCGAATTCGACTCGGATCGCAAGAAAAGACGCATCCTAAGACTTGGGAGCGTTCCGGTAGCAAGTTGGCCAGGGATCGCACTGCTGTTGACTTCGCTGAGCCCTTTTCCCCTCTTATAAGAACTCCGCCCAAAGATCGGTTTATGATATTTAATATCAAGGCAAGCTTCAGCTTCATTCGCTCTTGCCCAACAATCGCGGTAAATGGAAACGACAGCGCAACAGCAGCCAGAACACTGGCTGCATGAAGATCATCTTTTGGTTGCAGCCTGCATTCATTGCTTCAGCCAGTATTTCAGCAAGCTGGATGCGAACAAAATTGCGGTCGCTTTCTATAACCACCGCCCTGTTTGCTCGCACCCATTCTTGTTGTGCACAGCACGTCAGCAAATGCATCGGGTGAATGACCGCTTTATACGATGCATTATGGAGATAATGGTATAATAAAGAAACCATATGGCTTCCAAGCGTCTCTACAAGACAATGAATGCATGAGCAAACGAACAGCTAGCATCGCTTGCCAGCAAGCGATGAAATAAGAAAGCGCAACTGTTCAGAGTTTGCTTACAATTTGCTAAATGGAAAGGAGGAGTTTATGGATCACTACAGCATTGATGAAATAAAAGCGGCAATATATCCGATTGCTCAAAAGTATAATGTTGCACGCATTGCACTGTTTGGATCCTATGCAAGAGGGGATGCAGGAATTGGCAGTGATATAGATTTGCATTTAATGAAAACGGTGGATCAATGGGGTTACTTCAAGCTGCTAAGTTTTCGTCACGATCTAGAAGCGATCTTCGGTGTGAGCGTTGATGTATTGACTACTGGAGCAATGGACAGTGATGTCTTAGAAAATGTGCAGCGAGACGAGATAATAATTTATGAATGTTAATAGCAGAGATATCCGAATTCTCAAAAACATATCAAAATATTGCCTAGAGGCAGAGGCAGCAATCCATCTGTTTGGAGATTCTGTCGAGATTTTAAGGGTTAATAGCATATATAAAAACGCAACAGCGATGTGTATTCTACAAATCGGAGAGCTTGTTGGGCATTTGTCTGAAGGCATGCTTGAAAAGTATAACGAAATGCCATGGAAACAAATTAGGGCAATGCGAAATATAGCTGCACATGGATATGCGGATTTTGACATTGATATATTATGGCAAACACTTAAGGTTGACCTGCCTGCTTTGTATGAATATTGCTTAAAAATTGTTTCAATCGAAAATATTTAAAACTTGGTTTGGTAATGCGATTTTATAGAACCAGACGAATTCCATTTAATGAAATTCTAGCATTGCCAAGGTTTCGTATGTCTTCGCCTTTATTAAAGCGCAACTCAAGTCTATGCTATTGATTTAGGCAGCTAGTTTTCGGCCATCTTTTCATAGCAGCGGCTGCTGCCATAAGCGTTTGCTGGGCTATATGGATGTTGAGCGTTTTGAAGGGCTCACTGCCTTTGAGCAGCCCATACAGCTCGCAGTAGCCGAGCGCTTCCCCAGACGCTTCGGCGCTTAATCACTGGTTTAAGATCCCTGAAACCCTGTTTTCCAAGTATTCCATGCTAATAACAGAATCTTCAAAAGGCCTCTTTCTCATTCTGTGCGGCAGCACATAGCCGGCAGCTTGGTGCAGATCGCCGACAACAGCTTGTTTCCTCTCAGAATAGGCAGCAATAGCCATCGCTGTCTTGAGCATAGTTATGTCTGCCCTATGGCCATCAACTCCGAATTCGACTGAAATTTCTGCAGCTGCTTCAAGCATCCTGGCATCGTACTCAACTTCCGGCAGCAATTTTGCTGCGTTAACTATCTTTTCGCTTAGGGCTAATTCATCTTGGGCATATGAGCTTACAAACTCATCCGGGCTCTTTTCAAATTCGAGCCTTCGCTTTATAACTTCAGTGCGCAGGGCTGTATCGCTCTCGCCTTGCACATCAACAACAAGGCCAAAGCGGTCTATTAGCTGCGGGCGAAGATCGCCTTCCTCCGGATTCATAGTTCCAACGAGGGTAAACTGCGCCGGGTGGGTGTATGATATGCCCTCCCTCTCAATAAAGTTGATGCCCATCGCCGCCGAGTCAAGCAGAATGTCGACAACATGATCATCAAGAAGGTTTATTTCATCAACATAAAGAATGTTTCTATTTGCCTGGGCGAGAATGCCCGGCTCAAACTTTTTCTCGCCTTTTTTAATGGCCTGCTCGATGTCAAGGGTTCCGACTACCCGATCCTCAGTTGCAGATACAGGCAAATCAATAACCCGCATCTTGGATGAAATGATCTGTGCCCCCTCATCACTTGACATCGCTTCTAAGCAGCTCTCGCATGCAAGCTCCGGTATATTCGGATCGCACGAAAAGACGCATCCTAAAACTTGGGAGCGTTCCGGAAGCAAGTTGGCCAGGGATCGTACCGCTGTAGACTTTGCTGTGCCCTTTTCCCCTCTTATCAAAACTCCGCCCAAAGACGGGTTTATGATGTTTAGTATCAGGGCAAGCTTCATTCGCTCTTGCCCAACAATCGCGGTAAATGGATATATATGCCGTGTTTGGTTCACAGGTACTAATTCCTTCCTAGCTAATATATTTATGCTACAGCGACAGCGCGACAGCAGCCAGCACACTCGCTGCATGAAGATCCTCTATTTGGTAGCAGTCCGCATTCATTGCTTCAGCCAGCTTTTCTGCTAGCTGTAGGCGAACAAAATTACGATCGCTGTCTATAACCACCGCCTTGTATTTGCTTGCGCCTATTCTTGACGCAGCGCGCAGCGCATCAGCAAATGCATCGGGTGAATTATCGCTGTATGTAGCTCTTCCATCTGTCACAAGCACAATAACCGGTAACAGGTCTTTGTCTTTTATCTGCGCTGCCTTGACGATATCATAAGCCATATCAATGCCGGCAGCGAGTGGCGTCAGGCCTCCTGTAGGCAAAACTGATAGCTGTTTTTCCGCTAAATCAACGCTTCTTGTTATACCTAAAAGCAGCTCGGCAGACTCTTTTCGAAATGCAATTAGCGAGACTTTATCGCGTTTTCTATATGCATCGTTAAGAAGGGACAATATTGCCCCTTTTACTGCGCTCATTTGGCGCCGTGCCCCCATGGAACCGCTTGCATCAACAACGAATACTATAGTGTTGCCGGTTCTGCGCTCCCTTATCTTTATGCGTATATCGTCTTCGCTTATGCTTACTGCCATTCCGTTTGCATGGCGGATTTTGGTGTTTGCTGCTGCCGCCCGAAGAGTTGCCCCAAGGGCGATATCGCTTATATCGCTTCCTTTTGGCAGGGTGTAGCGAACATATCTGCCGTGCTTGCTGCCGGTAGTTACAAGGCTGCGCTTGCCGCTGCCCTTTTTGACAATTGCGCCGCGCGTTTCTTTAAGCCAGCTGGAGACTTCAAAAGCTTCTGCAGGATCAAAGATCTGCTCTGGCGCTTCCTGCTCAGCTTCAGATGCTTCGCTATTGCCATTTTCGCTAATATCCTGCTTGCCGCTTTCAATATCCTCCGGATCGCTGCTTTCCCTCTCAGGCCGGCTGTTTTCTGCGGGCTCGCTCTCTTGGCGGCGTTCCTGGCTATTGCTGTCCGCTTCAGAGGCATCCGGCTCAAGTTCAGGATCAGGCGGGCTCTGTTGCTGCCTGTTTTCTTCCTGCTGCCTCGCCCTGTGCGGCAAGGCATACTTTGCAGCCTCGCTTATGTCGTCAATGCTTAGAACTGTGCGCGAATCGAAGGCAGTTATGGCTTTTGCAGTTTCGATAATGGCTATTTCAGCACGGTGGCCGGCGCAGTTGCTCTCTTGCGCAAAAGAAGCAGCAAGGCGCATAGCGTTTTCCGTTACTTCGACGCGCAGCAGCGTATTTCTTGCCCTTTCAATGGAAACAGCAAGCTTTTTTGTTTCTGCAAGCCATTTGCCTTCAAACAAGGATGGCGATTTCTCATATTCAAGGCGCCTCCTGGCTATCTCTGCCCTTTTTCGCAGATCATGCTCGCCTTCAGCCTCAACGAAAAGGCCGAACCGGTCTAAAAGCTGCGGCCGCAGCCCCCCTTCTTCGGGGTTCATGCTGCCTATTAAGAAAAACCGGGCTTCATGGCGGTATGATAAGCCCTCGCGCTCTACAATGCACTCTCCTGATGAAGCAGCTTCGAGGAGTGATTTGGCAATATGGTCGCTTAGGAGGTTTACTTCATCAACATAGATGGCGCCGCCATTTGCATAGTACAAAAGCCCCGGCTCAAAGCGCTTTTCGCCGTGCTTAACGGCGTGCTCAAAGTCAATGCTCCCTATAAGCATGTCTTCAGAAATGTTGAGCGGAAGGTTTATAATTTTTATCCATGGCGCGATGCCGGCAAGGCCTCTTACCAGCGTTGACTTTGCAGTGCCTTTCTCGCCGCTTATCAGCACGCCTCCAATTTTAGGGTTTATTATATTCCAAATCAGGGCGTTTTTTGCCTTTTCCTGCCCGATTACAGCTGCGAAAGGGAATGTTATGTTTGCCATATGATCACCGCCTGCTATATATTTTCCATAACAGCTTCCATCTCAAGGCAAATGTCCCTAAGCTTGCCTACCTTGTCGTCAGAAGCATTCCACATGCCTCTCTGGTGCGCCTCAAGCAGCCTCTCAGCAACATTGTGCAGTGCCCAAGGGTTAACTTCGCGCATCCAGAATGCTGTCTGTTCGTCAAAGGCGTATCGCTCAGCGATGCTGTCATACATCCACTCATCTACAACGCCTGTAGTTGCATCCCATCCGAATGCATAGTCCACCATGCCTGATATTTGGCTTGCACCCCTGTATCCGTGCTTTTTCAAGCCTTCTACCCATTTTGGGTTGTCTATCTTGGCGCGCATGACTCGGGACATTTCTTCATGAAGGGTCAAGGTTTCGATATGGTCTACATCAGCTGTGCTTGGAATGTATGCAGGCTTTTGGGATCCGCTGTGCGTAGTTATTGCAGCAACCATTCCGCCAAAATAGTTGTAGAAATCATCTCCATCCAAAAGGTCAAATTCGCGGCTTGACTCATTCTTGACTGCCACGCTTGTTTTTCTCATCCGGATTGAGAATAATTCCGGCATTTTCTCGCCATGGTACTTTTTGCTGTAGGCATGCGAGCCCCATGTAGTATAGGCATTGCCCAGGTCTGTTGTATCGCTCCATTTTTGGCTTTGGACTATCCAGTTCACGCCGGCGCCATACGCGCCGGGAGCATCGCCAAACACTCTTAGCAGAGATCTCTCGTATGCAAGCTCTATGTTCATGCCCTTTTCAACGAGCTCCGCAATATCCTCTTCAACATGCTTTCTGATGAAGTTGTCCTCTGCTCTTTCATCAAGCGATGCAACAAGGTTCACTGCATCTTCAACACGCTCTATAAGATTTGGAAAAGCGTCTCTGAAAAGGCCGGTTATGCGCAGCGTTACATCAATTCTTGGGCGGCCCAACTCCTCAAGCGGTATTGCCTGCACGCCGATTATTCGATCGGTTTCGCCTAGCCAAACAGTGCGAACCCCTAACAGATAGAAGGTTTCAGCGATGTCATCGCCATAATTGCGCATAGCTTCGGTAGCGTAGACTAGCACTGTTACGCTTTCAGGAAATTCCCCGCTGTCTTTTGTATAGCGCTCAATAAGCTGATCGGCCAGGGTGATGCCTACCTCCCAAGCTGCGCGGGAAGGCATTGCGCCGGGATCAATAGTATAAAAATTGCGCCCTGTCGGCAGTATTTGCGCATTGCCCCTGGTCGGGCAGCCAGACGGCCCGGGAGCAATAAAGCGCCCGTTTAGGCCATCAGCCAAATGCTCTATTTCATCCGTTATTTTCTCTATCCGGGGCATTATAAAGGTGCATGCATAATGAAGGCATTCCTTTAGTTTTCGGGCGTTTTTTGTGTTAGGGCCTGCGAATTTTTCAATGATGCTGTCTACAGCGCTGTCGGCGTAGCCGCTTTTTTCAAGCTCGAGCAGGATATCATCAGCCAGAGAGTCTGCTTGCTTTAGCAGCATCGCATATGACCTGCCATCTTCAGTAGGGGTATCAAGCGCCGAAAGCAGTGTGTCATAGCTGTAGCCGAGCAGCTCACAGGCGCTGTCCCTTATAGACGCAACGCTGCCGTTTCTGTTGCGCACGAGCATTTGTGCCATATTGCGGAGCTTATCGCCCTGTGGAACCTGGCCAAGAATATGAAAGCCGTCATTTATGGCGCTCGACTGAATGTTTGCCATCCATGAATGCAAGCGCTTCACGCACCCCTCAGGGCTACTGAGCATCTCTTCCGGAGTAATGCTTATATCTGAAAGCATGTTTATGCTTTCAGCCAGCTCATAAATTTCAGCTGCTACAAAAGGAACCTTTTTGGGATCAGCTGCGCGAACATGGTAAAACTGCTTCATTAGCTCGTCCATCTTCTCAAGCTCGCCGTATACCCCTGCCTGCATCATTGAGGGAATCATATGATCAATAAGTGCTGCATATGAGCGCCTCTTGGCTTGAGTCCCCTCGCCACAGGCGTTGATTATATACGGGTACAGGTGCGGCAAGGTGCCTATTGATATATCAGTGTAGCAGTCTTTTGACAGGCCAACTTCCTTACCCGGCAGCCATTCAAAGGTTCCGTGTGTTCCAACATGGACAAGAACGTTTGCCCCAAAGCACTCTTCTATCCAGCGATAGAACCCTATGTATTGGTGCGGGCAAGGAATGTCAGTGCTGTGGAAGGCCTCCTCTGCTTTTTCTTCAAATGCCCTTGGTGGCTGAAGGCCAATAAATACATTTCAATTCAGAATGCCCGGAATAAGGATTTCATCATTCACGGCCATAAAGTCGCCTACCGGATCTCCCCAATAGTTAGCCAGGCTCTCTTGAACCCTGGGCGAAAATTCCTGGTGCCAGTTCATATAGATCTCTTTTGAAACAGTGTCAACGCTCTTTTCGAGCATAGCTTCCGGAGGCATCCAGCGGCCATCATTAGTCAGGCCATTTATAATAGCATCAATTATTTCTTTCCCGTCTTGAAAGCTTGTTGTGGTTGTTATGCCGATTTCTTCGAAGCGCCTTAGCATTCCCCATAATGATTCAGGGGTGTCAAGGCCTGCAGCTCCGCCAATATTGTCGTTGCGAGGGGGATTGTTGTGCAGAATAACCGCAACTTTTTTCTCTGAGTTGTCCATTAGCCTGAGCTTGGCCCAATTAATTGCAGTTGCAGCGATTTTGTCTACCCGATCAACTATTGGCTTTGTATGCTTTTTCGGGCCCAGCTCTGTTGGCTCATACTCTGTTGTTGCATACGGGAAGGTAATGATCTGCCCGTCGAACTCAGGCTGGAATACACTCCAGCTTAGAGAGAGGCTGTCAATACCCTTAACAGATTCGCTCCAGTCTTCGCATGTCTGCAGTGTTGTCATCAACTGGAACACAGGCACGCCAAAGGCTTCGAAAACGCTCGTTTCCTGAGGCCGCGAGCCATCCCCGGGAGATGTGACTATGCTGAGGCTGTGGCCAAGAGTGTTTATTATCGCGCCGACAACAGGCTTTCCGCCCGAAAGCATGTATCGCTGCATTGCAGACTTGATCCCCTCGCAGCCAATAGCCTCATTTGGAAGCACTTCAGAGAAAACGCAAAGCGGCAGCGCCCATTTGCTGCGAACCGCTCGAATGAGGCAATCAACATGCTCGAGGTTGTTGCTATGCATGTGCTCTGCGTTGACTAAGATCCCGATAACAGGTGCGGTTGCCGCCTGTATAGCCTCAAGGTAGGCGCTTTCGCCGATTGAGCCCATATCGGGATCGTAAATGCCGCTCCAGGTTGGAAATGATGGCTCTGAAACAGGCAGGCTCATGCCGCTGAATTGGTTTGCAAGCCACTTAAGCATATTTTCGTAATTTTCAGCGCCGCCTGCCCTGTAGTACCTATATATCGAGCTATAGTCCTGGGGCATAATATTGCACTGATCAAACAGCTCAGCATTCTCTTCTTCAATAACTGTTTCAATATAGAACCTTTTTCTGCCTTTGAAAGAATCAAAGTATTTGTGAAAAGATTTGAAGAAAACGACCGAGCCAAAATGTACATAAAGATAAAGTCAGCATTTTCAAAAGCGAGCTCACAGGAGGCGTAAGCCTCCTGTGAGTCGTCAAGCTCTGAAGTGGAAAACAAGTCTGCCTTAACGGAGCCGGGATATTCCTTGCCAAGTTTGGCTATTGCCTCTCTAAAGCTAAGAAAAGGCTCCGTTGGAGACAGTATTATAACGAGTTTTAGCACATTCTTCACCTGTTAGTTTGCGGTCTGCGGCGTTAAAAAGAAATGGACAAAGTTGTCAATTGTAGTTATGCCCAAACGGCCAGGGTACAAAAACTCTGCCATTTCAATATACTTGCCGTCTATGTTGTGGTAGGAGTCCCAGTAGCCGTTTGTAATTTGCAGCATGTTGCCTTCTTGCATGCTTTCGATATCAGCTAAGTAGCCAAACTGCTCAATAATGGAATCTATATCCGGCCCGTATGCCGGCAGGCTCCTGTTTATAAAGCAGTCGGCCTGCTGCATGCGCTGGTAAAATTCCTCAATTGTCAGCTCTGTAACGCCTTGTACATCAGAGCCTATATCATCAAATATATATTTGCCTCCGCAGTCCCTAACCAGCTTTGCGCTTGAAGATCCGCCGTTTTCAATATACACTTTGCCCATGGTGACAATGCCCCAGCCGACTTTGACTTTTTGCTCATCAGGGATTTCAGCCACCGATGCGGCGATGCTTTCTATCCTGCCAAGAGCAGCGTCATAAAAAGCAATTGCCTCTGCCTCGAGGTTGTAAAAAGCAGCATAAAATTTCACCCATTCAAGAACCGCTTTGTAGTCGCCTTCGCCTGCCTGGTTTTCGAATATGTATGGGATCGAAGCTTCATCAAGCATTGACATTAAAGCCATTGTTTCATCGCTAATGCCGTAATTAGTGAAGATAATGCTTGGTTTTAGGGCATATAAAGTTTCGTAGTCAAAGCTCTGCGATGATGTTGTGTTGCTGCCAATATCAACGACCTTGCCTTCAAGCATGCGGTTTTTCATAGCGTCAAAGTCCCATGAATCAGCAGAAGCGCGAATGCCTACAATGCTGTCAAATAGGCTGTCATCATCAAATGCCCTTAAAAAGCTGACCTGGGGAGTGCTTGTGAAAACAACATTGTCCAGCGGGATGTTTATCGCTATAAGATCCTCGAGCTCTTCAGGCGCTTGCTGGCCTTGCTGGAGCAGCAGTATTTGCCTGTCTTGGCTGTCTGTTATTAGCTTCATGCCGCCATCAAGGTATTCGATTCCGAACTTGCTTGCATGCTTAAGCTCAAGTTTTGCCCCTTTCGGGAAGAGCTGTGCTATCTTTTCAGCAGCAGCTGAGCTTGATTGCTGGTTTGCATTTTGCGAGCTTGTTTGGGTAGAAGCCGGCTGGCTAGAGCATGATGCCAAAATGCAAAGAGACAAAGCGATAGCCAGAGCCTTCGCAGTACGGTTTATATTTTTCATTAAATACTCCTTCTTATATTTCAGCTTCCTGTGGCGTTAGCCCCAGTGCGCAGGCAGCAATTTCATCAACAAGGCATAAAAGCATTTCGTCAATGCATTCGCTTGAAGATGCTTTAGCGGAAATCTTGCCACAGGCGCGGCCGCGCCCAAGAGCCGATGAGATGCTGTTGAGTATGAGCTCGGCTGCATTGGCAGCTTCTGCTGCCGCCAGCAGCCCCCAGCCCAGCTGATCAAGCAAGTGTATAAATAGCGAAGCCAGTGTGATTATTTCGCTATTGGCGCTTATAGCGTGGACATTGGCAATATAGTCAGCAAGCACCGCCTCTTTCATAGGATCCATGCCTGCAAAGCGCTCAATAAACGTCTCTTCTGTTACTCTGTAGCGCTTAAGGCGGGCAAACAGGCTGTGCTGGCTTTCTTCGGACAATCCTTCATTAAGCTTAAGCGCCTTTCTCATCGATTCCATAACAGTAAGGCCGATGAGCTCGCCAAGCTTTCCATGAAGGCCTGAGTAGGTTGCACCTGCTTGTCGGCCAAAGCACCAGGAAGTGCTGGGAGTTTTGGGCAGTTTCAAATATTTCGCTCATACCAAACCCTCTAAAATCAGCCTGTTGTACGCTAAGCAGTTTTTTAGCGCCATTTATCTTTGATAGTTGTGTCGCACTGTTTGCATATCGGGCTTAAAGCCCACACAGATGGTTTTGCTGTCTCTTTGCGGCAATGCTTTTTCGCCGTTAGCTATCCGCTTCGTTTCTATTCGCCAGAATCAGTGAAGTAAGAAATATTTTATCCGGCATGAAAGCAAATTCCAAGCCGGCTTGCTCGCAGAGCTTGCGAATATTTATACCGGATGCAGATAGTGCACTCAAGCGATCATCGGGGTTATTGCATTCTGCCGGATAAGCGCATTCTTCGCACAAATTGCATCCACCACCCGTTAAGGCAAGCGCCTTAAAGCCTTCGTTTTCAAGGCTTTTTGCAAAGCTGGTAAGCCGGAGCTTATTATTTTTATTGTGCTCGATATGCTCATCAGAGCCGGGTGTTATGCTTGTTACTTTTTGAAGCAGGATGCCGCTGCCGAAGGCTTTCGCTTTTTCAATGCACTCCTCCAAGCTGCCGCTTCCCGGAGGGCATACCCAATTTGTCCCGAATTTATCGCAGGCCTCTTTGCTGCACGGCCTTAAGCTGGCATCGTATTCGAGTTCAATGCTTTCAATCCAAACAGCATGAGTGAACCCTGCTTCGAATGCTTTTTTTTCAATATCAATGGCAATATCCATATAGTGTTTCCCTCCATTATGATTTTTTGTTCGTGCTGGCCAACACTGCCATGTTTACGCTGCTTCATTTACGGTGCGCAATTTCATTGGCTTGCTGCCTGTCTTTAGTGCCGCAATGCCAATGCGCATTTATGGGGGGACTTCTGCCTGCCGGGCGAAAGCGCCCGCCTTATAGCATGCCAATGAAGCAGGCAATAAAAAAACGCTCGCTGAGCATGAGGCGCTAATAAGCCAAGCATTTTCATTAAATGCAGCCATAAATAAGGTTGGCGCCCTATAAAAGCTTGCTGAATACGGCATATCGGGCGTATTGATTGTTTAATCTTTTTGTTTTGTGGTGACTGCATTTTGCTCCATTGCTTCAAACGGAATTCGAGCTGGCAGAGCCTATAAATCGCAATGCAAACTCAAATGCGGCAAGCATACTATGCCCCGTTAAATCATCAGCAGTGCCGATACGGGCCGTTTCATAGTTTCATAAAGTGAATAAAAGCAGGTATTTTATACTTGTTAGGAATAATTACTCCCATTCTGTAATAAAATATAACCTTTAATGTAATCGTTGTCAATGGCTATTGCTTCAATTTCCAATCAATTTGGAAAGCAATGAATAGGCAGAAAATGCCTTTGGCAGATACTTGGGGCCTTATAGCATCGTTGCCAAATGGCAGGAAGATCAAGCGGGGGGGGGCATGCATTGGCAATGGCAGCGAGCAGCAGCGCATAGGCGATTTTCCCAGATTGGGTGTCACCAGCTGGCCTGCTTATGATGTAAGTGTTAGATAAGGCAGATAGACTTGCCGAAACTTCTACCATTCAGTAATAAATAGTCATTGACTGTACTAAATATTTTGTGCTATCGTGGATTATTAAGGCAGGCTGCTATTGTAAGTTCACGCATGCGGGAATCATTTCTTTTGATATTTGAGCCGCTCACCTGTAAGCGGTGGCTTTCATAGCAAGTTTTATCGCAGTTAAGCAATTTTAGCGCTTGGATTAAAATGCTTGCCCAGGAGGAATAAAATGACGCGTATTGTATATATGGCACAAATGTCTGTTGACGCAGCGTTTTTTGGCGAATTCAGCGACGAGCTTGCCAAGAGGCATCCACAATCTTTTAGCTTAAGCTATTACGATGCATCTGAACTTGGCCAAAACTCTGATCTTTATAATGATTTTTTGCACGAAGCGCTTGAGAGCGATTTATTTATGGTAGATATCCACGGAAGCCTTACATATGTGAATTACTTTGCCGACTTGATGAAATCTTTGGCCGGCAAAAAAATGTTCATATTATGCGGGCTTGAGCAAGAAATAACAGAGCTGATGCCGGACATGGGCATTAGCCAGATGCAATACGCCTATATTGACAGCTATATTCGAGCCGGCGGCATTGAGAATTATATATCGATGGCATGCTATATAGCTAACGAATGGTGCAGCGGCTCATTCAGCGTTGCTGATCCGGTTGTTGAAAAGTGGCAGTTCATATACGAGCCCAGCGGCCCGGTAGCCGATGAAGAAGCTTACCTTAGCTTAGCCAGAGATCCGTCAAAGCTTCGCGTTGGCGTAATCATCCACGAAAACCAGATGAAAAAAAACGACATGAGGGTTGCCGGTTCTCTTCATGACACTCTTGTGCAGGTAGGAGCGCAGCCTATCGTGCTGGTAACCAATGTAGTGCCATCAAAACATCCACAAACGCTTGATTTCAAGGAAGCGCTTTTGCATTACTTTACAGAGGGTGGAAAGCCGGCTGTTGATGCGATTATAAACACGATGGGATTTTCAGTCAGTGTGCTTTCCCAGCCTACTGATGGCAGTGGCTCAAGAGTTGAGCGAAGCATTTTCGAGCTAACCTCGGTTCCCGTAATTCAAGCCATGCATACTTATTACAGCTATGAACAATGGCTGGAATCTGCAGCCGGCATTGATGCTATGATGCTTGGCGTTTGTGTTTATGAGCCTGAGTTTGACGGGCAAATGACTTCATTTCCAATCAGCACGCTGGAATATGAACAGACGCCCTATGGGCCGCGCGCTACTTCAAAGCCTATACCTGAGCGCATGGAGCGCCTATGCACGCTTGCGCGCAATTGGGCTCGGCTGTCAAAAATACGCCCTGAAAATAAAAAGGTTGCATTAATACTGCATAACTCACCGCCTCGCAACGATACTATCGGATGTGCCCACCAGCTGGATACTCCAGCTTCAATACATAACATGCTTAACGAGATGAACAGGAAGGGAATAAAGCTGGATTATGAGTTTGATGGCGGGCAGGATGTCATCGATCGCATTATAGCCGGCCTGACAAATGATGGGGGCTGGATGGCTGAAGAGGAAATGCTTGAGCTCGCTTGCAGCACAGTTTCAGCTGAGACATATAAAGTATGGCATGAGAGCTTCAGGCAGGAAGTCCAAGATAAGCTGCAGCTAGATTGGGGCCCTCCGCCAGGGGAGTTTATGGCTGTGGGAGATGAGATTCTAATTCCGGGAATAATCAATGGAAACGTCTTTATCGGCTTGCAGCCGCCTCGAGCGCTTGAAGAAAAAGCGGAAGAGGCCTATCATAGCACTGAATTTGTATGCCCTCACCAATATCTGGCTTTCTATAAGTGGATTGAGCAAATTTTTAAAGCCGACGTTATTGTTCATGTTGGCACTCACGGAACGCTTGAATGGCTTCCGGGCAAGGAGATCGGCCTGTCTGATGCCTGCTATCCCGACCTTGCCATTGGCAGCATCCCGCATCTTTATATTTATAATGTTGCTGTAACAGGGGAGGGGATGCAGGCCAAGCGCCGAAGCTATGCCACTTTAGTGGGGCATATGGTTCCCTCTATGGCAGATGGGGGAACTTATGGCGAATTGGCAGAAATGGATGAGCTGATTGAAGATTACTACCACGCTCGAAACGCTGCCCCTCAGAACTTGCCTGTTTTATACGGCCAAATATGGGATTTAGCCCTTAAGCTCAATCTGCACCAGGATTTAGAAATTTGCCACAGAGCCCGCTTAGCAGCGCTTACTGCTAAATTTTTCCGAATCATTGTAGAGCATTATCAGCGGCTTTTGGGCAGGGGGCATGCCAAGCGTATATAGACAATTGCCTAATTATACAATATCTGTTGCCATAAAATCTCTGGCCGATTATAGTGTAACTAACAGATTAATCGCTGTCAAGGAATATATAGTACCAAATGGTACTTTAATGATTAATTTATCAGGCCTGCACAGCTGATAGGTGGCATTTTATGCAAAACAAAGAGCATGAAGAAGAAGACAAGCTTGCTATAGCAAGAGTAGATATATTAAGGGGCAAACAGGCCGATGATTGGCAGTCCGCCCTCTCCAGCCTGCTGGGGGCGAGAAAGGGGCTGCGCATTCTGGATATTGGCTGCGGAACCGGATTTTTGTCAGTGATACTTGCCAGAATGGGGCATGTGCCTATCGGCATTGACATTTCAGCTGCTATGGTGCAGCGCTCATACGAAACGGCAGCAGAGTTTTCGCATCGCATAGAATTCCGCATAATGGATGCAGCCAAGATGGATTTTGAAAGCGAAAGCTTTGATGCTGTTATTTGCTGCGAACTGTTTGGCAGCATATCAGAGCCACAGCTGATATGGGATGAGATAAAAAGGGTGCTTAAAAAAGAAGGCCAGATTATCGCCCTGGACAGCTCAGCCATGCTTTTAGGCAGCCTTCAGTCACAAGGTTTCTCGCATTGCCGCATGAGAGAGTTTGCAAGCCTTGCAGCCTTATGCGGGCAAGGCAGTGTGCAATGCGCCGTCGGGCGCAAGCCGTCAAGCGGCAATATGGGCACGATACCGCAAATAGCGCTGTTTTCGCAGCATATTCAAATAGCCAAGCGCCAAATACAGCTCTATAGCAACTGGTTTGCCAATGCAGGCATTCCATATGCTGAATACCAGGTGCTTAACATGGTCGCCCGCCATACAAAAGGCGTAAGGCCATCGGATCTGTCAAGCGCTCTTGTTGTGCCTGCTCAAACCATGACGCGGCTGCTGTCAGCCCTAAAGGACGAAGGCTATATAGATAGAAAGACTAATGAAAGAGATCAGCGCAGCGCTGTCATTACTATAACGGATAACGGCCTAAAAAGGCTGGTGCCTCTCCAGGAAGCGCTTAAGGCAGCAGAAGAAAAAGCGCTAAGGGAATTTAGCGCTGATAAAATATCGGAGCTTAACAGCTTAAGCGAAGAAATTTTAAACGCCCTAAAGGCAGCTTTTGAGCAGTCGCCTGCGCTATAGCAAGATGGTTCTTAGTATAGAGTAGAATTCATCTTTTGCATGCTTTTCGAAAAAGGGCGAATGCCCGCACTTATCAAGCAGGTAAATGCTTGTTTCGATTCCGTATTCCTTAAGCGGCTCAGCCACCCCTTCTATCGGGTGTGGATCAGAGCTGCCGTGTATAATGATTGCCGGGCAGCTTATATTGCCCAAAGCATCAGCAAGCTTGCCTGACGATCTCATCTGCTCAGCTTCACGCCATACCGAAGCATACATTTCAGCGTCTATAACGGTTTGGCTTTTATAATCGTCTTCAAGCAAGCTGTAGTTGTCTGATATTTCGGCAAGCTCGCCAAGCCTTTCAAGCAAAGCGGTTTTTTCATCCTCGCCCCCATCATCAAGAAGCTGCAGAACATTGAGATATTCAGCCCTTTCTTCATCGGTGAAGTTGGCAAGGCGCCTTTGGCCGATTGTATATGCATAGTGTGCAGTGAAAGGGCCACTGCCAACCAGCACAAGCTGCTTTGCAATGCCGGGGTGCTTTGCCGCGCACAATACTGAAAGCCAGGCTCCCCATGAATGCCCAAGAACGGTTATTGGCTCGTTTGCCGCCTCAGATATCTGGATATAAAGCTCTTCAACAAGCTCGCTTACTGCCATCTTTGACTGCAATGGCTCAATCGCCCCGTGAGTTGCTGATATTTCCCTTGCCACTGCTGCCAATGAGCCTATAGCGCCAGGGCCGCCATGCACCAATGCAATTTTATAGGGCTTATTGCCGTATATTCTTGTCATATTTTTCCTCTATATTAATATTATAGCTGTTAAGCAATGCATTCGGGTGAGGCAATGAATAAAATAGCTGCACTGAGCTAAAAAGGTCTGCGCAGCCGGATATCTTCTAAATGTGGCCGGGTGCTCGCCTGAAAAAGCAAAATGAATCCTGCGAGAACAAGCCCATGCAAAAAAAAGCCAATCAAATGGCTTGCCTTTTAATTTTATTGCCCAATCCTCTAAAATGTTTTCCTACAGAATCATTCCCAGCAATATGAGAAACCCTGGTATAAATGTGCTTGCTATGCCGTTGATGATTAATATATGGGGAGAAAACTTGTCTATTGACTTTATGCCAAGCATTGATGCAAAGAAAGTCTGTATCCATAAAACTGCCCACATGCCCCACATGTATGCCATTACCCATGGTGCGCCTGTTAAGACAGCTTCTCCTGCGAAAATTGCTGAGACTATTGAAGCGAACAGCCCGTATAATCCAAAGACTTTCCAGTTCTCGCTCTTTAAAAAGATGTGCACTGCAATCAGGATATAGTTTAGTGCAAACAGCCACATTGCAGCAGAAAAGCCAAATGTTGTGTAATTTGTTGCCTGTGCTGTTTGAAATACAGCGTTGATAGCGATTATCAGCCCAACCAAAAAGTTTGCTGCGCCTTTAGCCCTGTCATCCACAGCAACTAAATAGCTCACTCCATTTAATGTCAATGCAAAACCGGCAAACAGCAAGTTGACGCCTAGCATATAAAACCTCGTATCTTTCTGTGAGTCGCACCCATGGCCGCATGCACGGTTATAAGAAAAAAAAATGGAGCTGATGGAGGGACTCGAACCCACGACCTGATGATTACAAATCAGCTGCTCTACCAACTGAGCTACATCAGCGCTCTCATTTGACTTTCGTGCTTTGGCCAAATATTCCTTTTATAAAAAAAAACTACTAAACTAGTGTGCTAATCAAAATGGTGACCCCGAGGGGAATCGAACCCCTGTTACTGCCGTGAAAGGGCAATGTCTTAACCGCTTGACCACGGGGCCAAATGGTAGCGAAGAGAGGATTCGAACCTCCGACCAATCGGGTATGAACCGAGTACTCTAGCCAACTGAGCTACTTCGCCGAAAATGGTTGCGGGGGTAGGACTCGAACCTACGACCTCCGGGTTATGAGCCCGACGAGCTTCCAACTGCTCCACCCCGCGCCAACAGCGAATCTAATTATAGTTAAAGAAGGCTGAATTGTCAATACGCTATTCATGATTTAAAAAAGTTTCTGATGCATGCTGGCAAATAAAGGGATTATTTTGCAGCATGCAGTAAGCTTATGCTGCCATATTGCTGTTTTACAGGCGAGTCGGCTGTGCATTTGCCGCTAGTTTGCGCTTGCAGCTTCTCTTTCGCGGTTGGCCCTGGCATACAGTGCAGCTTCTTTGTCATCGATCTTATAAAACAAAGCGTCGATAATAAAGCAAAGCAAATCGCATGCTGCCGGCATTCCCCCATATAAGATCATATAGTTTCGCACGAATAGTCTGTCAACAGCCATTCCAGGTTTATAGCCAATGAAAGACAGGCCGTACAATGCTATAGTGCTGCTTGCGAAAATTGAAATTTTGACCGGAACATTCGCCAAGGATTGTGCAACAATCCTATTGTCAATGCCTGATTTCCAATACCCGTATTCAGCACAGTCAATCATATAGCTTGACAGGAAGCCTGATTTTAGCCAATGTCAGTTAGTTAAGATAATATCTGCTGCTTGAGTTAATGGCGGCAATGCCCAGCGCATGTTTCTATGCGCCTGCTGCCAAAAAATAAGCAGAGAAAACAAGCGGAAATCTCTTCCGCTGCATGTTGCATCAAATAGCCAAAACTACGAAACTATTTGTTTATGCTATTCTATAGTTAAAACCTACATATGCCCTTTTCTTAGCAATTTTGCATGGCGCTTGGCGCTCAGGGCGTATTGGAAGCACCCTCTGAGCAATAAGGGCCTCAACGTTGGGCCTAGCTTTATTTTCCCCATTTTGTATAAAGTGCCGCAAGAACTCTCTGCAGATCGCTGTTGCTGCAGCATAGTTTGCATGGCACTCATGCTTTCTCTTCTGGCTTGCTGGCTTTTCAATATTTGTATACTGTGCTATTAGCTCGACAAAATTGTACATTATGCAGCGGGCATATATTTCCTGTATTATATAGCCCTTCAGCTTTGCATGGAAATTAGCCAGGCCTATAGTGTGCTTTAGCTTTCGAAACGACGTTTCGACCCCCCACCTCATAGCGTACAGCTTCTTTATCTTTTTTGGCGGAAACCGGTCTCTTGGCAGGTTCGTTATTATGCATGCAAACGATCCCTTTTCCGTCTCAAAGCGAACAGCGCGGAACTTCATTGGATAATATTCATTTTCGCTGTCAAAAAATCGAATTCCTGGTTGCTTCCAAGGTATCGAATCTTTTGGGGGCTGGATTTTATTTCTTTTGTTTTTTTCCGTGTGAGCGTTATTTCAATGTCTATATCGAACCTATGGTTTTTTGTTGCCGCCAAGCTGCTCAAAATGCCATTGCTCGATATGTCTTTGGCGCGTATGAGATAGTTCCAGCCTTTATTGTCCATATACGCAAAATTGTTCCAGCTCTCATAGCCTCGATCTGCTATAAGGATTGCTTTTTCAATGATTGATCGGGCTGCCATTTTCTGCAGCGCTTTGCCCTCGTGCGTTAAGCGCCCATCTTGGATGTCTATGTCGATATATGTATTGTTCATTAAATCGTACAGTGCGTTAAGGTTCATTTGGCTGTAGGCCTGTCTGCTGCCATTAGGGTAGAAGGCGCTCTCGTCTTCGGGATTCCTTGCAATAGCCAGCTTGCTGCCGTCTGCAGCCAGCAGCCTGTAGCCCTCAAACGTTTTGCACTCACAGGAAGAATCATTGAAAGAGTGAAACAAATCCTCAAAGGCCTGTGGCAAAATTTTTTTTCTCTGCTGCGAAAATGCTGGGCAGCTCGGGATGCCTTCATCAAAGCCTAAGCCTTCAAGCAGCTCATGGCCAATAGAATTGCCTCCCATTGAAATGATGAGCATCATCATTATGTTGAATGGAAGTTTTCGGTTTCTAGTATAGTCACAGCCAGGTTTTGCTACATATTTTTCTATTGATTTTCCCATTTCATCTATGCGGCCTGTAAGCATTGCCAAAAGTTTTTCACTGTATGCCGGAGCTTTCATTTGCATAACCCTCTCCGCCAGAGAGATGGGGCCTTGATAGAATATTTTGGGACTGGTATTATTAATTTGTAAAGCCCATCTCTCTGGCTTTGTTATTGTAAACATATATTGCCATAAATGGATGGGCTTTTAAAAGACTGTTTATCATATAATGTCTCTAATAGTTGATATTTGGAGTGACATATGGGCTTAACTAACTGACATTGGATTTTAGCGATCTTGCCACATTGGATGCTATGTTAAGGGCAATAAAAATATATATGTTTCTGGCTCCAAAGAAAATCATTGCAAAACCAAGCATGCTGCTGAGCAAATCGCTTGCAAGCATAGCTTTAAGCCTGCCCAGCTTTAGGCCGAAGTATGGCCCCAAAACAGAGTTCACAATGCTAAAGAGCATTGTAACCGTTTGGGCTGCTGCATACTGCAGAAGGTCGGGATCGTTTCTTATATATATAGTAGTACAGGGTTATTTGCCCCGGGACGCTATATCCATTAGATGCACGATTAGCTGCGAATTTGTAGCTATGCACTTTACCATATCATTAATGCCAATTTTGCGCCGATCGCCTTGGCTATCTTTTATTACAGGCTGATCATACGGCTTAAGCACAGCCAGCAAGCTGTTTGTAGCAGCAAAGAAAAACAATCCGTATAGCGCGGACATGGCGATATATTGGTATTTTGCGCCAACTGCGCTTTTTATCAGGTTTCGAAATGGCGTTGTCGTTGCTGAAGTCAGCACATAGCACACAGAAGCAATGCGAATGGAAGCTATGCTCATCTTGTTTCTCATGTCTAAATCGGATCCACTCGCTAAACTCAGAGCGCCGTATTGCGATGTGAGAATAAATGAATTGGGAATTCTAACCATTAGATGGCCTAAAACAATCGACAGCGCCCTCAAGCCTATTGGCATGTCAAATGGCAAGTAAGTAATAATATATGCCATATAATATAAAGGCCTGCAAATTCTCAGCCACGGAATGTACTTGCCGTCTTTAAAGTTTGCAGACTCTATAATAGGGCCGACAAAAAAGCTTAAAGCGAAGTCAATAACTTTGGCTACAAGCTTAGTTTGCTGCTTCTGCTTGAGTATCTGCTCTCTTTGGCAGCAAAACACAGCTTCTCAGCAAAAAAGTTTTGTCACTCGAAATCTCAGCCGTTAATCCGGATCTGCACCGGCTCTGGCATCTATTGCTTGTGCTTGAATTCATTGCTATAAACCCTTAAACTAAATATACAATATACAATCTAAAGCCAGCACAAATGCATGCGCTGGCGAAATGGCTGCAAATGCGAAATTAGCCGTGCTTATCTAATGCTTGTTTCGCTCAAGCCTAAAGCTAATGGCTAAGAGTTTCACAGGCAGCCAGCCATTATGGCAAAGCATTGCCTGGCATTCCAGGATAACTGTCCGGGAAAAAGCGCTAGGCATAAGGAGGATTATATGGCAAGAACGCCAAAAGAAATGTACATAGGGCTCGCAAAGGGCGAATGGCCTGATTATGTCATGGGAAATCCAAAACCTGAAGACGCTTATTCAGCAATGGTATCACCATACCCGCTTTATATGCCTCCAGGCATGAGTTTCGGGTCTCCAAGGCCAAAAGAATATACGGACCTATGGGGGGTGCAGTACGTTACTGACGAGATTACCGGCATAGGGATCTCAAAGCCGAATGTATATGTTCTGGAAGACATAGTGCATTGGGATCGCTATATTAAGAAGCCGGAAGCTCCTGCTGATTTTGACTGGGAAGCTTTCACAAAAGACCAGCTCAAAGATATCGACAGGGATCAAAAGCTTGTTTCGCTAATGTTTTCGCCACAAGCGCCTTTCCAGCAAATAATGAACTTTATGGGCTTCACTGAAGGTTTGTCAGCCATGTATGAAGAGCCTGAATCGTTCCTCGAGCTTCTTGACTACCTGCTTGGATTCTACTTGCCTATCGTAGAAAAAGGCGTAGAGTACTATAAACCGGACGATCTTTCGATACCAGATGACACTGCTTCCCGCTATGCGCCATTCTTCTCGGTTGATGCTTTTAAAAAGTTCTTTAAGCCTTATTACGCCAGGCTGGCTAAAGTAATGACAGATCGTGGCGGAACTGTAACATTCCACAACTGCGGGAAGTGCGAAGCCTTTGTGCCCGATATGATTGATTTTGGCGTCAAGTATTGGAATCCGGCACAGACAGACAACGATCTTGAAACAATAATAGACAATCACTGGCAACAAGACGGGTTCGTATGCTGCGGAGGCTGGGACTTTGTGCCTGAAGACTATCATAAGGTAACAGAAGAGCAGATACGCCAATCGGTACGCGATTCAATAGATAAATACGCGCCGCATGGCGGATACGTGTTTGGCGGCGGCTTCCTTGGCATGCAAGCGAATCCCGAAAGGTCAGCACAGATTAATGGCTGGGTTCAAGATGAGGTTTATGCTTATGGCCGCACTTTCTATTCAAAGAAGGCTATCATCTAGCCTGCCGCATAGCAATAGCTGCTGCGCGAGCTAACAGCCTTAAATATTGGCTAAGTTTGCTCTTTTCCCGAAGGGAAAAGGGCAGCGGGGCTGTTGCAATTTTTTTATAAGGTTGCTTCAGCCCCGTTTTTTACCGTTATATGTGCTCGGATGGTGTGCGTCGCTGGATATCGGCTATTTCACTTTCGGCCTTTCATTCCAGCAGCCATTAGGCTGAGGATGCTGAGTTTTGCCTACTAGCTCAAGCCCTTGCAATGCCAGCTGCATTGCTAATCAAAGCTGCTTAGCAGCACTGGCCTTATGTCCCTAGTAGCCGCTTGCATAGCGTAAACTGTAAAAGCGAATAGCAAGCGTGCTTATGTTTCGCAACATCATTAATGCCGCTTTGCTCCTACGCATTTCTCACTAGGGTGCATGCGGCTTTCGCTATATTGAATGCAGCAGCAATACTAAGATCCCGGTATTCATTGCTGCGTGGGCATAGCGCATTATCAGTTGCTATTTGGGTTCGCGCTATCTGGCAAAAGAGCCTTTCTCCACAAATAGCATGCTAGGGCAGCTATTGCAAGAACAGCGCCCAGAACTGCGATTCCAGCTGAGTAGCTGTAAGCATCGCTTACTCCTCCAATAACTGGGGGGCCAAATGTCTGGCCAACATCCATAAGCGTGCTTAGGATTCCAAGCGATGCGCCTATTGAGCCTGCTTTGGCAACATCAGCCGCCAAAGCGTTGGTGCTTGCTGTAATAAGAGCAAAGCCTAAGCCATATACAACAATTAACGGCGCAAGGACAAGCGTGGACTTTATCGCGCTTAGCAGGAAGAAAGAGCAAGCGCATACCATAAATCCGGTTATCATGGTCGGAATGCGCCCGAAAGAGTCTGAAGCGCGCCCAAAGAAAGGTTTTAGCAATATAACCCCAACGAGCTGAACGCTAAGAAGCATGCCGATAATAGATGGAGGCATTTCAAGCTGTTTTGCATATAGCGGCAGCAGCATTTCAAAAGCGCCGTTTGCAAAATATGTGCAAGCCTGAAGCGTGCCGACAATAAGAAGCGGTTTATAGCTTAGCAAGCCCCAAAGCCTGCGAAAGAAAGAAACATTTTCTATTTCGCTTTTATTGATAACAGCTGCAGATTTGTCCTCTTCTTCGCCTGGTTTGCGGAAAAACCAGAAAACAAGCCCCAGTGCAAGCAAGCCGGCAGTACCGGCTATTAAATATACAGCCCTGTAGCCTCCTAAGTCATATGCTGCCCCGCCAACTGTAGGTGCGAAAGCGCGGCCAACCATTGTTGCTGAAGAGTAAATAGAGAGGTTTTGGCCGGTGTTTTTGCCACTGAATGCTGCAATTGTGGCCATTGCAACAGGCCCAAAAGCCGCGGTTGCAAACCCATGGTAAAAACGAACTGTGCCTAGCTGCCAAGGCTCTTTTATTAATAAATAAAGAAACGGCGCAGAAGCAAAAATAAGAAGCGAGCATATAAGAATTGTCTTATAGCCGTACCTGTCTGCCAAATCTCCAGCAATGTAGCTAATGAGTATTCCTGGTATGGTTGACATTGAGGCAATTACACCTATTTGCGCGCCTGTTGCGCCCAGCTCTGCTGCAAATATAGGCAAGATAGGCGATTTTGAAATTGTAGAACTAAAAATCGCCATTGCGCCGCAGCAGCCCATGATTAATATTATTCGTAATCCTGCTGTAAGTTTTTTCATTATTTTCCCCAAGTAATTTTTTCAGCAATGCTGTACTTGCCAAGACAGCATTCTGTATGCTAATAATAGTAAGGTACCTTATTTTATTCATATTATCATTAATTTAAAATAATGTCTATAGTTTTTGATTTGTTTGCAGATAGCTTGAAGCAATCTAACTAATTTAGCTCTGGCTTTTGGTCCATTGCACGAAGCTTTTGCAGGCACTGCAACGTCGCATTAAGCAAGGCGGTGAAGGCCTCGCTCTGTAAAGTATAGATTCTTTGGCTATAAAGCAGCCTTTATTCTTTAATATTTGATTGGGCAGTTTTAAATAGGCAATGTATTGCACTCTGCCATCAGTGCTCTCATAGCTTTTGCATCTGCTTGAATGGCTACAGGCGCAAAGGTAAAATAGCGCTAAAGGAATTTGCTGTATATGCCAACAATGTATATTTAAAGAAAGGGAGTAAAATTATGCAAAATGCATACTACGGAGTTTTTAAAAACGGCCAGATTATTCTTAATGAATCAATTGAGGTGCCTGATGAAACTAGTGTTATTGTTGTCTTGCTTGATGATCAGAATTCGCAGCCACCCAAAAACACTCTTGTAAACATTCTTGATGAGCTTGTTGTATGGGAAGATGCAAAGGATGCTGAAACAATAATTGCAGAAATTGAGAAGAGCAGACTGTCTCGCTCATTTGACATTGAGCTGTGAACAATGTGCTTGATACAAATATTTGGATTTATTTTCTGAATAGAAACATGAAAATAGTTGAAAAGCTTTCAACTCTACCTGAAGAAAGTATTGCTTTGTCTTGTTTCAACTTGGCAGAATTGCTATTTGGAGCTTAAAACTCTAGTTTTATTGCAAAAAACCTAAAGCGTATAGAGTATATCGAAAGTACTGTTAAGGTTATTGGATTTGATAGAACAGCTATTGATTATTATGCCTCTATTAAATCTAGCTTAAAAGCGCAAGGTAGATTAATTGATGATTTCGATATACTTATAGCTGCTATAGCGATTAGCAATGAAATGGCCCTTGTCACAAATAATACAAAGCATTTTGAGAGAATTCCCGGGTTAATGATGGAGAATTGGCTCAGAGATTAGAATTTTGTTTGTTGCTGTATGTTTATTGTATAAATAAATAAAAAACAGGATTCGAAAAGCACAAACCTTGAAACCTGCTAATGATGCAAAAAAAATGGTGACCCAACCGCGGCTCGAACGCGGGACCCCTTGATTAAAAGTCAAGTGCTCTACCAACTGAGCTATTGGGTCGCACAGCTTCACTATTATATCCATGCTTTGCTAACAAGTCAATAAGGTTTTGCCCTAAATGCTATTTTCTCGACAAATAGAATGTGTATTCATATTGGGAGCCTGCTACAGCTCATTTCCATCAACGCCGTAAATCATAGCTTCGCCACTGGTTAGTGCAATTGTTTCAAGCCCAGTCTGTACAAGCAAAGCAGCATTGCTGCTGTCAATGCCGATTGCAATGCCTTGCATAGGCTCATTGCTGTACCTAAAGCTGACTGTTTTTCCAATAAGCATTGAGCGGCGGCGGTATACTTCGAGAACATCCTCTTTGGAGGAGTAAAATAGATTGGCTTCCAGCCGGTTGATAATCTGGGCGAATAATCTATTAATATCGATATTTCGCTCATCAATATAGTCGTCTATTGCGCCAGCTTTTTGAGGGTATAGCCCGTCGCTAGCCCTAAATACATTAAGGCCTATGCCGCATATGTAGCCCCCATCAACATTTTCTGTAAGTATCCCACACAGCTTTTTGCCATTATAGTAAATGTCATTGACCCACTTGATTAAACAGTCTAGATTGCATGTTTCATAAATAGCTTCATACACGCTTACGCAAGCAGCCACTGTAAGAAGGCTCTGGTTATTGCTAGATAAATCAATAAGCGAAAAACTAAAATAAATGCCTCCTTGAGGGGAATGAAAAGCTTTGTCTCCAGTGCCACGCCCTTTAGTCTGGCTAAGCGAAGCTAATACCGCCCCTGATATGGGGTTATTCGCAAATTCTTGCTTTAATAAAGCGTTAGTCGACTCGCATTCATTAATTAGATAAGAGTCAGCGAACATATTTTCGGCAGTGATATATTGCTTGGCAATATTTAGGTTTAAAGCATTACTCATAACTTCGCGCCAGAATTCGAATTCATATGGCACTCGCCCCTCTCTAAAAATGCTGAAACTTCTGTCTGTGCTTGTCCAATTATGACATATGGATTTATACATGCCAACAGTTTTTATAGCAATTAAATTGTAAAAGAGTGAGGTATTTAGCAGCAAGCCTTTATTCCACAAATTGCTTTTTCGAAAAGTTTGATTTTGCCAAGTTATCAGAATACAATTGCCATATGGATACTTTTAAATTTTTCCAAAATAAAAACTGCAAGTATTTTCCTTGCCATGATAACATTGAGCCAGAAATATTTAATTGTATGTTTTGCTATTGCCCTCTTTATGCTTTGGGCGAAGAGTGCGGCGGCAACTTTAGCTATAAAAATAAGAAGGGGGTAAAAGACTGCACTGGCTGCACAGTACCCCACCAAAAAGACAACTATGATTATATGATCGAAAAAACGAGGCTATTAATTGAAATAGTGCGAAAACCGGAGTATGCAACTGACGATTAATAATGAGTATTTATAAGCATTTCTCTGAATTCTATGACAGCTATATAGCTCAGTACGACTATAGCTTATGGTTTTCCTACTTATGCATGCTGTCTGGATATGATAGCTTTTCAGGCAAAAGAGTTCTTGACCTAGGATGCGGCACTGGCAGCATGCTTGCCAGATTCGCATCTGAAGGCGCGATCGCCATAGGCGTTGACATTTCAGAAGACATGCTTGAAAAAGCGTATAGCAAGCTGTTTCCAAAGCACTCGAGCGCTATGATAGTAAATGCAGATATTTCAGATGTTGTATTTTCTTATAAGATAGACTTCGCATACAGCATGGGCGATACGGTTAACTACCTCAATAATGAGCAAATGGCGAAGCTGCTGGAGAATGTATATACCATGCTTGCAGAAGGCTCCGCTTTTACATTTGACATTATTAATACTGAATTTTTAAATGACGGGCGTATGGATGAAACAGTGTTTACAGAGCTTGGCAGTATAAGGTTTGAGCGAAAGATCAATGAGAGCCAGAGCGCTGTGTTTACGCAAGTGCATTTGCCTTCATTGGCCAACTGCGAGGATTTGGTTGAAGAGCACATCCAGTATCTACATACACCCGATAGCTTAACCGTTTTGGCTCAAGAAGCTGGTTTTAGGTCCTGCTGTTTCTATGACATATTTTCAACGGAGCTGTATACCAAGAATAGCGAGAAAATCCAGGGATTGCTTAGAAAATAACAATAAATGCCAGCGCTTGCTATGTTGAAATACTTCGTTTTGGTTGACAACCATAACACTGCTATATATAATAGATTTTGCACTACAATGGGCGCATAGCTCAGCTGGGAGAGCACCTGCCTTACAAGCAGGGGGTCATAGGTTCGAGCCCTATTGCGCCCACCATTTTGGCCCGGTAGTTCAGTTGGTTAGAATGCCAGCCTGTCAC
>Ga0082212_10002007_pt1 | contig 29921 bp, 25 predicted proteins | sample TergutNt197P3_FD_71548 | JGI IMG/M metagenome (GOLD analysis project Ga0082212, IMG submission 71548) | Neocapritermes taracua P3 segment gut microbial communities from Petit-Saut dam, French Guiana - Nt197 P3 | ecosystem: Host-associated > Arthropoda: Insects > Digestive system > Gut ...
GTCGCCGCCTGGGTGCAGGGCCTGGCGAACGGCCGGGAGCGCGGGCAGGACTACCGCATGGCGTGGGTGGTGATCGTCGGGTCGATCCCCGTGGGCATCATCGGGTTCCTGTTCCGCGACGTCGTCTCCGGGCCGCTGCGCAACCTGTGGGTGGTGGTCGCCGCCCTCGTGGTGTGGAGCGCGGTCATGTGGGCGGCCGAGCAGGCCGCGACCATGCGCCGCCACGAGGGCGACATCACCATGCGCGACGCCGTCGTCATCGGCCTGGTCCAGTGCATCGCGCTGATCCCCGGCATCTCGCGCTCGGGCGCGACCATCAGCGCCGGCCTGTTCCGCGGCCTCGACCGCGTCGCCGCCACCCGCGTCTCGTTCTTCCTGTCCATCCCGGCGCTCGTCGCGGCGGGCGGGTACGAGGCGGCCACCAGCGCGTCCGACGTCGGCGCGTCGGTGGGCTGGGGCGCCACGGCCGTCGCGACCCTGGTGAGCTTCGTCGTCGCCTACGCCGCCATCGCGTGGCTGCTGCGACTCGTGGCCCGCCGGCCCATCACCGTGTTCGTCGGCTACCGCGTCGCCCTCGCCGCGGTGGTCGCCGTGCTGCTCGCCACCGGGGCCGTCAGCGCCACCTGACGCGCCCGCGGTAGCCTCGCCGTCGTGACGTGGGCGGAGCCCCGGCACGCGCGTCGGCCACGACCAGAGGGACCCGGCCGGCGGCGTCGCCGGCCCGTCCGCCTCACCCTGAGCAAGGAGAGGGGGTGAGCCGCATGACCGGAACCCTCGAACCCGGTGACGTCCTGGACGTCACCGTGGTGCGCGTGACGCCGTTCGGCGTGCTCGTCCAGACCGACGCGGGTGTGCCGGGTCTGGTCCGGGCCGCGCGCGCCGACGTCGGCGCGACGCTGCGCGTCAGCGTGACGGACTACGACGCCGAGAAGTCGCGCTTCGCCGCGCAGCCCGCCTGACGGCCGGTGCCCCACACGACGACGGAGCGGGCCCGAGGGTTCGCCCCTCGGACCCGCTCCGTCGGCTCTGCGTGCGGTCAGCCCACCGGGGCGACGGCCGCCGCGGAGCGCGCGCGCCGCCACCGCAGCCAGGCGCTGACCGCGATAGGCACCACGGACAGCGCGACGAGCACGATCGCGAGGACGTCGACGTGGCCGGCCACGAGCGGCACGTCGCCGAGCAGCACGCCCACCAGGGTGAGCCCGAACGCCCACAGCACCCCGCCCAGCACGTTCCAGCCGACGAACCACCGGTAGCTCAGCGCGGCGACGCCCGCGGCGAGCGGCACGTAGGTGCGCACGACGGGCACGAACCGGCCCAGCACGAGCGCCACGGGGCCGTAGCGGTGGAAGAAGCGCTCGGCCTCCTCCAGCCGCGAGGTGCGCAGCACGCGCGCGTCCGGGGTGAACAGGCGCCGCCCGAACCGGCGGCCGAGGGTGTACCCGGCCTGGTCGCCGGCCACGGCCGCGACGGCCGCGACGACGGCCACGGCCCACGGGGACAGCCCGAGCGAGGGGCCGATGATCGCCGCGGTGACCAGCAGCGAGTCGCCTGGCAGGAACGGGAAGAGCACGCCGGACTCGATGAACACGACGACGGCGACGCCGAGCAGGGCCCAGGGCCCGAAGGAGTGCAGCAGGCCGGCCGGGTCCAGGAGTCCGGAGGCGGCCAGGGGAGTGGTGAGCATGACGCGGTGATCCCTTCGACCACACGATGCTCGCCGTGCGCCGCTAAGAATCGTCGAAGGTGGCGCACCTTCGAGAAATCTCAGTCCCGCCCCTGCAGCGTGTGCGCCATGACCGAAGAAGCGACCCTTCCCCGAGCGACGACCAGTCGCCAGCTCCTGAACAAGGTCCCCGAGATCACGGCCTGGTTCTGGATCATCAAGATCCTGTGCACCACCGTGGGCGAGAGCTTCGCGGACTGGGTCAGCGTGACGCTCGGCGTCGGGCTGACCAACACCGCGCTCCTGTTCACCGTGTTCCTCGCGGTGATGCTGTTCGCCCAGATCCGGCTGCACCGCTACGTCCCGGTGGTCTACTGGCTCACCGTCGTCGTGGTGAGCATCACCGGCACGCTGTACACCGACATCCTCACCGACGGCCACGACGTGCCCCTGAAGGTCTCCACGAGCGTGTTCGCCGCGCTGCTCGCCGTCGTCTTCGGCGTCTGGTACCTGCGTGAGCGGACCCTGTCGATCCACAGCATCGTGACCCGGCCGCGCGAGGCGTTCTACTGGCTGACGGTGCTGGTCACGTTCGCCCTCGGCACCGCCGCGGGCGACTGGACCCTCGACCTGACCGGCTGGGGTCCCGGCGCCTCGGTGCTGCTGCCCGCGGCCCTGATCGCCACCGTCGTGGTGTGCTGGCGCATCGGCGGCCAGCCCGTCCTCGCGTTCTGGCTCGCCTACATCCTGACCCGGCCGCTGGGAGCGAACATCGGCGACTGGCTCGCCTCGCCCCGGTCGGAGCAGGGGCTCGGCCTCGGCACGCTGGTGACCAGCGTGGTCTTCCTCGCCGCGATCGCCGGGACGGTCGTCTACCTGACCCGCAGCCGCAAGGACGTGATCCCGGCCGACTACCTGGACACCTCGCGCCGCACCCTGGTCGCGACGTCGCAGACCCGCGAGCGCGTGGCCCTGGCGGTCTACGTCGTGGCGGCGGTCGTGGTCGCGCTGCTGCTGCACCACACGTCCGCGGGCGTGGCGGGGTAGGCCGGGCAGTCAGCGCGGCCAGTGCCGCCCGGTGGCGGACTCGACCGCGAGGTTGAACCGGTCGAGGAGCGTGGCGAGTGTCGCGAGGTCGGCGTCGGCCCAGTCGTGCAGCATGCGGCCGATGCCGTGGATCCGCGCGGCGCGCTCGTCCTCGAACGCCTCCTGGCCGCGCGGCGTCGGGCGGAACTTCCGCGCGACGCCGCCGGCCGGGTCGTCGATGCGCTCGGCCCAGCCCTCGCGGATGAGCGCGGCAGTCTGCCGGTTCATGGTCGACGTCTCCAGGCCGGTGGTCTCGGCGAGCTCGCCGATGCTCATCGGGCCGCCGGCGTCGAGGCACGCGAGCAGCAGATAGGCGCTCTGGGTCAGGGTGCCGCCCGTGCGTCGGCCGCCGCTCATGGCCAGCAGATGGCGGGAGAACAGCAGCCCGCCCGTCTCGATCTCGGCGGCGAACGTCTCGTCCATGAGGCCTCCTCCGTGATGTAGCCTGCATATGCATCCTACATATCACCGAGGGGACATCTGTGACTGGCGCCGTGGCTGACGAACAACTGCTGGACGACGGGTCGGGAGAGGAGACGCTCGCCGAAGAGCTCGAGCCCGGGCACCGCACCGGGCCCATCGTCGCGACCCTGGCCGTGACGGGCATCGTGGTCTCGCTCGCGCAGACCCTGGTGGTGCCGATCATCTCGTCGCTGCCGAAGATCTTTCACACGGACGCGTCCAACACGTCCTGGATCATCACCATCACGCTGCTGGTCGGCGCCATCGCGACGCCGGTGACCGGGCGCCTCGGCGACCTGTTCGGCAAGAAGAAGCTGCTGCTCATCGCCATCGTGCCGTTCATCGTCGGCTCCGTGCTGTGCGCGGTGTCCACGTCGGTGGTGCCGATGATCGTGGGGCGCGGGCTGCAGGGCCTGGGCTCGGGCATGATCCCGCTCGGCATCTCCCTGCTGCACGACGTGCTGCCCAAGGAGAAGGCCGGGTCGGCGATCGCGCTGATGAGCGCCTCGATGGGCATCGGCGGCGCGCTCGGCCTGCCCATCGCCGCGGCCGTCTCCGAGTACGCCGACTGGCGCGTCCTGTTCTGGGCCACCGGCGCCGCCGCCGTCGTCGCGCTCCTCGCGATCTGGTTCTTCCTGCCCGTGCGGGACCCGAAGGGCCACAACCACGGGTTCGACTACGTCGGGACGCTCGGCCTGGCCGTGGGGCTCGTCGCCCTGCTGCTGGCGATCTCCAAGGGCGCCGAGTGGGGCTGGGGCTCCGACCTGACGATCGGCGGGCTCGCGGTCGGCGTCGTCGTGCTGCTCGCCTGGGGCTGGTACGAGGTCAAGCGCAAGCACCCGCTCGTGGACCTGCGCACCACCGCCCGCCCCGTGGTGCTGCTGACCAACATCGCGTCGGTGTTCGTGGGCTTCGCGATGTACTCGATCAACCTGATCCTGCCGCAGGTCATGGAGTTCCCCGTCGCCCTCGGCTTCGGCCTGGGCCGCTCCATGCTCGGCATGGGCCTCTGGATGGCCCCCACCGGCATCGCGATGATGGCCGTGTCGGGCGTGGGCGCGAGGATCTCCCGGTCGCGCGGCCCCAAGGTGACGCTCGCGCTCGCGGGCCTCGTGATCGCCGTCGGCTACGGGATCAGCGCCCTGGTGCTGGGCACGCTCGGCAACCGCCCCATGGGGCCGGCCGACCCGTCGACCGTCACCTGGACCCTGGTGCTGCTGTGCCTCGGCGCGATCGTCGTGGGCTGCGGTATCGGCTTCGCGTACGGGTCGATGCCGGCGCTCATCATGAGCTCGGTGCCCGCGAACGAGAAGGCCGCGGCGAACGGCTTCAACTCCCTGACCCGGTCGCTGGGCTCCACGGTCTCCGCGGCCGTGATCGGCGTGATCCTGGCCCAGATGACCCAGCAGCTGCAGGGGTTCACGGTGCCCACGATCGGCGGGTTCATCGTCTCGCTCGGGCTGGGTTGCGCCGGGGCGGCGGTCGCCGCCGTCGTCGCGCTGGCCATCCCGGGCAAGCCGGGGCTCGGGCAGGCCGTCCGGCACTGACCGCGACCCTGACCTGCGTGCCCGCGCGAGGGCACGCAGGTCAGGGCGGCGCGAGCAGCCGCCGGTAGTCGTCCGGGCCGGACAGCGGCCCGCGCTGCGTGTGCAGCGCGTCGAGCGCCCGGGCCCGGTCCTCCGGGCTCGCGAGCACCGCGGCCAGGGCCGCGGTCAGGTGCTCCGCCGTCGCGAGCACCGTCGCGCAGTCGGGGGCCTTCACGTACGGGGTGACCGCCAGCACGACGAGGTCCAGGTGGTAGGCCGCCTGGACGACGTCGAGCACGTGCACGCCGGCGTTGATGTCGAGGTACACCGACGCTTTGTCGAGCTCCTCGCGGATCTGCGCGTGCGTGGCGCTGGGGAACAGCGCGAGGTTCGGGAACCTGCGGGCCAGGCCGTGCAGCAGCTCGCTCATCTGCGTCAGGGCCGCGACCGCGAACGTCACGTCGGGGAACGCTGCGAGCAGGCCCTCCAGTGCGGGCAGCTGGTCGGTGTTGGTGAGGGTGAACGCGCGCCGCGGGTCGTACCCGGCTCGCTCCTCGAACTGGCCGAGGTGCGAGAGGTAGGCGAGGTCGACGGGCGTGCCCGGGTGCTGCTCGGCGACCCGGCGGCGCTGCCGCTCGTCGAGGAACACGATGCGCTCCAGGGCCCGCGGCTGCTCGAGCTCCGTGACCATGTTGCCGGGCAGGTCTGCCCGCAGCGGCTCCTGCCAGAACAGCGTGACGCACGGTGCGGCGGCCCGCTTCCGCATCACGAACAGCGGGTATGACAGGGAGCTGATCAGCACCCTGTCGTCCGGGAGCTGCTGGTCGTCGATGAAGGACGAGACGAAGTCGGTGAGCGACTCGAACGTCAGCAGCTCGTGCGCCGACCGCATCGTCACCACCCTCGAGACGTGGTCGACCTCGATCTCCCGCTCTCCGGGTCCCCGGTACACGGTCTGGTAGGCGGCGCCGGCGTCGTCGAGGTAGGTGGTGGCGTACCGGTTCCCGGAGCGGTCGTAGTGGTCCGCGTGGCTCGGCCTGCCGTCGGGCAGCAGCCAGTCGACGCGCTCCACCTGCCGGAACGAGCTCGGCTCGTAGTGGATCCGGCCCAGCAGGTCGCCGTCGCTCAGGATCTGGGCGAACGGCTCGCGGCCCTGCCGGATCTCGCACCACGGCGGGACGGGCACCTCGTCGAAGAACAGGGGCTCGCCCTTGCGCTCGATCCCCGTGTACGTCACGAACGGGCACAGCGCCCCGTCGGGCAGGTCGCCGTCGTACCGCACGAAGACGGGCGTCACCGCGATGCCCGCGGTCTCCAGCGACCGCAGCAGCTCCCGGGTCGCGAGGTCGTAGGTGTCGAAGAGCGCTAGCACGCCGCCTCCTCGGAGAGCAGCGCCTCCCAGCGCTCCCGGACGTGGGTCGCGGAGTACGCCTCGGCCTTGCGCAGGCTCGCGGCGCGCATCGCGTCGAGCGACCCCGACGTCAGCAGCCGGACGACGGCGTCGGCGAGGGCGGCCACGTCGTCGTCGGTGGACGTGTGCGGGACCAGCATGCCGTTGACGCCCGGCTCGACCAGCTCCCGGTTCCCGTAGTCGACGTCGAACCCCACGAGGGGCAGGCCCTCGGCCATCGCCTCGAGAAGCGTGAGACCGAACCCCTCCGACGTCGACGCCGACACGTAGAGCGCGTACGTGCCGAGCACCCCGCCCAGCGTCTGGTGCCCCATGAGGCGCACGCAGTCGCGGGTCTGCGTCTGGTCGACGACGGCGAGCACGTGCTCCCGGTTGCCCTCGCCATAGATGTCGAGCCGGACCCCGGGCACCCGGTCCCGCGCCGCGGCGACGGCGCGCACCAGCAGGTCGAGGTGCTTCTCGTCGGCCAGGCGGCTCGCGGTGACCAGCGCGAACGGGTCGTAGGCGGGATGCGCCCCGGGCGGCGCGGCGACCCCGACGGGGATGCACGCGACCGGGATCGACGACCCGAGGTGTGCGTCCAGGGCTTCCTTCTGCCGCTGCGTCGAGACGACCAGGCCGTCCACCAGGTCCGGGCGGGTGAACACGTTCTCGTAGTGGTTGTTCCACAGCAGCACGCCGTCCTCGACCTGCTTGAGGTCGAAGTGCTCCGCGTGGACCACCGAGTAGAGGCGGTGGTCGCCGACCACCGGGTAGATGCCGTCGATGACGTCGAGCGCGCGGTCGACGACGACGACGTCGTCGGGCCGGCTGAGCAGGTGGCGGAACACGAGCTGGAAGAACCGGGACCGGCCCTCGACCACCACGTCGCCCCGGAACGAGCTGGGGCCCCGCCGGCGCACACCCGCGCTCTCGTGGAGCGGCGACGCGGGGGTGACCAGCGTGCGGGTGATCTCGCCGTCGCGGTAGAGCTGCTCGGCGGCCACCCGGCCGTCAGGCGTGTAGACGACGCGCCGCACCAGCCGGTCCTCGTGGAAGTGCTCGACGTCGTGCAGGGTGCGGTCGTAGTGGTCGACGCGCACCAGCCGGTCGCCCGCCACGGTCTCGACGCGGTCGACGAGGCCGCCGTCGAGCGTGCGGACCCGGTAGCGCAGGCCGGTGCCGGTCAGCGCGACCTCGGTGAGCCCCGGGCCCGTCGACGTGACGGTGTGCGGCTGCGTGACCCACGTGAGGAGCTCGTCGACCGTGACCGTGCAGGGCGCAGTCTCTCGGCCCGCGACCACGTCGTAGACCCACCGCACCTGCGCCCGGTCGAAGCCGAGCCGGTCGGCGAAGACGCTCGGGTTGGTGGGCATGTAGTCGGTGAACACGTAGTAGTCGTCGACCCACGGGATGCCGGCGAGCACGTCCCGCCGGTACGCCTGGGCGTACTCCACGCCGCTCGACGCGAGGCCCATCGCCTTGTTCACGTTGAAGACGCGCACCGGCCCCTCCCGCTCACGCGAACTGGAGGACGAGGCTGCCGTCGGCACCACGCTCGATCTGGCTCAGGCACAGCATCCGGACGATGTCCCTGTCGATGCGCTTCTTCATCTCCTCGAACGCGAAGAACGCCTCGCGGCGGTACTCGTACTCGACCTTGTGCTGCGCGATGTTGCGGCCCGCGACGACGGTCTTGAGCTGCTCGAGGAAGTCGACCTGCTCGACCCAGGCGACGTCGATCGCCTTGAGGAACACGACGTCCCGGAACCGGGGGAACGTGTCGCCGAGGGCGTCGACCTTGTCCTGGACGGCCCGCGTGAACATGCCCGCGAGGTACTCCTGGACCCGCGCGGGGTCGCTCGTGTCCAGGGAGTCGAAGTCGGCGGGCAGGTGGTAGCCGAGGTTGTCGAAGATGTACCGGACGACCGGCCCGGGCGCCTGCCCGGCGTGGGCCGCCGCGGCGTCGGCCAGCACGCCCGCGGCGATCCGCTGGACGTCCTGCCGGGTGATCGGCTCGCCCGTGATGATCTCGTCGCGCAGCGCGTAGACGAGGTCGCGCTGCCGCGCCATCGCGACGTCGAAGTCCTTCGCGATCTTGCGCGCGCCCCGCGCGGAGTCCTCGCTGGCGAGCTGCGCGCGGTCCAGCAGGTGCCGCATGGCGCGCGGGCTGCGCGTCCGCGCGTGGATCTTCTCCTGGCGCACCGAGCCGAAGCGGACGAACAGGTCGTCCTCCATCGACGCGTAGAACCGGCTCGACCCCGGCTCGCCCTGCCGCCCCGAGCGGCCCCGGATCTGCCCCTCGATGCGCTGGTTCGGGAACTTCTCGGTGCCGATGATCACCAGCCCGCCCAGCGCCAGCGCGTCGGGCGTGAGCTTGATGTCCGTGCCTCGTCCGGCGATGAGCGTGGCGACCGTGATGGCGCCCTTGCGCCCGGCCTCGGCCACCATCGCGGCCTCCTTGGCCTCGCTCAGCGCGTTGAGCAGGTTGTGCTCGATGCCGCGGTCGAGCAGGTCCTGGGAGAGCTTCACCGAGCTCCGCACCGAGCTCGTCGTGAGCAGCACCGGCCGCCCCGTCGCGCGGACCTCCTCCAGGTAGTCCAGGACCAGGCTCTCCTTCTGCTCGACGGTCGGCACGACGACGTCGGGCTCGTCCACGCGGATCACGGGCTTGTACGTCGGGATCTCCACCACGTCGGTCCCGTAGGTCTTGAGCAGCTCCTTCTCCGACCCCTTCGCCGTGCCCGTCATGCCGCCCACGCGGTCGAACATGAGGAACAGGTTCTGGTAGGTCACCGACGCCATCGCCCGGTTCTCGGTGGTGATCGCCAGGCCCTCGCGACCCTCGATCGCCTGGTGCAGGCCGCCCTGGAGCTTGTTGCCCTCCAGGAGCCGCCCCGTCACGGAGCTGAGGAGCACCAGGTTGCCGCCCATCACCATGTAGTCGCGCATCCGCTGGAAGCCCGTCCGCGCCCGCAGCGCCAGGTTGACGTGGCGGTTCAGCTGGAAGTGCTCCGGGGAGTAGATGTTCGCGACGTGGAAGAACCGCGACGCCGCCGCGATGCCCTCCTCGGTCAGGCTGACCACGCGCGTGCCCTCGTCGTACTCGTACTCGACGTCCTCGCGGAGCGTCGCCACGAACGCGTCCGCCAGCGGGTAGAGGTTCGACTGGACGCGCGGCGACCCCGAGATGACCAGCGGCATCTGCGCCAGGTCGAGCAGGATCGCGTCGGCCTCGTCGATGAGCACGTAGTGGAACGGACGCAGGTACTTCTCCTCGCTGGTGCCGGCAAGGTTCTCGAGCAGGTAGTCGAAGCCCAGCTTGTCCGATGTCGTGTAGACGACGTCGGCGGCGTAGATCTCCTTCTTCTCGGCGGTGGAGAAGTCAGCGACGCCGACGTCGGGCACGCCGACGGCGACGCTCAGCCCCAGGAACTCGAAGACCGGCCTGAACTCCTCGGCGTCGCGCCGGGCCAGGTAGCCGTTGACCGTGACGAGCATGGCGCCGCGGCCGCTCAGCGCGTTGAGGTACAGGGGGAGGGTGGCCGTGAGGCTCTTGCCCTCGCCGGTCTTCATCGCCGCGATGTCGCCCTGGTGCATGACGGCGGCGGCGAGCACCTGGTTCTCGTACGGGAGCTTGCCGACCAGCCGGCGGTCCGCCTCCCTGACCGCCGCGAAGGCCTCCGGCAGCAGGCGGTCGAGTGGCTCACCCCGGTCGAGCCGCTCCCGGAACTCGCCCGTCTTGGCCCGGAGCTGCGCGTCCGACAGCCCCCGCATGGCGGCCTCGTGCCCGGCCACCTGGGCCACGATCCGGCGGTTCGCGACGTCGTCAGCCATGGGCGTCCGCCTCCAGCAGCGTCAGGGACTCGAACCGCAGCTCGTCGCACCCGGCGTTGACCAGGCGCAGCGTGTAGTACGCGCAGTCCTGCGGGTACTCGAAGTCGTAGTCCGGAGCCCGCAGGATCTCGGCCCGCACCACCTCGCCGAACCGGTCGACGAACCGCACCTCGAACAGGAACGTGTCGGCAGGCACGGACACGACCCGGGGGTCGATCCGGTACCGCCGGCCGTGGTGCAGCAACGGCAGGCTCGGGGTGGCGCGGAGCGCCTGGTAGCTCGTGGACGAGTACCACTCCTGGAGCGTGGTGCCGCCGGGCATGAGCGGGTTGACCAGGCGCACCTCGCCCGAGGCGCGCGTCGTGAGCGCCGACCCGTACAGCGACGCCTGGCAGCTGTGGCTGCCCCAGCGGACGGTCGCGACCTCACTGCCCGACATCGTGCGACCTCCCGTACTCCGCGATCACGCGCTTGTACTGGTTGACGAACCACGTCACGATCGACGCGCTGTCGTCGTTGTGGCGGCCCTGGTAGCCGCGGGCGATCACCGTGGTCCGCTTGCCCGTCTGCGAGCGCAGCAGGGTGTAGTAGGCGTCGTCGTCGTAGTCGTCCTGCTCCATGTACGCCATGAGGATCCGCGTGTCACCGAACCCCGGGTCGCCGCTCCAGCGGGCGAGCAGCTCCTTGGTGAACGCGTCCACGGTGGCGCCGTCCTGCCCGTGCCGCCAGAAGTTCACGACGTCGAAGATCGTGAGGAACTCGTGGGGCCGCACCAGCCGGCCGCGCTCGGCCACGTAGCCGAGGTCGACGATGGGCTTGCCCGCGATGATCGCGTGCGCGTCGAGCTGCGACCCGTAGTAGAGCGCGCCGAACGACCCCATCGACAGGCCCGAGAGGATCACGTCCTGCTCGCGGAACCCCAGCCGGTCGACGTGACTCCGGATCACCTCCAGCAGCGTGGACTCGAGCTCCTCGCTGCCGAGGTAGAACCGCCCGCCCTCCAGCCGCGGGTCGGTCACGAGCAGGAACGGGTGCCCCAGGCCCGCCATCATCAGCGAGCCCTCGAACCCCTCCGCGGGGCGGTAGCCCGCGAAGTAGATGTTCAGCGGCGGCTTCAGGTTGCCGGGGTGGAAGTAGTAGAAGAGCTCCTCGCGCCGGCTGTCGACGATCCGCTGCCCCCCCGGCAGGAACTGCCCCGAGCCCCACCGCGAGTGGCGGTAGTGGAGCGGCCCCACCCGGACCGTCCCGGTGCCCTTCACGAACAGCGAGCACGAGAGGTACCCGCTGGTCGGCTCCGCGACGACGATCGGCTCGGCCAGCTCGGCCTGCGTGTACCGCCGCTGGGACACGATCCCGTCCGCCGTGCCGCTGCGGATCAGCTGCACGCCCAGCTCGACCTCGCAGCCCGGGTCCGCGACGAACTCCGGCCACAGCTCCAGCGCGCGGTCGCTCCGGTACTCGATGTTCTCCTTCCAGATCACCAGCTGCCGCATCGCGTCGCTCTCGACGGTCGTGCCCAGGCACGAGCTCCCCTCGTACCACCAGTCGGCCCGGTGGAACGGCGAGAGCATCGCCTTGCGGACCTGCAGCTTCTGGCCGAACTGCCGCGCGAAGAACCGCCGGGGGAGACTGGCGGCCAGGCGCTCGCGGTCGCTGAGGTCCTCGTAGGTGGCGGCCTTGCGCGCGAGGAAGGTCCGGTAGGTGTCGTCGAACGCCGCCGCGAGGTTGCGGCCCACCAGCAGCGTGTGCGGGGCGATGCTCGCATCGAGCGCGGTCAGGCCGGCGAGGTCGCACCGGGAGTCGACGACGGTCACGTCCGCCCGGCCGACGAGGTCGGCGTCGGCACCGGCGGCGCCGTCGGCCTCGACGAACGACCACTCGACGTCGGCAGGCAACGGGGTCGACGCCGACCAGTCGTCACGCCCGATCTGCAGGACTCGCATACGCCACCGCCTCCCTGATCAGGTCCCACCGGCCCAGGACCTCCTGCGGGCGGAACAGGTCCAGCAGCACCCTGCACTGGACCAGCGACTGGTTCCAGTGCTCCAGCCCGGTGAGGAAGTAGTCGAGGGCGGCGGCCAGCTCCGCGTCGTCGCCGATCACGTAGCCGTTGAGCCGGTGCGTCACCAGGTCGTGCTCGTACCGGTTGATCTGCGGCACGCCCGCGTTGACCGCCTCGGTCGCCAGGTGGAGGTTCACGGTCGTGCCGAGGTCGACCAGCACGCGGGACTTCGCCATCGTGCGGATGAGGTCCGCCTCCCCGTCCAGGACGGCGAGCTGGATCTTCTCCTCGGGCCCCTCGGCGGCGCCCAGGTCGACGCTCAGCCCGGAGACGTCGTCGTCGGCGAGGAACGCCAGGTCGAGGTGCTGGTAGCCGCCGATCACCCGCCTGACCTCGGTGAGGTAGTCGACGTCCTGGGACCGGAACGTGCAGACGAGCAGCCGGGCGTGCTCGTCGTTGACGAGCTGCCCGGCCATGAGGGCGATGGCGTAGTCGAGCTCCTCCGTGCTGATGTCGTCGACGAACAGGGACACGTAGACGTCGGCCTCGTTGGCGCTCGCGCCGAACGTGGGGCGATGCTCCAGCGGGTAGATCGACAGCTCGGGCAGGAAGGCCAGCTCGTCGGGCAGTCCCGCCGCGTCGCCGGGCGGGCGGCGGGAGTCCGTGAAGACGGCGGCGGCGCGCTGGAGCAGCGTGGCCGACGCCGTCGCCGAGCGCTGGGAGGACCGCGAGAGCACGAGCGTCTCGGGGCCGAGCGTGGACTCGACCAGCGCGTCGTGCTGGTCAGAGAGTGCCAGGACGACGGTGTCCGAGGCGGTGCCCCCGTGCGCCCGCAGGTGCCGCGCGAGGAGCTCCGCCATGAGGTCCTCCCAGTGGTCGTAGGACTCGCGCCCGAAGCGACCGTCCGGGTTCTGGACGACGTCGACCCTCCCGGACGGCACGTCCTCGCTGACGATGACGTCGCCGCCCCGGGAGAGGTAGTACTGGGCCGTCGGCCGGCCCGCCTCGTCGTGCATGAGCACGCTGGAGAGGAAGCCCCGGTCGTCGTACACCCGCTCGAGCACCGGCATGCCCCCGCCGTAGTACCGGACCGACTGCAGCGTGCCCTCGGGCGCGAGGTAGACGCGCGCGTAGACCTCGTCGTCGCGCATCACGGTCACGAGGAACGGGTTGTAGTAGAACGCGATGTCGTCGGGCCACTCGAGCTCGAGGAAGTCGAGCGGGCGGGTGTAGTCGTCGTCGAGGCCCTGGACCTCGTCGAAGAACGACCAGTACGGCACGTCGAAGATGTTCTGGCTGTGCAGGAACCGTCGCAGGCTCGGCGCGTAGCTGAGGACGACGAGCCCGACGTCCTCGGCACCCTGGCGGAACGACCGCACCTGCGTGACGGTGTCGTCGGGCTCGGTGCTGACCGCCTGCCGGAACCACACGGTGTCCGTGGAGTACCAGGGCCGGGTCGCGTTGTACCAGGCGGGGACGAAGTGGATCATGCCGTCTCCCGACCTGCCGGGGCCCTCGTCGGGGCCTTGAACGTGAACGAGTACCGCGTGCCGATCATCGTGTCGGCGATCTCCTCGTGGAGCAGCCACAGCAGCCCCAGCAGGATCAGCAGGGTCTGCGGCGCGGACAGGAGGTACTGCAGGTCCGGAAACGACCCGATGAAGTACAGCGGCAGGCCTGCGAGCAGCACGAGGAAGACGCCGCTCACCGCGGACAGGAACACGACCCGTCGCCGCACGTACCTGCGGGTGGCGAGGCCCGGCGCGACGTAGTCGAAGTACTCCCCGGCGTCGGCCATGCGCTTCGCGACGTCCTTGGGGCCGACGTTGACCAGCCCGAAGAACATCGTCAGCCCGAACAGCAGCAGCAGGTACACGGTGAAGCCCAGCGGCGTGCTCAGGCCCCACCCGGCGAGGAAGCGGTCCGCCCCGTGCGACGCCGCGGGGATGACCGCGCCCGCCGCGTGCACCACGTACTGGGGGATCGCCAGCAGGGCCAGCGCGTACATCAGCGGCGACGCCCCCGCCGGGTTCAGCTTGATCGGCAGGTACGACACGCCCGTGAACCCGTTGTCGATCGACACCTTGTTCACGTGGAGCCGCAGCTCCGCGTTCCCGGCGAACACCCCGAGCACCGCCACGCACACGCACGCCACGACCACGAAGACCAGCACGCGCGTGAACTCCGGCGTCGCCGTCGCCCGGGAGAGGACCTCCAGGTTCCGGCCCGCGCTGATGATGATCTGGTACAGGATGAACATCGTGATGCCGCCGAGGCCCTTGTCCTCGTTCTGCTTGGCGAGCCACGCGACCAGCCACGCACCCAGGGTCAGGATCACGACGACGACCACCTGAGCGTTGACCCGGTCGGAGAACGGACCCACAGCAAGGTGCGAGACGTCGTACGTCGCCATCAGGCTGATCGCCTGGATGACCGCCAGCACCAGCATCACGACCGTCCGCGCCCGCTCCACCGTCTCCTCGGGGATCCTGCGGTTCCGCGCGAACCGCCCGATGAACAGGAACCGCCACAGGATCGCGGCGCCCATCCACGGCCCCAGGCCCAGCGAGAACACCGACGGGTAGAAGAAGTTGCCACCCGTCGCGATGTTCGCGACGTTCAGCAGGTCCGTGTTGGCCTCGCTGGCCCCCGTCGCCGCATGGTGCAGCAGCGGGATCGGGATGTTCCTGCCCACCATGAAGCAGACGAAGAACAGCACCGTCCACAGCAGCTTGACCCTGAGCAGCGCGAACCTGCCGTCACGGACCTGCGCCACGCCGCATCCTCTCCCCGGGTCAGCCGTTCTTCCTGTTGCCGAAGATGTTCAGCGAAGCGAGCAGCGATCCGATGCGGGACCGGTTCCCCGACGCCGGGACCGTCGACTCGCTCTGCAGATAGCTCTCGGCCTGCGACATGCTCTCCAGCACCGAGTCGCTCACGGACGACTCGGAATCGCTACCCGAGAGCGTCCCGCTCACGGACTCGTAGATGACGGTGCTCTGCGAGTCGGTGGTGGACGTGGACTCCGACTCGGTCGTCGAGGTGGTGCCGCTCGCGGTTGCCGACTCGGAGGTGGCCGGGGCGAGCGGGGCGGGGGCGGGGGACTGGCTCGCCGGGGGCTGCTCGGTGGCGGTCGACGCGCTGGTCGAGTCCTGGGCGCTCGCGGCACCTGGAGCCGACTCGCTCGTCGAGGTGGAGGCCGACGTCGAGTCGCTGGGCTGCCCAGTTGCGGGCTGGGAGGTCGAGTCGCTTGTCGAACCGGACTCGGACTCGGAGGTTGATTGGCTGGCGGATTCGGACTCGCTACCAGACTCGGACTCGGACGTGGACTGGCTGGTCGACGCGGACTCGCTCCCGGATTCGGACTCCGACGTCGATTGGCTGGTGGACTCGGACTCGCTCGTCGACCCGGACTCGGAGGTCGACTGGCTGGTCGATCCGGACTCGCTGGTGGAGGTCGATTCGCTGGTCGATTCGGACTCGCTTGTCGACTCCGACTCCGACGTCGATTGGCTGGTGGACTCGGACTCGCTTGTCGACTCCGACTCCGACGTCGACTGGCTGGTCGATTCGGACTCACTTGTGGAGGTCGACTCGCTAGTGGACTCCGACTCTGAGGTCGACTCGCTGGTCGACGCGGACTCGCTCCCGGACTCCGACGTCGATTGGCTGGTGGACTCGGACTCGCTAGTCGGCCCGGACTCGGAGGTCGATTGGCTGGTCGATTCGGACTCGCTTGTCGACTCCGACTCCGACGTCGATTGGCTGGTCGATTCGGACTCGCTTGTCGACTCCGACTCCGACGTCGATTCGCTGGTCGATTCGGACTCGCTTGTCGACTCCGACTCCGACGTCGATTCGCTGGTGGACTCGGACTCGCTTGTCGACTCCGACTCGGACGTCGATTGGCTGGTCGATTCAGACTCACTTGTGGAGGTCGACTCGCTGGTGGACTCCGACTCTGAGGTCGACTCGCTGGTCGATGTGGACTCGCTCCCGGACTCCGAGGTCGATTGGCTGGTGGACTCGGACTCGCTCGTCGACCCGGACTCCGACGTTGACTGGCTGGTCGATGCGGAGTCGCTCGTCGACTCCGACTCCGAAGTCGACTCGCTGGTAGATGCAGACTCGCTCCCGGACTCGGAACCAGAGTCGCTTGGGGTGGTCGACTCGCTCGTGGAGCCCGATTCGCTCGCCGACTCAGATTCGCTTGTTGACGTCGACTCGGATTCGCTAGTCGATGTCGACTCGCTCGCCGACTCGGACTCGCTTGTCGACGTCGACTCGCTCACAGACTCCGAGGCAGACTCGCTCTGGCTCGACGAGACGCTCTGGCTCTCGGACGTGCTCTCGCTCTCCGACACGAAGTGGCTGTTGCCCGGCGGGATGTCCGAGGTGATGAAGACCATCTGCGGGGCGCCCATCGGGATCGTGTAGCTCCCGGGGCCCCACACGGTGATCGAGATCTCCGTGTACGTGTTCCCGTTCTTCACGTAGAACGACAGGACCGTGCCCGGAGGGACCGAGGAGTCGGCGGTGATGACCCAGTTCCCGCTCCCGCCCTGCGGGGTGATCGTGAAGCCGGGTGCGCCGTAGCGCCCGAGGTCGACAGTCGTGGGGGAGTTCGACGGGATCTGGGTCGCGTTCGGGCGGTTGGTCGAGGAGCCCACCTGCGAGCCGATGACGCTTCCGCCGCCGTTGTTCGAGATGGCGATGCTGACCGACTCGGACTCGCTGGCGAACTGGCTCTGGTTGATGGAGTTCGACGTCGACAGGCTCGCGGACGCGCTCGCCGACGTGCTCACGCTCAGTGACGTCGACGCGGAGAGGCTCGCCGACTCGGACGGGTCGACGGAGGTGGACTCGGACGCGAGCCCCACCACGGACCCCTCCGACGGCGTCGCGTCCGACACCGACTGCGACTCGCTGCTAGAACCTGAGTCGCTCGCTGCGACCGAGCCGCTGGACTCCGAGGCACTCTCCGACGTCGAGCCCGACCCACTGCCTGCGTCCGACGCCGCCGACTCGCTGGCGGCGGGAGCGCTCGACTCGGTCGCGGACTCGCTCGCGGCGGGTGCGCTCGACTCGGTCGCCGACTCGCTCGCGGCCGGTGCGGCCGACTCCGTCGCCGAGTCCGAGGCGGACTCGCTCGCCGGCCCGGTGCTCCCCGGGGCGAGCGCGACGCTGCCCTCCGTCGCCAGGGTGTTCATGCTGGCCGCGGTGACGTCGTAGGAGACGGGAGTCGTGTCGGCCACGATCACATTCCTTCCGTGCGGCGCACCGTGGCACCCGGCACAGGGATGGTCGACGTCGACCTCCGGGCCCACTGCTCGTCAGAGTAGCCACTGCCATGGCGAACCGCAGGGGACTGCGGACGCGGAGCAAAGGTCGCTTGGACGTGCACCGATTCCCTCGTCGTCGGCGTCGTCAGGCGCTCTCGCGCCGGACCACGGCAGACGGCGTGTGATCCCACGGCCCCGGGTCCAGGCCGAGCGCCACCCGGGCAGCCCGCCGGCCGTAGCCGGCGCCGTCGATGCGCACGGTGGTCAGAGCCGGTGACCACAGGCGCCCGTGCCTGCCCTCGTCGAACCCGATGACCGCCAGATCGTCCGGCGCGCGTAGCCCGAGGGGGGCGAGCGCCGCGAGGACCGCCAGCGCGACGTCGTCGTCGTACGCCGCGACCGCCGTGACCGTCCCCGCGCTCACGAGCCGGCGGACAGCGTCGCAGCGGGTTAGCGGTGAGTCCCCGAGGTCGACGTCGACCGGTGTGACCGGGGGCAGCCCCAGCTCCTGGGCCGCCTGCGCGGCATGCGCGAGCCGGGCGGCGACGAGCGGGCCGTCGTCGCCGGCCGGGACTGCCATCGCGATCCGGGTGTGCCCCTGTTCGGCGAGATAGCGCAGCTGGGTGCGGGTGTGGAACGACAGGCCGGCGCCCGCGCCGTCGGCGGTCCCGACGACGGTGCCGTCGTCGTCCTGGGTGAGCTGGGCGAGGTCGACGACGGCCCGTGGTGCGACGGCGTCGAGCACCTCGCGGGGGACCTCGCCGGTCATGACCAGCAGCGCGTGGTCGTGCAGGGCGAGCTCGGCGCGCATCGCGTCGACGAGGCCGTCCAGGCTGTTGCCGCCGCGGAACGTGCCGACGCTCAGCAGCACGATGCGGGAGGTGCCCTCGCGCAGCGCGCGGGCGACGCCGTGCGGCACGTAGCCGAGCCGGGTCGCGGCGTAGCGGACGCGCTCGCGGGTCGCCTCGGGGATGGTCTGGCCGGGCGTCTCGTTGAGCACGAAGCTCACGGTCGCGGGGGAGACGTGCGCGGCGTCGGCGACGTCCCGGATGGTCACGCGCTCGGTGCGGCGTCGCGGGGACGCTCCGGAGGCCATGACCTCGGACGGTACCGCTAAATCCATTTAGTGACTACCGTCACGCCTGCCACGACACGACCACGAAGGAGCGGGCACATGAGGGCATGGCAGTTCGAGGACGCCGAGAAGGGGCTCGTGCTCAACGAGGTTCCCGAGCTCGAGCCGCGCGAGGGCGAGGTGGTCATCGACGTGCGCGGCGCCGGCCTGTGCCACTCGGACCTGACCTACATGCAGCACCCCGACATGATGGCCCACCTCCCGATGACCGAGGGGCACGAGATCGCCGGCGTCATCGCCAAGGTCGGCCCGGGCGTGACCGGCTGGGCCGTCGGCGACCGGGTCGGGGTCTGTCCTTCCGGCGTCGCGGCGCCCGCCGGCGTGTTCAACGACGGCGGCTTCGCCGACCAGCACCGGTGCCCCGAGGCCGACCTCGCCCGGGTGCCCGACGGGCTGAGCTGGGCGCTCGCCGCGGCGGCCACGGACGCGGGGATGACGTCGTACCACGCGATCATCAAGCGTGGGCGTGCCTCCGCGGGGCAGAAGGTCGGCGTCATCGGGTACGGCGGCCTGGGGCAGATCGCCGCCCGCGCCGCGGTGCTGGCCGGTGCCGAGGTGCACGTGGCCGAGCCGAAGGACGAGGTGTGGGAGCTGGCCAGGGCGGCCGGAGTCGTCGGCGTCGTCGCGGACGCCGCCGACTGGGCGGGCCAGAGCTTCGACCTGGTGGTCGACTTCGCGGGCTTCGGCACCACCGACGCGGCTCTGGCCGCCGTCAAGCAGCAGTTCGGCGGGCGGGGCGAGCCCGGCCGGGTCGTCCAGGTGGGGCTCGGCACAGGGCGGCTCGACCTCGCCGTCCACCACCTGCTCGGCCGGGAGCTGATCGGCTCTCTCGGCGGCACGGTCGAGGACATCGAGGAGGTCTACGCGCTCATGGCCGCCGGCGAGCTCGCGCCGTTCGTGACCGAGATCGGGTTCGACGAGATCGGCGACGGGCTCCGGCGGCTCGCCGCCGGCGAGGTGACGGGCCGCCTCGTGGCGGTGTGGGGCCCCGACGCCCGGTAGGACCGCGGCGCGACCCGTTCAGGTCACCAGCCCACGCCGGTAGGCGTAGACGACGGCCTGGACGCGGTCGCGCAACTGGAGCTTGGTGAGGATGCGCGAGACGTACGTCTTGACGGTCTCGGGGCTGATCACCAGGGTGCCCGCGATCTCCTTGTTGGACAGCCCCTGGGCCACCAGCTGCAGCACCTCGAGCTCGCGGGCGGTGAGCACGTCGTCGGGCGTCGTCGACTCGGACGGGCGGATGCGCGCGGCGTACCTGCCCACGAGCTGCCGGGTGACCTCGGGCGCCAGCAGCGCGGCGCCCGAGGCGACGGTGCGGATGCCGAGGAGCAGCTGGTCGGCGGGCGCGTCCTTGAGCAGGAACCCGCTGGCGCCGGCGCGCAGCGCCTCGTAGACGTACTCGTCGAGGTTGAAGGTGGTCACCACCAGCACCTTGACGGGGTGCGCGACGCCGGCGCCGGCGAGCAGCCTGGTGGCCTGGATGCCGTCGAGGACGGGCATGCGCACGTCCATGACGACGACGTCGGGCGCGAGCCGCTGGGCCAGGTCCACCGCGGTGCGGCCGTCGCCGCACTCGCCGACCACCTCGAGGTCGGGCTGGGCGTCGATGATGGTGGCGAACCCGGTGCGGACCAGCGCCTGGTCGTCGCAGACCAGCACCCGCACGGGCGCGGTCACGAGCGGGCCGCCCGGGGGATGCGGGCGCGGACGGAGAAGCCGCCGTCGGGCCGCGGGCCGGCGGAGAGCTCGCCGGCCAGCGCCTCGACGCGTTCGCGCAGGCCGGCCAGGCCGCGCCCGGCGCCGGCGGGTGCCGGGCTCGGGGCCGTAGCGGGGTCGGTGCGGATCTCCACGGTGATCTCCTCCTCGCGCTGGTGGACGGCGACGACGGTGCGGCTGCCGTGGGCGTGCTTGAGCGCGTTGGTGAGGGCCTCCTGCACCACGCGGTAGGCGGTGAGCCCGGCGCTGCCCACCTCGACGGCGGTGCCCGGCTCCACGGTCAGCTCGACGGGCTGCCCGGCGCGGCGCGCCTGGTCGACCAGGACGGCGATGTCGTGGACCGGCGCCGCCTGACGGGCCTGCGTGGCGTGCCCCGGGTCGAGCACGTGGAGCAGGTCGCGCAGGTCGCTCACGGCGAGGCGGCCCGTGTCCGCGATGGCGTCGAGCGCGGCCTCGAGCCGGTCGGGCGTGGCGGTGAGGTACCGGGCGGCCTGCGCCTGGACCACCATCGCCGTCACGTGGTGGGTCACGACGTCGTGAAGCTCGCGGGCCAGGCGTGCCCGTTCGGCGGCGAGGGCGGCCTCGGCGGCGAGGCGCCGGCGTTCCTCCTCGCCGGCGCGGGCCGCGCGGAGCCATGCACCGGCGGCCCAGGCGAACGCGCCGAGCAGGAAGAACGTCGTGAACCCCGAGGTCCCCTCGCCGGAGCCCTGCGCCGTGAGCGCGACGGCGAGCGCCAGGTACGCGGCGGTCAGCACGGCGGCGGTCGTGCGGCGGTGCCGGCCCAGGTGCAGGCCGGTGCTCGCCAGCGAGAGCGCCAAGGCGACCCCGCTGACCAGGTGGTAAGCCCGCAGCTGGTCGAGGACGAAGCCGCTCGCCACCAGGGCGACGCTGAGCAGCGGCCACCGCCGCCGCAGTGCCAGGGGCAGGCACTCGAGGGCGAGCGCCACCACGGCGAGGGCGTCGAACGGCCGCTCGGGCAGGTTGCCGAGCTGTGTGCCGTGCGCGTGAAGTGCGGGCGCGAACGAGGCGGCCAGGATCACCAGGCCCGGCACCAGGTCCCGCACGACGACGGGCAGCCGGCGCCACTGACGCCGGCTACCTGCGAGAACGCTCACCGGGAGAGGGTATCGGGCACGGCGCCCCGTCCGGGGGCACCCGGGCCTCAGCTGGCGACGGCCTCCCGCTCGCGGGCGCGGCGCAGGGCGGCCTGGCGCTGCTGCTCGGAGTCGGCGGCGATGGCCGCGGCCTTCTCGTCGTCGCGTGTGAGGCACTCGTTGGTGCTCGGGTCGAAGACGTGCATCTGCGCCGGGTCGAAGGCGAGCTGCGCCTCGTCACCCTCGAGCACGCGCGAGCGCGCGTCCAGGTTGACCACCATCTGGGTGCGCATGCGCTCGCCGTCGGTCTCGCGGTCGAGCTCGGCGAGCTTGGCCGAGACCGCGGAGTCCGCCTCGAACGGGATGTAGGCGTACTGCTCGTTGCCGAGCCACTCGGTCTGGTCGACGGTGGCGGTGAAGCGCACGGCTCCCGCAGGCAGGCCGCCGAGCGAGGCGTCCTTGAGGTGCTCGGGGCGCAGGCCGACGATGACGAGGTCCTTGCCCGCCACCTTCTCCGCGAGGTCGCCGGTCACGGGCACGTCGACGAACGGCAGCTTGAGCGTGGACCCCTCGACCTTCGCGGGCAGGAAGTTCATCGGCGGCGAGCCGATGAATCCGGCGACGAACAGGTTGACGGGCTGCTCGTAGAGCTCGCGCGGCGACGCGCACTGCTGGAGCACGCCCTTCTTGAGCACGGCCACCCGGTCGCCCAGGGTCATGGCCTCGGTCTGGTCGTGCGTGACGTAGATGGTGGTGATGCCCAGACGTCGCTGCATGCGGGCGATCTCGGTGCGCATCTGGCCGCGCAGCTTGGCGTCGAGGTTGGACAGCGGCTCGTCGAAGAGGAACGCGTCGGCGTCGCGCACGATGGCGCGGCCCATCGCGACGCGCTGGCGCTGGCCGCCGGACAGGTTCGCGGGCTTGCGCTGCAGGTGCTCCTGCAGCTCGAGCATCCCGGCGGCCCGGTTGACCTTCTCGCGGACCTCGGCCTCCGGGTGCTTGCCCTTGTTGAGGCGCAGCGGGAACGCGATGTTCTCGAACACCGTCAGGTGCGGGTACAGGGCGTAGTTCTGGAACACCATCGCCAGGTTCCGGTCGCGGGGCGCCTTCTCGTTGACGCGCCGCCCGTCGATCAGCAGGTCGCCGTCGGTGATGTCCTCCAGGCCGACGACCATGCGCAGCAGCGTCGACTTCCCGCAGCCGGACGGCCCGACCAGGATCATGAACTCCCCGTCGGCGACGTCCAGGCTCACGTCGTTGACGGCCGGGAAGCCGTCGCCGTACCGCTTGACGATGTTCTTCAGCTCGATGCTCGACATGTGCTTTGGCTCCTTGTCCAGGGTGGCGTGGGTGCCCGGTCAGCCCTTGACGGCACCGGAGGTGAGGCCCGACACGATCCGGCGCTGGAAGAGCAGCACCAGGATGATGACCGGGATGGTCACCACCACCGCGGCGGCGCAGATCGCACCGGTCGGCTGGGTGAACTGGCTCGCGCCGGTGAAGAACGTGAGCGCCGCGGGGACGGTGCGCGCGTTCTCCGACGTGAGGTTGAGGGAGAACACGAAGTCGTTCCACGCGGTGAAGAACGCGATGATCGCCGTCGTGAACACGCCCGGCGCGGCCAGCGGGGCGATCACCTTGCGGAACGCCTGCCAGCTCGTGGCGCCGTCGACCTGTGCGGCCTGCTCCATCTCCCACGGGATCTGCTGGAAGAACGCCGTCAGCGTCCAGATGGACAACGGCAGCGTGAGCGCGAGATAGGGGATGATCAGGCCGGGAATGGTGTCGAACAGGCCGATCTGGCGCCACAGGTTGAACAGCGGCGTCACCATCGCGATCACCGGGAAGAACGACACCGCCAGGGCCGTGGTGAGGATGACGCCCTTGCCCGGGAAGTTCAGCCGCGAGATCGCGTAGGCGCAGAACGTCGCGAGGATGACGCTGATCAGCGTGGCCACGAGGCTGACGATGATCGAGTGCCACAGCGCGGGGACGAACAGGTCCCTCGCGCCGCCGGTGAAGATCAGCGAGTAGTTGTCCCACGTCGGGTGCTTCGGCCAGAAGTTGCCGAACACGTTCTGCGTCGAGTCCGCCAGCGCCGGGATGGGCTTGAGCGACGTGGCGACGATCCACAGGATCGGGATCAGGGTCCAGACCATGATCGGGATCGCAGCGATCCCGAGCCACGTCTTGACCCTGGAGCTCATGGTCGTCTCCACGTCACTTCCTCCCGCCGGTCAGGTCGACCTTGAACCCGCGCACGAAGATCGCCGCGATGATCAGGACGCAGACGAAGAGCAGGACGGCGAGTGCGGAGCCCATGCCGATCTCGACGCGGTTGATGGTCTCGTTCGACACGAGCATCGAGAGCGTCGTCGTCCTGTTGGCGCCGCCCGTCATGACGTACGGGTTGTCGAAAATGCGGAACGCGTCGAGCGTGCGGAACAGCATCGCGACCATGATCGCGGCCTTCATGTTCGGCAGGATCACGCGGGTGAACCGCTGCCACCAGGTGGCGCCGTCGACCTTGGCGGCCTCCTCCAGCGAGCTGTCCACCTGCGCGAGGCCGGCGAGCAGCAGCAGCGACATGAACGGCGTCGTCTTCCAGATCTCCGACAGGCAGATGACCGTCAACGACGTCCACGTGCCGCCGAACCAGTTGAAGTTCAGGTCGAACGCCCCGAACGTCAGCGTGTGCAGCCAGTGGTTGAAGAACCCGGTGTCGAACTGCGCGGCGTACTTCCACGAGAACGCGGAGACGACCGTGATGATCGAGTAGGGGATGAGCACGACGGTGCGCAGCGTGCGGCGTGGGATGACGATCTTGTGCATCACCATCGCGATGGCCATGCCGAGGATCAGCTCGAAGACGAGCGTCACGACGGTGATGAACACCGTGACCCCGAACGCCTGCCACCACAGCGGGTCGCCCAGCGCCGTGATGTAGTTCTGGAACCACACGAACCTGCGCCCGGTCGGGTCGGTGAGCCGGTAGTTGAACAGCGACAGGTAGATGGCGTACGCGATCGGGTAGAGCGTCACCAGCAGCATGATGATGAACGCCGGCCCCGCGAGCCTCCAGCCCAGCGACCGTTCGGACCGTGCCCGGTCGGACATCAACGGCTTGCTCACAGCAGTGCTCATAGCAGTGCCTTTCCGTTCAGCACGTCGACGATGAACTTCTGCGCCTCGGCCGGGGTCCGCTCGGTGACGGACGTGGGCGGGCTGAACCTCTGCTGCAGCGCCGTCGAGATGTCGCCCCAGTACGGCGTCAGGGGCCGCGGTGCGGCGGCGTCGAGCGAGGTGCGGATCAGCGCCGCGATCCCGTTCGGGAACGCCTTGAGCACCGCCGCGTCGTCGTAGGCGGCCTTGCGGCTGGCCGGGTTGCCCGACGCCGCCATGTACGCCGCCTGGTGCTGCTCGTTCGTGATGCACGACGCGGCCTGGTAGGAGAGGTCCACGTGCCGGCTCTTGCTCCCGACGGCGATCTCGATGCCACCGAACGGCGGCCGTGACGCCGTGCCGGCGACGGTCTGCGGGTAGATCGCGGCGCCGACGTCGGCCTTGACCTTCGGGTCCGCGATGGCCCCGTACGTGTACGGCCAGTTCACCAGGAACCCGCCGTTGGGGGACTGGAACAGGTTGAGGGACGCCGTCTCGTCCGACGACCCGACGGCCGGCCCGCCGACCCCCGACGTCGCGATCTTGCTGATGATCGCCGCGGCCTTCCTGCCGGCGTCGGAGTCGAGCCCCATCTGGATGTCGGAGTACGTCGCGTCCGGGTTCTTGACGATCGCGCCTCCGGCACCCGTGATCAGTGCGTTGATCCACACGGAGTAGCCCTCGTAGAGCATCGCCTGCACGCCGATCTGCTTGTTGGTCTGCTGCGCGGCGGCGATCAGCTGCTCCCACGTGACCGGCTTGGTCATGTCGAGCCCCGCCTGCTGGGCGACCGACTTCTTGTACCAGAGCAGCTGCGTGTTGGCCCAGAACGGCACCGCCACGAGCTTGCCCTTGAACGTCGAGGCGTCGATCGACGACTGCACGCGGTCCTGCGTGAAGTCCGACTCCGAGCCCGCCGGGATCGGTGCGAAGTAGCCGGCCGCCGCGAACTCGGTCGAGAACGCCGGGTCGACGCTCATCAGGTCCATGCCCGTGTCACCCGCGGCGAGCCGCCGCAGCAGCTGGGTGCGCTGGTCGCTCGCGCTGTTCGGCAGCAGCTGGACGTTGATCTGGTACTTGCCCCCCGAGGCCTGCGAGCACTCCTTGGCGAGCGTCGCCTGCCCGCCCTTGCTCGCGTCGGCGTTGCCGACGTCGGGGTTGATGAACCAGGTCAGCGCCGTCGCGCCGTTGCTGCTGCCCGTGTTGCTGGCGCAGCCGGCAAGGATCAACGACCCCACCGACACGACGGCGAATGCCAGTGCCGCGCTCCGCCGGAAAGCCCTGTACGTCATCGTCATGTGCTCCCTTGGTGTGCGATCACCCGGGCGCTCACCACGGCACGCCGTGGTTCACGTCACATTCAGGGACGTTAACTCGCACGCCGCCATTCGCCACCGGACGGGGCGAGAACCCCGCGTGTCGCCGCAGGCAGGGGTCGTTTCCGGGAGACTGGCGAACGGGCTGGGTGGCTTTCCTGTCCGTTCGCTGTGTCCGACGTGGACGGGTGCCGGGCGCGCGGCGCGGCTCAGTCGACGATCTGCACGACCGACCCGGCCGGCACCGCGGCGAGCAGCTCCGTGAAGTCGCCCGCGCGCATCCGCACGCACCCGTTCGACCGCGCGTGCCCGATGGCGGCGCCGCCCTCGGGGTCGGCGTGGAGCGCGATGACGGCGTACCCCGTGCCGGCGTAGAACTCGTCCATCGCCTGCGACTGGCACGACGTGAGCAGGGCGTCGCCGACGTGCGGGTCGAAGACCTGCCCGACGACGGCGCACAGGCCCGTCGGCGTGGGCGTCGCGTCGCGGCCGACCGCGACCGGGAACGTCCTGTCGCCGACGGTGAGCGTCCTCGCGGCGAGGCTCAGCGTCAGCACGGCGGCCGGCGTGACCTCGACGTCGGCCGCGCGGACCCACGCCGCGACATGGTTGGTGCGCTCCGGGTCCACGGAGGGCAGCGCCCCACGCCCGAACGGGACGAGCACCTGGACCCAGCCGGCGGAGGTGTCGGTGACCGCCCAACGAGCCTGGATGCCCAGGCCTGCGGCCTCCAGGGCGATCGCGGGCGTGCCGGACGGTGCGGTGTACCCGACGACGAGCGCGTCGCGCGGGACGGCGGCCAGGCCGGTGGCGCCGCGAGCCGTCGGCAGGCCGGAGGGAAGGATCGCCTCGAGTGCGGGGCGGGGGAGCGTTGCAGGGTCGACCGGAGGGGCCGGGGGCTCGGGGGTGGGCGTCGGCGTGGGGTCCGGCGCAGGATCCGGAGTCGGCTCCGGCGCGGTGATGACCCGGTCCCCGGGGCTGGCGACCGGGTCTGGGGCCGGGCTCGGCGAGACGGCAGCGACCAGCCCGAAGGCGGCGAGAAGGGCGAGCGGAAGCGCGGAACGGTGCCCGCGGCGACCGCCGCGAGCACCGTTCCTCATGGCGTCAGCCGTTCACGCGGACGACGGGGACCGTCGGCGTCGGGTCGGGCGTCGTGACGGAGGCTGCCGGGCTCTGACTCGGGGTCGCCTGCGGGACCGCCGGCGCGGCGGGCGGGTCGGTCAGGTCGGCAGGAGGGTCCGCGGGGTCGGCCGGCGGGTCCGTGGGGTCCACGACCGGGTCGGTCGGGTCGACCGTCGGCGTCTCGGTCTCGCCGGGCGGGTCCGTGATCTCGGGCGCTGGGTCCTCGCAGACGACGGCCGGGTGGTCGATCGTCGACGCCTCGACGTAGTCCGGGTTCGGGATCGTCGGCGTGCCCTGGTCAGGGATCACCTCCGTCCAGGGGGCCTGGACCTGCACCTGCTGCGTGGTCCAGAAGAACCAGCCGCCGGTCGGGCTGGCGGCGCTCACCGAGAAGGCGACGCCGAGGGGGTCCGACCCGTTCCAGGTGGTGGTGTTGCTGGTCCAGCTGGCCGAGTCGGTCAGCGGCGTCGAGTCGGTCTTGTCGGGCGTCTGGCCCGGGGGCACGTTCCCCGACGGGTTCCACGACCACCGCTGCAGGGGCCGGGTCTCGAACACGGCCGGGTGGTCGATCGTCGACCCCGGCACGTAGTCCGGGTTCGGGATCGTCGGCTCGCCCTGCGCCGGGATCTCTTCGGTCCAGGCGTCGGACGGTACGCACACACCGCTCGCCGGTGGATCGGCCTGCGCCGACTGGATGGCGATGCCCGTGAGGGCACCGGTGAGAGCCAGAGCCGCAGTCAGCACGGCGGCGTTCCGGACGGGGTATCGCTTCATCGCGACCTCCTGTGCTGGGTAGGTCGACGGCCTCTCTAGGTAGTGGGAGGCCTGGCTCTAAGTGTCCCGACGGCGGGGTCTGCGGAAGGCGCAGCTGGCGCGATGTGACTCATGTCCAGGGGCTGAATGCTCGGTAGAGCTCCAGTGCTCGCGCGCGATCTCTGCGTCATTGCAGGTGCGCAACCTTGAGATAGGACTGGCCGCAAACACGACAAAGCCCCCGGGTTGTGGACCCCAGGGGCTTGACGTTCGCTGTCTCAACGAGTGTCCGGAGGGGGACTTGAACGCAACCCGGACATGAGGCACCCTCTCTGACCTGCGACGGAACCCGAACGTCACCCTCTCGGAACGGGTGAAAACGACCCGATCTGGCGCGATTCTGAGTCCTGAGGACTCGGCCCGGGGGGACGATCTACGGCATGGCTCACACCCCAGAGCAGCGCATCGGCAAGGACGGCGTGACGTGGCGCGTCCGATTCCGTCTCGATGGCCGGCAGCAGTCGCGGACGTATGCCCTCGAGTCCGGAGCACGGAGGTTCGGCGAGCTCATCGACAAGCTCGGCGCGGCCGACGCCGTCCGCATCGCTGATGCCCGCGCAAAGGCAGCGAGCGCCGAGGCGCCGACCGTGGCGCAGATGTGCGGGGCGCACATCGCTGCCCTATCGGGCGTCGAGGACTCCACCATGAACCGCTACCGGGCTTACGTGAGGAACGACCTCGGCTTCCTGGCGGACATGCCGTCCGACGTCGTCGAGGACACGGACATCGCTCGGTGGGTCAACGAGATGGCGGCGGAGCGCGAGGACGGGACGAAGGCGGCAGGGAAGACGATCGCGAACAAGCACGGCTTCCTCTATGCGGCGTTCCAGCGTGCCGTCGGCAAGACGGTCAAGGTGAACCCGTGCGAGCACACGCGCCTTCCGCGCACGGAGACCGAGGACATGGTCTTCCTGACCTACGACGAGATGGTCACCTTCCGGAAGTACGTGACCCCGCACTGGCGGCCGCTCGTGACGTGCCTGTTCCTCACTGGGCTGCGCTGGGGCGAGATCACCGCGCTACAGGTCCGCGACGTCGACCTCACCGCGCGGCGGATCTCCGTCGTGCGGGCATGGAAGAAGGACCGCAAGCTCGGCCCACCGAAGACGAAGAAGTCGCGCCGCCCTGTCGCGATCCCGGCCGAGGCCGTGCCGCTGCTTGAGCCGCTCCTCAAGGGCAGGGCACGCACCGAGTTCGTGTTCCTCAACATGGTCGACGGCCCGGTGCGCCACCAGACGTTCCACGACAACGTCTGGACGCCGGCCGTCCGCCTCGCCAATGGTGAGGACGCGCAGCGCGACGGCGCCAAGCGCATCGGCCGGCGCCGCGACGAGCACGGCAACGAAATCAAGCCGGCGACCGAGCCCCTCGGCAAGCGCCCGCGGATCCATGACGCCCGGCACTCGAACGCGAGCTGGCTGCTCGGCCGCGGCGTCCCGATCTCTGTCGTCCAGGCGCACCTCGGGCATGAGTCGATCACGACGACCGTCGACCGCTACGGCCACCTCCTGCCGGGCGCACACGACGCGATCGCCACCGCGCTCGACGGACTCGCAACCAGCGAGCCCGAAGCACCCGCTGCCGGCGAGAACGCCGCAGCGTGAGCGCACGGCGTCACCGTGACGGTGCTACGTTGACGCCACAACAGAACGACCCCGCCAGGTGCTGGTAACACCGGACGGGGTCTGACCACCTCGAGAGTTAGGGCTCTCCGATGGCTGACCCGCAGTCTAGCGGGGGAGCGGCGCCGATGCTGCCGACCCCGCGCATCAACGCACACGCGCCTCTCTGGCGCCTTGTCGACGCTCTCGCCGCCTCCGGGTGGGGCGAGCTGCGCGACGCCCCGCAGTCCGTGCGGACGTACCTCCTCGCCCTCGGCAGGATCGCCGACGCCCGCACCGGGATCGCCGAGACCACCGACGCCCAGGTCGCCGAGCGCGCCGGCCTCTCAGTCCGCACGATCATCCGCGCCCGCACCTGGCTGCAGGACTACGGCCTCCTCGAGCAGCTGCGCCGCGGCGCCCGCCAGGGCCTGACCGGAGTCGCCTCCCTGCTGCGCCTCGGCAAGCGCGCCCTTGCCGCCATGCTGCCCGGGGCCCGTGCCGCCAAGGACGCCCGCGAGCGCCGTCGTGCGCAGCGCGAGGGTGGCGCTCCCAACCTGACAGCACGGCACGCCTTCCCCTCCCTCAGGAGGAAGACGGGCGCCGCACCCCGATGGGGTGTGCGGCCCCCCGCATCGAATGTGCAGCAGCAGCTGCGCGACGACGCTGCGCACGCGGCGTCCGCACCTGCACGCCCCGAGACCATCG
>Ga0082212_10002008_pt1 | contig 29917 bp, 23 predicted proteins | sample TergutNt197P3_FD_71548 | JGI IMG/M metagenome (GOLD analysis project Ga0082212, IMG submission 71548) | Neocapritermes taracua P3 segment gut microbial communities from Petit-Saut dam, French Guiana - Nt197 P3 | ecosystem: Host-associated > Arthropoda: Insects > Digestive system > Gut ...
GTTCTGTGTAGTTTTTTTTGCCCCATTTTCGATAATGGCAGTAAACATCCCTCCCATTTCGGAAAGTCGTGGGGCAATGCCCTCCATCTGCACCCTTCGCGCAAAACATAAAGTATTGCGCAAAAAATATCATAAAGGTCATATGTGTATGGCCTCGTTGATTTGGCGGCTGACTCTAAAAAGGGCTTGATAATCCCGAATTGGTCTCTAGTTATATCGCTTGGATATTTATTTCTCATATAACGCCTTTTAGCGTTATTATACCATTTATCGACATTTATGGACATATTAAACAGCCTCTTATACTTTTAGGATTGCCTTAGCCAAGACAAAGTACACCACTAAAGCACCACAATCAACGATGTTGGTCAAAAGAGGCGCGGCTATTATAGCCGGGTCCATTTTCAGCGCCCTTGCCCCGAAAGTGAGCAATGTCCCAGTAATGTTAGACATTACAATAGTCGCCAACACAGCAAGGCTGACAGTCACCGCTACCATAAACCCCTCCCCAAAAATAATGACGCACACATAGGAGGCGATAACTAAGACGATGCCGCATTGCAAGGAGACAAAGAGCTCCTTGGCAAGCACTTTGCCAATGTCAGATGTCTGGATTTCATCCAAAGCCATTCCCCTGATTATCAATGTTGAGCTTTGTGTCCCGGCATTTCCGCCAGTGTTCATCAACATCGGGATAAATGCAACAAGAGCTGGCATAATGGCCAGGCTGTCTTCGAACAGTTTAGTGAGCTGGTCAGTGAGGGTGCCAAAAATCATCAAAAACATCAGCCATGGGATGCGGTTTTTCGAAAGCTGGATGACTCCCGTCTTTAAATAGTCGTTTTCAAAAGGGGTAATAGCCGCCATTTTCTCAAAGTCTTCTGTCGCCTCCTCCTCTTGAATGGTGAAAGCGTCATCATACGTGACAATGCCGACCAAGTGGTCTTCACTATCGACAATGGGGATTGCAAGAAAACCATACTTGCGGAAGATAGCCATCAGCTCTTCCTTGTCATCGTTAGTTCGGGCGAATACGACATTTTGCTCCATAATCTCCCCCACAGTCTTCTCTTGTTCTGAAAGGAGGAGGTCTTTTGCGGAAACTTGCCCCAAGAGCGTCTTGGCGGCATTTGTTATATAGCAGGTATAAATCGTCTCTTTGTCATAGCCTGTGCTCAGTATCTGGGCAAAAGCGCTTGCGACAGTCATTTCGCTCTTTAGCTCTACATACTCGATAGTCATGATGCTGCCTGCCGAGTCTTCGGGATACTTCAAGAATTGGTTGATCAGATTCCGCCTCTCCCTGGTCACATTGGCCAGGACCCGGTTGACGACATCGGCTGGCATTTCTTCGATAAAATCAACAGCATCGTCTAGGAAAAGCTCGTCAATAATGCTGCCGATCTCACTGTCGGCTATTGCTTCGATAATCCCCTGTTGGACATCAGAATCCAAGCAAGCGAAGGTTTCCGCAGCCTTGTTTTTGGAAAGCAGCCTGATAACTTTGACAACTTCGGGCTTGTCCATCTCTTCAAGCTCTTCTGCGATGTGGACAACATTCATTGCGCCAAGCTGTGCTTTCAACTCTGTCCTGTCAGAAACTTGGGCTAGCAGTCCTCTTATTTCATTAGCCATAAAATCCACCTCCCGGCGCTACAAGCCCAGAATCGCCTTCGCTATTGAAAAATAAATAAGGATCGACACGGCATCCACTATCGTTGTGAGGGCGGGCCCTGCCATGACGGCAGGGTCCAAGTTGACCATCTTGCCAACAATAGGCAAAATCGCGCCGGCTGTCTTGGACAAAATGATTGTCACATACAATGACAAGGAAACAGTCAAAGCCAACGGGAAACTATTCCCGAAAGCCATGATCCTAAAGCAGTTGACAACTGCCAGAACGCCTCCGCAAATAAGCGCGACACGCAACTCGATAAAAAAAACTTTCAAAATGTCTGACAGTTTTATCTCTTCCAAAGCAAGGCCGCGGATGACCAATGTTGAGCTTTGGCTGCCCGCATCGCCGCTTGTGTCCATTAGCAGCGGCATAAAAGCGACCAAAGAAGGCATTACAGCCAACATCCCCTCGTGCATAGCGACAATTGAGCCAGTCAAAAAAACTGAAAGGTTGAGTAAAAGAAGCCAAAAAATACGGTTTTTTGACAGCTCAAAAACTGTTGTTTTTAGGTAGGTGTTTTGGGAAGGCTTAAGGGCAGCCATTTTTTCGAAGTCCTCAGTGTCCTCTTCCTCTTGGACAGTCAAGGCATCGTCAAATGTGACCATGCCCACTAGCCGATCTTCGCTGTCGACCACTGGCATAGCCAAATAGCCATATTTTCGGAAACTGTTCATCAGATCCTCTTTGTCATCCGATGTCCGGGCAAAAATGACATTGGGCTCCATGATATCTTTGATAAAGCTGTCATGGTTTGACAAGAATAAAGTCCTGGCTGAAACAAAGCCAATCAGCTTTCTTGCGTTGTCAATAACATAGCAGGTATAGACGGTTTCTTTGTTTGGACCTACGCTGCGTATGCGCGCGAAAGCTTCAGCGACTGTCATTTCGTCTTTTAAGTCCACAAATTCGATAGTCATTATACTTCCGGTCGAATCTTCCGGGTATTTTAGAAAGCTGTTTATCATGTCGCGCTTGTCTGGGGCAACATTTGCCAAGACACGCCTCACCACGTTGGCGGGCATCTCTTCGATAAAATCCACAGCATCGTCAAGAAATAGCTCGTCGATAATGCTGCCAATTTCCCGGTCAGTAATCGCTTCAATGATGCTTTGCTGGATAGTAGAATCCAAATATGCAAAGGTGTCGGCTGCTTTGTCCTTCGAGAGCATCCTGAAGACTTTCAGTGTGTCTGATTCTCCCAGTTCTTCCAGTTCTTCAGCAATGTCCACATGGTTCATTTGGTCAAGCTCTTTGCGGAGAACAAAGCGCTCAGCTTCGTTAAGCAATGTTGCAATCTGGTTTGCCATTTTTTGTCTTACCTCCTTTTGATGTAACAGTAAAAGCAAGACATAAACCAAGGGCGCTAAAATGCAGCTCTTGCAAAAGCTTTAGCCTATACATGAGCAGACGTAGCGCCGCTGTCAGTACTTCGACTTAAGGGGTCTATGCCTTGGCTGGAACTAACGTCCACTCTGCCACCTCCATATATTTCTAGTATGCAAAATCAAGTATTTGTTTATTATGACAGCATGTTTGAATTTTCATGCCATTGAATAGTATAATATCTATCTTTTCATCTGTCCACAACCATTTTTTTTAGCAGCTTTGTTTTACTGTCCACTGTGCCTTCGCTTTTAGGTTTGTTGTTGTGGTATAATAAGATAAAAGCAACTTTCTATTATACTATCGTAAATTCGTAAATTATATTTTTTTAGGAGAATTCAAAATAACTAATAAAAAATTCATCAGATATGTAAGCATTGTATTGTCAGCGTTAATGGCAATAAGTGCTTTGCTTTCCTTATTATATTTTTTGTAAATACATAAAAAACGCCCTTGTTTTAGTCTCATTTCGCCCTTGGAGGCTCTCCATGGGCGTTTTTTCCATTTAGAGCCTTGCCCTGCCTTGCAGCAATATTGTAATCTAGACAAGCATCGCATCATAATATTCAATGACAAGATTTTTAGCCTAGATTTTGGCAAACTATTTACGAGGCAGGTGCATTATGCGCATTGCAAAACGAACAATATGGCTGTTGGTTGCTGCGCTATTGATTCTCGCCCCTGTTACGGGTTGTAAAATGCCAGAGCAGACAGTCGAGAGCGAATCGTCATACACATCCTATCAGGATATTCCGGGAGTGACACAAGAGGAAATTGACGCCATCACTGCCCTGCAAAAGCAGGACAGGACATTTTATTATGGCATGCCACTGAGCACTGAAGCTTTCATTATGGGCAATGGCAAAATAGGCGGGTTTGCCTCTTATTTCTGTGAATGGCTTTCAAATATGTTTGACCTCAATATAGTCCCGATCAACTGCGAGCTTGAGATGCTTATTGGCCGATTGGCAGATGGAAGTGTTGATTTTGCTGGATCCCTGGTCGCTACTGACGAGAGAAGGCAAATGTACTACATGACAGATGGAATCGCCCAAAGGTCGTTGCGGTTTTTCAAACTTGCGCACAGCCAGTCTTTGTCGGAAGCCTGGGCCACTCGCACCATTAGAATCGCTGTGCAAAAAGACTCTGCCTCTGGGGAACAGGCTCTTGCATTCCTGGCAGAAGAAGGTATCCAGCCGATCCAGCTATCCAGCAATTACGATGCCATAAAAATGCTCCTATCTGGTGAAATTGACGCTTTTGTCCATTCAAACACGACCGAGGCTGTATTTGAAAGCTACAGCGAGATTGTTATCGAAGATTTCTATCCCCTCACCTTCACCCCAGTGTCGCTGGCTGCCCAACGCAGCGAATTGGCAGCTGTAATATCTGTTGTTCAAAAAGCGCTAGATAACGATCCGTCAAGCCAGCTGTCAAAAATGTATAGCAGGGGCTACCAAGACTACAGGCGGCACAAACTGTATATGCAGCTCACTGAGGACGAGCGCGCCTACATCGCCAACAACTCGCTCATCACAGTGGCAAGCGACCCTTCCAGTTATCCTGCCAGTTTTTTCAATATCTACGACAGGGAATGGCAAGGGGTCACCCACGATATACTTGCCGAGCTAGGGTGGATAACTGGCATTTCATTTGAGGTTGCCAATGGGGAGAACGCGGCTTGGCCGGATATAAAGGCTATGCTTCTAGAGGGAAAGGCCCATATGGCGACTGAAGTTGTCCGCACACCAGAAAACGAGGGGCTATTTATATTGTCCAAAGAAGTTGTCTTGATCAACAACTATGGGCTTATTTCAAAATCTGAGCTCCGCAACATCGCCCTTGACGAAATTCAGCACCTTAGTGTCGCTTTGGTCGCAAATTCTGCTTATGCCCATATGTTTTGCAGCTGGTTTCCAAACCACCACAATACGGTCGAATATGAGACATGGGATGAAGCATTTAAATCCTTGGAAACTGGAGAGGCGGAAATGCTGATGGCTAGCCAGCACCATGTGCTGTACCTGGCCAATTACCTGGAGTTGTCAGGTTACAAGATGAATTTTGTTTTCGACTACGGATCATCATCGACTTTCGGGTTTGCCCCAGGGCAGGATGAGTTGAGCTCAATTATCGACAAAGCGATTTTGCTTGTCGACACAAAGTCGATTATCCAACAATGGACTAACAAAACGTATGATTACCAAAAGAAGCTGGATGAGGCGAACCGGGTATTCTTGATGAATATAATTCTGGCGATTCTCGTCATCGCTGCCCTTTTTATGCTTTTGTCTGTCAGGACAATTAGGCAGGGAAACATACTTGACAAACTTGTCAAAGAAAAGACTGTGGAGCTGCAATCCCAGACGGAAGAAGCCCAAGCGGCAAACAAAGCCAAATCCAACTTTCTTGCAAACATGAGCCACGAGCTGCGCTCCCCTCTCCATGCTGTAATCGGGTTCACTGATTTGCTCCTGCAAGAGGCCCTTCCGGAAAAAACCATAATTGATCTGCAAAAGATATACACATCGGCTGATGTGCTTTTAGGGCTTGTCAACGATATCTTGGATATTTCCAGCATTGAAGCGGGAAAGATGGTATTGGCCCTTACAAACTACAACAGCCCAAGCTTGCTCAATGATATTATTAATTTGAATATTATACGAAAAGGCGAGAAACCGATTGAGTTTGTCGCCGATATTAACCCGCAATTGCCCAACACAATTACTGGAGACGACCTGAGGGTAAAGCAGATTTTCAACAACCTGCTAAGCAACGCATTTAAATACACCATTAGCGGCACAGTCACCCTTACTGTGGATCATACTGCCATTGGAGAGAGCATTTGGCTTGACATCGCTGTTGAGGACACGGGAATCGGGATGAAGCCTGAGGATGTCGCCAAATTATTTTCTGAATACAACCAAGTGAACACAGATGCCAACAGGAATATCGAGGGAACCGGCCTTGGCTTGTCAATAACAAAGAGGCTTGTTGAAGCGATGGAAGGGCAGATATCTGTGGAAAGTGTTTTTGGCGTAGGCTCAGTGTTCAAAGTCAGGATAAAGCAAGGCTTCGTGGATGATGTGCCTATTGGCGAGTCCGTTTCCAGCGACTTGCGAAATTTCAAATTTGTCAGCACAACAAAAGGGCATGTGTCAGAAAGGCTTGAGCACACTGATATGAGCTATGCGAGAGTGTTGGTTGTTGATGATGTGGGGATCAACTTGGAGATTGCCCAACGCCATATTGGCAAATATAAAATAGCAGTGGACACTGCGCTGTCCGGCCTTGAGGCCATAGAGTTGATGGATAAAGGGGAGCAGGATTATGACGCTATATTCATGGACCATATGATGCCGGGGATGGATGGCATCGAGGCTGTCCGCCGCATCAGGGAGCTAGGGACTGAGAAAGCTTTGTCGGTCCCCATAATCGCGCTTACAGCAAACGCTATTGCGGGCAATGAGCAGATGTTTCTGTCAAAAGGCTTCCAAGCCTTTATGTCAAAACCAATCGACTTGCTCCAGCTCGAAGCCATACTTAACGAATGGGTTTTAAGCGAATCTCCAGACAACACAGCCTAAAGCTGCAACCGCCATCATTTGGGATGCCGGTTGCAACTTGCCAGGCGCAGCGGGCTAACTTTTGGGTGGTTTAGCCAAGTTTTTGTAAAATCATCTTCGCGCAATCGATTTGGTTGGGGATGTTGCCCTCATTATCGCGCACACGCCAAATATCGGGAGTGATCTCGTCTACAACGTAGATACGGCCATCTTCGTCGTAGCCAACCTCGATTTTAAAATCGATCAGAGCCAAGTCCAAGCCAGACAGCTCATTTTTTAGCGCCTCCCCTACCCTGACGAGCACATCAAGGGCTTCATCATACTGCCCTGGTGCCAGTATGCCCTTGAGCAGGCAAAGGCGTTCGCTGATAAGGGGATCGCCTTGGTCGTCATCCTTCAAAGTCACCTCCAAATAAGGAGGGTCAAAGGGGATGCCCGCATCCAAATTGAAACGGCGGCATATGCTTCCTGCAGTAAAATACCGGAGCACAAACTCAAGTGGGGGAACCGTCAGCTTGCGCACCTGCATCAAGCCTTCATCTACATTTGCCCCAAGATAATGGTTTGGAATCCCGTTTTTATCCATTACTTCAAAAAAATATTTTGATATTTTTAACCCTGTCTTCCCCTTGCCTTCGACACTTCCGCCAACAGTGTTGGATCCAGGGTCAAACACGCCCTCCGACCCGGTAGCATCGTCTTTGAACAAGAGATAAACATTCCCGTTATCCTCATCTGCCAACACGTTTTTTGTCTTGCCTTCATATAAAACTTTCATAATGCCTCACCTTAGATTGATTTTGCTAGTGCATTTTAGCTTATTATTGCATATTCAATACAGTCTGCCAAGCATATTTCAACTTCAAAAATATGGAGAAACAGCAAAAAAAAAAAAAGACATATGGATTTCCTGCAAGGAGCCTTGATCAAATTGTGACACTTCAGCGTCGCACACATACCGTCGCTTAGCCGAAGGATAGGTTCTCAAGCGCACGGTATGTGAAGCGACGCGAATTGCGCATAATTTGGTGGTGTATGGGGAACGAGCCTCAACTGCGGCGCAACACCGCAGGATAACCGCCAGGAAATCCATACTAAATGTCTGTTGCAGCTATTTTATCGCGAATAGCGCCCTTGCGTCAAGTGTTTTGGCAAGCTTGTTTTGCTTCCATTATTATTTTGTTATACCTTTCGGGGTTGACTGAATGCAGCCATGCGGCCATTCCGGTTATTTCTTCAGCATTAGCCGGCTCCAAACCTATGCTCTTTTGCATATTGGCGTTATGTATAGCGGCGCGCAGCTTTTTAACCCATTCCTTCGGGACTCCAAGCTGCTCATTGTTAATCAGGATGCCTGTGACGCTTTGCCTGCTGTTGCCTCCAAGATAGCGGGTTTTTTTCTTGTTGATTTTAAATCCTTCGCTATAAACAGCTTTGGCAACCTCATAAGCTATTCTTTTTATTTCGCCTGGCTCTCGCCTCTGTTCAAAAGACAAGCTCATATCATCAGCATACCTGCTGTAGGCAAACCCGTGCTTGCCAGCCAGCGCCGCCATTTTCCCGTCGAGCCTTTTGCAGATGATGTTTGTGATCATCGGGCTTGCCGGGGAGCCCTGGGGCAAAATCCGCTCAGATGTTTTGACATATCGCACCTGGTTTTTGACTTCTATCGGCATCCGCTCGCAGTATGTGCATAGCATAGCCAAGATTGAGGATATGTACCCTGAGTAGCCGAGGGAGTTGAAAACCCCCAACACCCTGGGGAATGTGATAGTCGGGAAAAAGTTCTCCAAATCCATATTTATGAGCAGTTTTGGCTGGGGCTTGTGGGCTGACGCATTGGTGAGGACAGATTTGCCCTTAATAAACCCATGGGCAGCTTCAGTTGCCGGGATTTTTTCCAAGATTTGTTCCAAAACCATCTTTTGGGCAAACTTCAGCACAGGTTTTGGTGCGGCAATCTGCCGTTCTCCGCCGCTTTTTTTCGGAATTGAGTAGCGGTTGTAATTGTCTGTAGCCACAACATCCCGGTGGTATGCCAAAAACCGCAACTGTTTGTATTCGATGCCAAGCAAAGCCGCAAGCTCCTTGTCGTCGTTGACTACTGGCAATCCAAGGGAGACCAGCTTCGCCTCGTCGGTTTCTTTGTCTGAGAGCCTGCCCGAATAACCTTTTCCAATAAATACAATATTCTCAGCTTTTGCCTTCATCCAAGCCAGGCAAGCTTGCTCTTTTTGCATTTCCTTTTGCCGCTTGCGTTCTGCGCGCCTGGCAATGGACTCCCTCATAATTTCCTTTGCCACATCTTGGCGGATTTTCTCCAAGTCCCACGTCTCGTCATATTGGTTTCGCAGCTGGCGCAGTTTGTTTTGTATTTCGCTTTTCTCTTGGTAAAGGCTGGCTATCTCGCTTGCAACCTTGTCTGCTTGCGCCATAAGGTTTTTGCGTTTCTCAAAGTCTTCGGGCGTCTCGTTTTTTTGCATCTCATATGGGGTCGGGAGGGATTTTGGCCAAAAGCCATATTCCTGCATTTTTTGCAAGACAAAGTCTTTTCTGCCAACACTGCTGATTTCACGCCTTAGTCTTGCTCTGTTATCTTCCAAAACATTGCCTCCTCAACCTAAAAGCTCGGGCAAGATGTCGTTGATTTTGTATTCTATACCCTGTTGCAGATCATAACGTGTGAATTTCGCCGAAGCCAGGTATAAGGCTATGATATGGGGGCATGGGGCGGATATGTTCCTCTGGCCTTTGTTGAACTCCCTGCATTGGCACTTTACTGCGCTGATTTGGCCGTCCATATCGATCTCGATTTCTGTTTGGATAGTTCTCCCGGATTCTTGGTATCTGTTGGTGAATAGATATTCCCTCGTTGGTTTCATGCAAGCCTGCCAATCCTCAAGACTCTTGCCCATCAGCTCTGCGACGGCTAGCTCTGCCGGGGTGGTTTCATACAAATGCGGGGGCAGCGGCTCGCTCATCAGCTTCCTGAATCGCAAGACATTGTTTGCCGCGTCGAAATACCCCTCCCCTCTTTTCAGGACTGCTCCGATCCCGGAAGTGACCTCGCTTTTTTTCTTGCCCCCAATCAAGCTGTGTATTGAGGAAACATCAATTTTGCGCCTCTCTTTTAATAGGCTGTAGACTTCTTCATATGCGCCGTCTCCGATGAATCCGCTCATCAAGTTGAATGCTGTCCCTTTCACCCAGTCATTTGCTGACCAGGAGGAAAACCCGATAGTCATCGTGATATTGCCTAAATCGGCAATGATGAACTGGGGCATGCCAAAACCTAAGAACTTTACTTGGAACGATTTTGCCAAGGGGATGAGTTTTTCTGCCACAAGCCAGCGTTGGCGGCCCCATATTTTTTCTTCCCTTTGGTTTTCTCCCGTGTACTCAGCTTTCAACTCGAGGACAGCGCCATATGGCTCGAAAACAATTCTTGCAGGTTTGCCTTTTTCAAGCGCCCACTTCATGTAGCGCGGGCTTGTTTGGGTGTTGTGGCGGCGTAAAAACGCGCAAATATCATACATGTCCACTGGGGACAAATCTATAGTCGCTCCGTCCATGCTTGCTGCCGACGAAACTTGGGTGAACCCTTTAACCCAGCTTTCAGGCAAGTCGATCTTCTTTTCAATATACCCAGGGGCCATGCCTGTGTCCACAGCAAAACCAAGAGGGTTGACAGACAACTGGACTTGGGAGTAAGTCCTGAAACGCTCAATTTCGGTCGCTAATTTTGCTGAAAAATCGATATTCGTAGTGCCAAGCCCAGGTTCTTGGAGCAGATCGAACTCATCCATTTTTACTGACAGGCAGCCGTATACTGATTCATCTATTGAAAAAGCCTCAAAAGAAACTTCATCAGGGTGCACTGTAATAACAGGGTCTAAGGCAAAATAAAGGTCTGGATCCCTAAAGCGCAAAAAAGACGAGAATTTGCCTTGGAGCCGGTAGAAGTTCCCCCAAGCATCGCTGTCAATTTCCCTGTTGAGCCTAATGCTTGCCCGTGAAGCAGCGGTTATCTCAGAGTCTTTGCTTGCCAATTGGGAGGCTAGTTCTCCAATGGCGTTTTGGAGCTCCATTCTAATACCAGGCTGGTGGCGCTCATGCTCAACTGCCCGCCTCTCAATCTCCCCTTCAAGCCACTGGAAGAATTCTGGGCGCTCCTTTTTTTGGCGGGTTGCGTCAGAAACCACTATTTGGCGCAACATCAACATTGCATCCCTAAAAACTAGAGGGCGCTTTAGCCTGCCTTTGAATGACACTTTTTCATCCCGGGAACCATCAGGGCACAATCCGAGCGTTGTATTGCCGTTTTCTGCCACACACACAGAGGGGCTTGCGTACTTGTAACTTACTTCCAATTTGCATTCTCCTCCATTCTGATCCTCGCCAGGGCGACCAGCGACCTTTCGGACTCAGCGATTACATTAGATGCGCCCAGCTCCAGCATCGTTTCCTCAACAAAGCATTTATAATCCCCATGGTGTTTCACAAACATCGGCAAGGCGTCATACACCCGGGTTTTCTCCTGCGCCGCTTTGTTGGGCAAGAACAGAATAGTTTTTAGATAGTATGAGAACAACTGCGGGTCGCAATCTTCAGGGTTTTCAACCAACTGGCTTATTTTGCCGGTCATATATTTTTTGACCATCAATGAAGGATGCTCCAGCATTTGCACAACAACCTCTTGTGGTATCGGTTTGCCGTTTTGGCCATAGTTTTCCTCAACCACATCCAAACCAAACGAGGCCGCCTTTGGGATGGGGGAGTCGATAGCCATTGAGAGCATTTTGTGCCAGCTATTGCCTTCAAGGCTGTAAAATGCATCTTTGGCGAGCAAAAACAACGCTTCGACTTCGCATTCGAGCATCAAAAGAATGGTGGGCAAACGCGATCGCAGCGATCCTGCTTCAACAGTGGCTATCTCAACCAAAAAGTTGAGCATCTTTGATGTGCCTGTTTCAAGTATGCTCACAATGGCGCTGTCAGCAGGGATAACGCTTCTTTGGGCGCCGTCCAACAGTGCAGCGTATGGCTGCTTGAGGAGCTTGGCTGTTGTGAAACCAGAGGCTTTCAAAATCGCGGCCAATCCATCAATGCTTTGCCCAAAGACAATTTGCGCCAATAGCGATTCCAAGCAGGGAGGCAGGTGGGTGTTGAGGGCATCGGCAGCTTTTTGGAACAAACCTATTTTTTCTGCCATTGTGAGGTTTGACAATTTTTCCAGGGAAGAGTCCAACAATTCCTCAAGCATGGCAGGGAACTCTTGCGGCAGCTGGTCTTTTAATTCGATAAGCTCCCCAATGGCATTTAGCAACTCATGTTTGCTTAAATCTGGTATACGCTTAGCATATTCCAGCGCTAGAAGCTGCATATTCCCGTCTTCGTGGTTGGCAAGCATCACCATCAACAGGATGTCAAATTCCCCGTCGCAGGCTATCTTCTCTTTGAGTATGCCCATATAAGTGTCTGCAAGAGGCTTGTAGCGGGCTGCGCACAACCCGGCTAGTTGGGCGCTAGACAGGTTTCGGGATATCCACTCTTTGTTTTTGCTGTCGCTGATAATGTAGTAGAAAGCTTTTGCTATCACATCGATTTTTGCGGTGGAAGCAATTTTTATAGCTGCGTCAAGATGCCCATCCCACAACTCGGGCATATACTCGAAGCGGCCTTCCAGCTTAGCCAACTGGTCGTCCCGCAGCCATTGGCCTCTGGCATACCACTCTGCGGGAACCTCCCACTGGCAACTGTTATACAGGTATTGCTTAATAAATACGTTGAATTGGAAATTTCCAGCATATTTGCATAGGTAGTCTTCGCTAGTATAGCTTGGCAGCAACACGCTCATTGCCTCGATATACTTGTCCCCATCCTCCACAGCCCAAGTGTTCAAAATCCGCTTGGTGTACCTGGTAAAATAGTTCAAGGATTTCTTTTTGCCTGTGCCGGCAAAGTGGTAGGCCAACCTAGGTGAATCCAGATAGTACGCAATCTTTCCGATAGCATCAGCAAAGCTGAAAAGCTCAGCTTGCTGGATTGTTTCTTTAAGCCTGTTGATGTTGACATTAAGACCGTCACAGTAATAATTGACCTCATATTGGTTCTGGCGCCTCATCCTCACTGACTGATTTTTTGCCCTGTCGTAGTGATAATAGTATTCCGAAAGCGCCCCCGACATAGCAAACCTGCGCAGCTGCAGGCTGCCCGGCTGGTTTTCTTGCCCAAAAGGCTTTCCATTTTTGCTGGTCAGCTGGAGCTCAAGCTCGGGTAGGTGGGCGCGCAGCAATTCTATCCTGCCTTCTTTAGCATTTGGGCTAAAAGAATCTACATACAAACCTGCGCAGCGCTTGATTCCAGCTATATAGTTGTCTGATGACCAAGTGTGCGCCGACAAGATAAATGACCTTGCTTCTTGAGCCAAAATGCCATTGTTTTGTGTTGCAAGCTCTAAAAAAAGCCCTGCAACCAACTCGCTGCTGCCTACCCTAAGCAGGTATTCATACAGCTCCTTTGGAGGACTGGATTTAATCAAGCCGGCTAATGCCTTCTTTCGCATATAAATGCCAGGGTTTGAAAACAAAACAACTAATTGGTCCGCATATTCAGACAAGTTGGTTGGCAAGCCCAAAACTTGCTGTGGGTCATTGGCAAGATGGAAACCGTCGGTTTTTATGCCCAAGGAAGCCACTGCTTGGGCACACTCCTTATATGGCATATCGTTAGCTGGCAAGACGAGCGGTTTGTCCAGCTGCGAAAAACCGCTGATGGCTAACGAGCTTGGCGGTTGATATGAGAAACTGCTTTCCATGCGCAAGTCGCGTTTGTAGAACATCATCTTTTTATTTGATCGCCAAGGCTGAAAGATAGTGACTGACTCAAATGACGGAAAGTGCCCGCCGTTTCCCCGGAACACTTGGTAATCTGTATATACCGCTTTCCTGCCGAGGCGGTCAAACACCCCTGTTTGCAAGGTTCCGTAGAAAAAAATGAACGAAGGATTGTTGGCCCCGTCAACACCCCATAAAACGAGCTTTTTTTGCGCCCCCCCTCCAATGATTGTTTCCTGGGAATCTTCCTTTTGGCCGGAAACAGTAACCAGTTTTGGAGCCTGGCCAGGTTGTGGCGCAGACTGGTTGTCAGGTTTTAGCCTCAACAAAAGATCAAATAATTTTTGTAAAAAACCGGGCATAGCATTCCGCCTTTCGTTATACTGGGTTTGCGCTTTGTTGGCGCAAGCAAATATCTAAGCATACTATATCATTTGCTTTTTTTGTTGCAATGAGCTTATTCGATGTAAATGCCCAATATTCGACAATGCGCTCTTGAAACCCAAAGGGCGCCAAAACAGCGGCCAGGCGTTGCTTGGCAAGTTGAATAAGCCCTGGAACAGTGGCAGGATAATGCTAACAAAGATTTTGCCATATGCAAAGAAGCCAATAGTGATAGAAAGGAATTTCATTTTCGTGAATAATACATCTCAAACACCAATCCCCCTTGATAGCCGCATCACAGATGTGACAGTTTTCCTGTCTGGTGCCCAAGTTTACCGCAAATGCCCTGTCCCCAAAACCGAAGGGGCGCAAAAATTTGTTTTTAACAAATTGCCTGCAAGCTTGTTGGCCCAGAGCATCCAGGTTTCGGCTGGAAATGGTGTGGCAATCCATTCGGTGGAGCATTCAATCGACTATTTGCAAAAGGCAGACTATACTGCTGAAATAGTAGAGCTCCATGCAAAACTTGACGCATTGGAGACCGAGCGCAAAAACGAGTTGACCCAAATCGAGCTCGGAGAGCTTGAAGAGAAGCTGTTCGCCGAAAACATGAGGCTTGCCGGGACTGAGTCAGGCCTCAAAGCCCAAGAGTTGAAAGCTGCAGTGCTGTTCTACAATGAGCGGATGGCTGCAATCCGGGAAGCAAGCAACGCCTGCGGCCAAAAGATCAAGGAATTAGATTTGGAAATAAGCGCAGTGCAAGCCCAGCTTGGCAGATATCGTGAAGTGCGCTCAGAGCCTGTCAGCAAGGTAGTTGTAAACATCGTTGCTGAAGGCGATACTTCAGCAAGCGACATCTCTTTGTCCTACTTTGTCAACTCGGCCAGTTGGGTGCCTTCTTATGATATCCGCGCAAAAGACATTGGCAGCGATATTGCTTTTCACTACAAGGCTAAAGTAAGCCAACAAACTGGCGAGAACTGGGATAATGCCAGATTGTGCCTGTCTACCGGCAACCCCAGCATAAGCGGGTCTTGCCCCAAACTGGAGCCATGGCGTCTTGACTTCCCTAGGGTCTTCAAAGAAATGCCGGCTAGGTCTATGCGAAGCAGGATGATGGATGCTGCCCCAGCTGCAGCGCCTCTTGATATGGAAACCGAAGCTCTTGCGCCCTTTGCAGCTGCCCCAGAGCCTGCGGTGACTGCTACCCAGTCGATAACAAGCGTAGAGTACAACATCACAGCTCCTTTGTCGATCGCAAGCGGGGACGAAGGGCAGGATGTGGAGATAACCGTCCATTCCTTGCCAGCGAAATTCAGCTACCGCTGCATCCGCAAACTAGACCCGGAAGTGTACTTGTTGGCGTCTTTGAGTGGATGGGAGCATCTCAACCTTGTGGAGGGCAATGCGTCAGTCTATTTTGAGAACCGTTATATCGGGCAAACAAATGTGGATCCAAACCGCGCAGGCGAGGACTTTGATTTGTCCTTGGGAGTCGACAAAGCTGTCATTGTGACCAGGACCAGAGGCAGAAACATGACTGCCAAGACAATTACGGGAGCCAATGTGAAGCAAACCAGGCAGTGGACTTTGGTGGCGAAAAACCTGAAAACTGCGCCAATCGATATTGAGCTAATCGACCAAGTCCCTGTGTCGGTCAACAAACAGATTACGGTTGATGTGGCAGAGATATCAGGTGCCGAAATTGACAAAGACACTGGCATACTGTCATGGAAATTTGCCCTTGAGCCAACAGAGTCAAAAGCGGTGACTGTCAAATATGTTGTCTCCAACCCAAAGAACACAACAGTTTACTTAGATTGACGAAAAAATTGTTTATAGATAGCAAAATAAAGCTGCCGTGGCGCAATTGATGGCTCTGCTCCATGGCAGTTTTTAGCTTGACCAGGAAGATAAGCTGCCAAGCCTATACCGATATATGCGCCCAATTCTTCCAAAATGCCAGTGTCCGCCACATTCCATCCGCCCGGGAATAATATGTGCAGCAGGAGCAGCGTCCCATCTGAGCCAGGCATTTCCTGTGCCAGATAAACATATACAGCACCATTATTGCAGCTGCTGCAGACCTGTCTGGGCTGGTTCTCAATGGAGAAGCGGACTAAGGGAGTGTCCGTCTCCCTCAAGGCGCCATATATCGTGGGACACATTGATATCCAAGCCATCGGGCGCATCAAGGTTTGTGAATTAATGCCAGGCAAATCTTGGTAAAGGCTGTTTTTCATCTCATCCCGGCTGTCTAGCCCAATCCATTGGGCAATGCGCTGGTTGATGGTTTGATGCTTGAAACCGCGCCAAGCATTGACAAAAACTATCCTCCTTCGGGTCACCAGCGAGGAGTATGTTATCTAGCAATTGTTGTAATTGCAAAAAAAACACAGCAACATGCGAGTACTCGCCTTGGCCTGGAGTTGTTCCCGCAATCTTTGCGTCTTTGAGCACACAATAGGCCCCTGTGCCGCCTGCAACTTCAATATCGATATACATAGCTGTCTCCTCAACAGCGTTTGGGAGCATTTGGGCGACTCGAGGTGAGTACAGCGAATGAGGTTTTCTGCGCTTAATGCTTGCCCGTCTGCAGTTCCTCCAATAATGGCTATGCAAAACTCTTTAGCCCGGCAAGCGCTACAATCTCAAAGCCGTATGTTTGCGTTGCAAATGGCACCAGCACGCCGGCCTCGGGCATGCCGGCTAAACCCAGCCCTCCGGCAGCATTATACTGGCATTGTTGAACTGGCGCTCAAAAATTTGTTGCCTGTTTTGCCAGGAGCGCATGCTGCGAACATTGCCAGCGCCAAAATAAGGGCTACAGGCCGCCGAGGACAGGTTGGGCGATACAGTGAAGCCACGGCTTGCGCAGTCGGGCGCGAAGCTGTTTATCATTGACCTGCCTCGAGCATACTTGGGCGCGGATATTGAAATGCACTGGGGCGAACCAGACAAGCCCGGAGCTGAAAGGCATAGGGGCGATTGCTGGGCAGACAGGATGCGCTATCGTAAATCTCGGACTCCTCAAAAGATTCGAAAAGCATCCTCTGCCTATGTCGCATCTATGAAGCTTACTAGCCTGCTCAGCGTGCCATGGGAATATAGGCCCAGGGAATGCAAAGCCCTCGTGCTAGTGATGTACAACAGTTTTTTGTCGTCTTCTGTATTATAGTTTTCATCACTGGCGTCGCACACCAACACAACATCAAACTCCAATCCTTTTGACATATATACGGGAAGCAGGGACACTCCGTTTATCGCGATACCTGCGTCTTGCCCGATAATGCGCACATCCACTTTTTCTTTTATGGCTTCATAGATTTCCATAGCATTTTTCTTGGTTTTGCATATAAGCCCTACAGTCCCAAAGCCGGAGGCGATTGCAGACTTGGCTGCTTCGGCCACTAATTCGCTCATTTGCTCAAAGTTGTCTGCGCAGTAAGCTTTAGGCTCATCGCCATCCCGGTTGAAGCTCTTTATCCCAAGGCTCTGGGGAACTAATTTTGAGCTAAACGCCAAGATCTGGTTAGTGCACCTAAAACTCTTGTCCATGACTACCAGCGAGGTTTTCCTCTTGTCCAAGATATGTGAGATCTGATCGTAAAAACTTATATCTTCCGGTTTTTCAAATGTTTGGTTGACATCTCCAAGAATGGTAAACTTGGCATAGGGGAACATCAGCTTGAACAGCTCATAGTCAAGGGGGTAGTAGTCCTGCGCTTCATCAATTACTGCTTGTTTTATATTAGAGTAGCTGTCTATATGGGCTCCATTGGCATTGAGGGCGAGAAACGCGATCGCTGATGCGTCGTCATAACGAAGCTCGCCTTCCTCGAGGTTCATATGTGTATATCTAATTATTTCATCAATATTCTCCGGCAAATCGATCCCGTCCGCCAGGCTCATGAAGTAGGGCTCGTTGCTAAAGAGCATTTTATATAACCCTTCCATGTTTGGTTGCGTGAATCTGCGGATACTGTTCTGGAATTGCTGCATTGCCTCTTGGTTGGCAGGTTTGCCGATTGCCTCTGCGGCATCGGTCAATGATTCCCGCACGTTCTCAAGCCGAAGCCACAAGGGCGCGTTTTCATTTTTTGCCAGCTGCGCTCTCAGTTCTTGGCCGGATGCGATTAGCTGGCCGCCATAATAAGCGTCCTTGATAGAAAGCAATTTGCCAGGCATATCATTGAGGAAGCGTATAAGCATTTCAACGAAGCCAGGCGACCCTTTAAAAGCGGCAGCAGATTTCATAACCTGGCTTTTGTTCCTGTCTGATATCAACTCGTCAAGGAACTCGTTTCTTTTTTGGACTTTTCTGCCCATGAGGATGTCTTCCAGCATTTCACTAAAAACAACAGGCAGAACATTGGACTCGCCCAGCTCAGGCAACACATTTGATATGTATTTCTCGAATAGCCTGCTTGGAGACACAATAACAATATTGTGCGAAGACAAGCGTTGCGCAAGCCCTTCATACATCAAGTATGCCGCCCTGTGCATGGCGATGGATGTCTTGCCGCTTCCAGCAACCCCTTGGACCATCACAAGATCGTTTTCTATGTCTCTAATGACGGTGTCTTGCTCCATTTGGATTGTTTCGACAATGGACTTCATCTGCGTCGAGGCATTTCGGGACAAGAGTGTCCTCAAAAACTCGTCTACAACTTGGACATCGGCGTCGAAGAAGTACACAAGCTCCCCTTTTTTGATTTCATATTGCCGCTTTAATCCGATTACGCCATTGATCTTTCCCATCGGCGCGTCATAATAAGCATCGCCGGAAGCGAACCTGTAAAACATGCTGGCTATTGGCGATCTCCAATCGTAGACATATATGCGGTACGATGTATCATCAGATAGCGAGGCCCGCCCGATGTATACTTCCTCCTTTTCCTCCTCGCCTTCAAAAGTGAAGTCTATCCGGGCGAAGTATGGCGAGTCGGCAATCCGTTCAAGCACAGCTATCTTGTCCCCATTTGCCTCATACTCAGACAGCGAGACATCAATGCTGTTTAAATACTGGCTCAGCTCAACCAGGTTTTCAAAGTTGCCAGGGTTGTATAGATTAGAAATGCTGTGTGCTGTATTCTCGAGCACTTCTTTTTTTGCATGCAATATTGACTCCCTAGCGGCTTCCCCGCTTTTTTTTGCCAATCCAAGCTGCTTGGTTGCCAAAGCTATTGTTTCTGTTAGCCTTTGAATCTCATACTCATAGTCTTGGTGTACATTTTCCATATGGCATATATGTTAACATGAGCAGTATTGCAGAGTAAAGTATAACTTGGCATGGCGGTGTGCCCCTGTGTTTTTTTGCCTATTTAGGGTGTGTTTTTTAAAAATGTAACCTTGCTCCAAGCAAGCGCACTGCAACTGCCCAAACATCACCTTCTGGCGATATTTTGGGATAAACACAATATGGTAGATGCAATTCCACTTGGTATGTGATAAGCTTTGGTTGTCCATTATGGATGTCCTCCTCTGATTTTGGCTTTGGTTTGCGATGCCATTGTCAATTCTATCAGAGGAGGACTTGTTATCATATGTATCGCTTCCGCTTATCTATTCTCCCGCGCCTAGCGTGGGGCTTAATCTTAAGTTAGCGCTATGGGTTTATTTTTTAAACACACCCAAATTGGTAAAAATTCAAGTTTGGGCGAGTTTTTTTTTCAGATATTTAGAAAAAACCCGCTGCTTTGAAAGCGGCGGGTTTGTATCGCAGTTGGCGCAAGTTTTATTATTCAGCAGATCCAGCTTGAGCGGCCTTGCGCGCGGCAAGCTCTGCTTTGATGGTGTCCATGCGCTCAGTTGTGAGCTTGACAAAGAATAGCACGATAACGCCAGTGAATAGGTACCCGGCTGCTGGGACTAGCAGGGATAGAATGGACATAGCAGTCTTAAACTCTGGTGTGGGTGTCATGTTTGCTGAATAGCCAATTGCCCCAAGGGCTGTTGTGACAGCAACGCCTCGAACCAGCGAGCCTAATTTCAATGGGAAAGTCTGCAAGCCAATGACGAATGCTTTAACGTCTTTGCCTGTGTTGTACTCCCCTACTAGCGCAAGGTCTGCATAAAACGACTGTTTTGTAATATTAATAAGAGCCACGGGCAATGCTGTGACAACACTCACTATTACAAACAGCATCATGTTTCCAACTGCCAGGAACCTTAAGACATAAACCCCCGCAGCAGAGAAGCATCCAATAAGCATCATTGTCCTTGCCGAAAGCCTTTTAGCCAGAGGCGGGGCGACGAATGAAGTCGCTATTGTGGCAATAGACATGGCAGTCATGGTTATTGACATCATGTTCATATTCTCTACGACATATCTGAACAAGTACACAACTGTGCCTGTGTAAAGGAAGTTTGCCATAAAAGCGCCAAAGTCTCCGATAAGGAATGCTAGAAACATTGGGTTTTGGGCAAGGTTTCTAACCATGTCCCCTGCGGAGTTTTTCCCTTTAGGAGCCGATGCCTTCTTTGCTGACCCGCCAGCTTCTGTCTCATAGCCTTTAGACATAAAGAAGTGGAGAAAATATCCAATGCACATTGCTGCGGCGCCAGTAAGCATTGTCAATGTGTATCCCGTTGTATCGCTGGATATTTTTTGGTAGAAGGCTATCAATGCTACGTTTGAAGCCGACCATATAAACTGCCCGATTCCGGTATAGAATGATCTCCTCGAATATAACATTACTTGGTCTGCAGGAGTCGGTGAAATTTGCGCCATCAAGGCGAGGTTTGCAGCCCAAGGAACGTTCATTGCCAGCCTGGACAGGCAGCCAAAGACGATGATCACGATGGCGCTAGTTGTTGGCGATCCCCAGTTTGTGTACTGCATCGGGTAGGTGATTAACACAAATGGGGTTGTCAAAATTAGCCATGAACGGTATTTGCCATACTTCATCGGCTTGACTAGTTCTATTATTGCTCCATAAAAAGGTGAAAGGGCAAAGTCGAAGAATGATGGAATGGTTGTGCATAACGCAGCCCATGCCAAAGGGAGCCCTAAAATGTCGGTTAAGAAGAATGTAAGGTATGTGCCGCCGACCTAGGTCATAAGCGTAAAGCCCATGTCTCCAATGCCCCAAAAGGTTTTGATTGTATTGCTTAAGGGTTTTTTAGTCGTTTCTGTTTGGGCAGACATATTTCCTCCTGTAACGTAAAGTCTTTTTAATGAAATACTTCGAAATCTTGTAGAAATATACTTTTTTGCTTCTTCTTTCAATTTTAAATCGTGTAGGGCAATGGAGCATTATAAATAATAATAATTTCGTCAAGAAGTTTTTGCTCCATTGTATGCAAATATTTGCTTCTTTTGGCACCACCCACTACTTTGATTGTAAAGACATATATATATAAAATCAAGCATAATTATAAATATATTCGATTAAAAACTAATGAGCATGCGGACAATTCAGCAGATATTTCACCAACTTTGTGCGATCGATGCAAACCTAAGCATTATGTGGGCTCATTGCCCTGCTAACGAAAGCAAAAAAAATACCCCATAAGGGCATTCAGTGTGCTTATATATTAATGGGCAAATAGCCAGCAAAGGTTTTGGCTAGCCAGTCAAGCATGTTTTAGATTTCGCCACAAGCCCCCGCTTCAGGACTCACGGGAATCAAAGCGGCAGGTTGTCGGCAATACTAGTTTTTATAGTGATATGCCTTGGGGCGCACCGGGAGCTTTCGCCTGAGGAAAGGGGATTAGCCTATTTTGCAGGCTATATACAATTTGGAAAATTTCCCTGGCAGGTTTTCACTAGCGGACCAGCTGGAAATTTTAGTTAGCCGCAGGCTTTGCTAAACAGCATTGTGATTACCATTACTAGTACAAGCACAACAGCCGCGCCAATCTCCATCAGCATTTGGGTCGTATTATATGCGCGATTAGTGAGCCTGTTTTGCAAATCAATATAACCCCACTTCTTCAGCAGTTGGACAGATTCATCAAGCTGGCTTTCAGAGAAACCCAAATCATAGACTTTTTGCCTTATCCAATCTTCTTCAATGTGCTCATCATGTTTTTCATCAAGCGTTTCTAATACTAATGGATCCGCGAACCAAACAACCCCTCGGACATGGGTGTCAATTGCAGCCTTGAGCACTTTTCTTGCATTGTTAAAATCATCTATTATCACAACTTAACCTCCTGCTAACTAACGGAATACACTTCCTTCTAGATTTTAAAATAGCAATTCCAAATCTTTCAATGTGCTCTCACCCAAAAGGAACTATCATATCAATAGTGGTCGGGCTCCTTGCATGAAACCAGGTGTTAATACCCGAAGATAAAAGCCGCGTCAGGCTCCATATCAATTTGATATTAATTTGAAAGGTATAATGGATTTTTTCATAATACTATATCCATCTCCAATTGAAACGGCTATTTTTAGTATAGTTCGAAAAGATGCCTGCAATTCAATAAATCAATTACTGGAATTGCAAAATTAATTATATCAAGCTCAAATACTAGAAAAAATGATTCAGCAGACAAAATAGCAACTGAGAACAAAAATATAGCGATTTTTCCAGTAGCTTGCAGCTATTTCATGGCCCAGGCCAAGAGAACAAATACTGTCTTTACAGTTTGGGAGGGAGATGTGCAAAAGGACATCCCCTTTGTCAGCAGCTCCGAGCCAGTCCTGTTGGGGCTGCAGCTGCCATTGGCGACAGCAAATCTTCTAAGAGGCTCAAATGAAAAGGCCTTGCTTAAACCCGGGAAAAAAGTGCATGCGGATCGAAAAGTACCCCCGCAAAGCAATTCTCCCACAGGCAATATCAAAAGAACCAAATAACGGGCAAAGACAAAAATGGCTGTTGCCAGCCATTTTTGTCTAGATCCATATTAAGTCTCGATTTGATGTGAATATTTGGATTATGCTTAATCAGTGGCTTTAACGCCAGCTTGTGCTGCTCTTTCTTCCATCATCTTCTTATTGGCATTTGCATACTCAACTGCTCTTTCTTCAGTGATAGAGTAAAACATCATGATGACCGAGGAAACTGCATACATTCCTGCAAGAAGCATATAGAGATTGAATACCAATGCTCCTGCATTGATTTCCGCTTGGCCGCCGCCAAGAGATTTGTATCCGCAAGAGGTCAATACCCAAGCTTGGGTGAATGATGCGAGAGTTTGGCCAATTTTAAGTGTAATGGAGTTAAGTCCCATAATAAATGGCCTGGAGTCTCTGCCTGTCTTGTAAAGCTGGTACTCGCCTGCGTCAATAAAGTTGTTTACGCCGATTGACTGGTTGAGCGCGGTAACGCACTGGCTTAACATTGTGCCAATATACATTGTCATCATATTCTCATGCCCCATCATCGCCATATAGACATAGATAGCAGTGAGGGCAAAGCCTGCATAGATAACAGTGTTTTTCTTTCCTAGCTTTTTGGCAAGTGGCGGAACAACAAACGCTGCTGCAAGCCCGACAAATGAGGCAAGCGTGTTGGTTGATGCTTGCAATCTTGCATTGCCAATGGAGTATCTAAAAACATAAATGGTCATTGGTGTCAATGTGCTGTTGCACATTGTACGCAAGACGCTCATAAACATAAGGAACCACACTTGCGGGTTCTTGATCGTGTCTACATACATATGTGTGGTTTTAACGTTAACAGAGCTGCCAGCAACTTTTTTAAGGTCTGGGTCATATTGGTCATATGGGGCTAGGCCGCGATAAAGGATGATTTGGCAGATAGTTTGGATAATGACAAATCCAACACCACAAACTAAGTAGCCACGGCCTTGCTCGGGTGTGCCGAGGATGCTATTGAAGAATTCGATAACATAGATGCCAGCAAAGTTAACGATAATTCTTCCTGCATTGGAGCCTTGGGCGCCTTTAGCAGTAAGGGCAAGCCTGTCAGCCATGCTTGTTCCGGCAACTTTTCGGATAAGAACGTTCTGTGCTGCCATCAGGAAGTTCTGGGGAACATTTCTGAACAGGAAGCCGATAACGAACACTATAAGTTTTCCTGCTGGCGAAATGTCAGGATTAAGGAAAATAAGGAAAATGCCAATCGTCATTAATGGTCCGTTCATTAAAATCCATGTTCTATAAGGTCCAGTTTTGAAGTTTGCTTTCTGAACAATCGCACCGGCGACGAATGAAAGGGACGAGTCGATAATACGGCCGATTGACATAACGCCTGCCAAGACGACTGGGTCCATCATCGCATATCCGGTCATAAACATGTTTAGGAACTGGTTTGTAATCAAGATTCCGAACTGTTGCGAGAACGTGTTTAAGAAGAATAACCAAGGAGTAAATTTTCCTAATGCTGATTCTACTTGTTGTTGCTCTTGAGCTGTCATAAATTAACATACCTCCTGCCAAATTAAGTGGCAAAAATAATTAAGATCCAGGGCGTGTAGTCGCGGTTGCCCCGCTGCCTTTTTTTAGAAGGCAAATAAATGGTGTCCAACACTGTGGACCTTCGAGATTCTGGCGTGGAAAGAGTAGACTCTCTTTCTCTTGGAATGATAATTGGGGCTTTTGTAAAAACAATACAGTTATTTGGCATAATGGCGCAAATTGCCGTAACAACCTTGGCGATGGAAACAAATGATTATGTAATCTAGCTGCACCCACTCCTTTCCATGAAGCTCCAAATTGTACTAAGAAGAATTTCTTGGGCTTGCTCAATAATTTTGATTACTACTAAAATAACACAAACACTTTCAAACCGTCAAGCTAATTATTATGCAGATGCATTAATTCAGATAACTGCCTTACTCCAAATCGTCAGCGCAAAGCAAAAAAGCTTGAAAGAATTAATTTGTTCTTTTAAAATTATTGTGTAAATAAATAGATTAAAATGGGTTTATTGAACGTATTTGACAGCTAAAGCGCCAATTTTTACTGATGTTGACTAATGGCAGAATCAGACAAATTTGAATATTTTTAACTAATATATAACTCGTATTTTTTAAATCATACCTGAAATTCAACTTATTAGCATTCCAAACAGCATTTGGAGACTTCAAATTTAGCTGCTGGCATATAATTCCAATATATGCCAGCATGACCAATGCGCGCCCCCAAATAATGTATGGCTTCGCTATCTTTCCACAGCCTTGAAATATGCCTCTGTACGCCTGTTCATAGCTCTGCCCTCTGGCGTTGAGTTGTCGGCTATAGGTTTTCTGTCTCCATTTCCAATAGGCTCTAAAAACCTATCAGAGTCTATACCTTGGGCCTGGAGATAGAGCATTACAGACCGGGCGCGTTCTTCAGACAGTATTTGGTTGCTCTCTACACCGCCTGCAGAATCAGAGTTTCCCTCAATTGCTATATAAGTAGACGACAGAATCTTTGCTGTATTCGCGAATTCATTCAGTTCAAAATAAGAATCTGGTTGAATACTAGAGCTATTCAACTCAAATTCAACCTTCAGCTGGACAGAAAGCAATGCATCTTGGTCTTTCACTGATTCCCGCTCTTTTTCACTGAAAATGCTTTGTTTTGCGCTATCATTTCGAAAGACTTCTTCTAGCTCTAGCAAATATGAGCTGTCGAAAGCGGTAAAATAGCCAGATTTTGAAATGGTCCGTAAAAGGTCATTTTGCCAAACATCAGCCATTATTTGATACAACATAGGAGCTATTTCATCGAACAACAGCTTGTTATCTGCATAATTAGTAAATTGAACCGAATCTTGCATCAACTGCACCTCTTCAATTGCCATATCCTCATAATCTTCAAACTCTCTGATGTAAGTGAAATCAAATTCCAGTTCATTAGCTGCCCGCAGCGCACCCTCAATAAACATCTTAACTGACTGTGGGTATGCATTGGCGAAATCCTCTCTGAAAAGGATTCCGTCTATCATCAGATTGCTTCCTGATTTTGTTGAAACAACAATGCTCGCATCCAGCTCGGTTTGGGCTTTGGTAACAAGTGGCTCCCATAATGATGCAACATTGCACCTCCCCCTCTCAAGAATTTCGTATGCCTCTTCTGTGCTCGAAGCGTATATCATGTTTCTACGAATTTCGTTTATTTGTTCATTTGATAAACTCGACACTTTCATAAAGTACTCAAGCATGACGTGCCCTGCCGAATCCCTGCCGACAACAACGCTTTGCCCAACCAAGTCCTCTATGCTAGAGATGCCGCTTGAAGTAGTGACAATTGCATCCGCACCTAGCGACCTATCTGTAAATAGAACCATTTTTGAGGATATCCCTTCCGCTTCTAAACGGCCTTGCACATAAGGCAGCTCGTTAACTGACTGCCCTATCGCGACTACATTATTGCTTATGAGCGCCTGAAGGCCTTCCTCGTCATTGTTAATAACGACAATATCTACATCCAACCCTAGCTGGCTATATATAGATCCTTCTTTGCTTTTGCCTATTCCACGGTTAGCATCAAGCACAGGCTTAAAACCATGCCATTCGTCAAGTGAAATGGTTAGTGTGCCCTCTTTCGGGTTGCCAGGAGCCAAATTGTTATCTTTATCATTGATATTTGTGCCATTTGGCTCACGTCTGGAACCCACAACAAGCCCATTGTATGCAATCGTTAAAGCAATTGCCCCTATTGCCATAAGCAATGCCCCACTGCCCATCTTGTTTTCATAGATAACTCTTCTTAATCCAACGATCATTGGAATAATACCAATAATAGCTATTATGATGAAAGCTAGTGTTATAAAAAAAGCCATTTACGTCTCCATTATATTTATTCGGTTTGGAAACCTAGTCAATACTGTTGCGCAAAGTTGGTTGCCAAAGGTGCATGAGGAGATATGAAGCTGTTGTGAAACCAAAATCATTATTATGATATAGGAGTTTTCCATTACTTTGGCACTTTAGACAACAGCGCTTCTTTGCTATTCTCCCCTTCTCAAGGTGGTTAGGATCAATTCAATTATACTTTAGCCTTATATTTTCCACTAATTATATCATATTCAGTTAAAGCAGCTCTTACGCAGGCAAGATTTGCTATGCTATTCAAGCTGTTTAGTTTCACATTTGCTGGCTCTGTCGTCGACAACCACTATCATTGCTGCCAATTTTTTTTTATGGATAGTTGGACTTCTAGACTAGACAAGTTTGGCATTGGAGTTGGCAGTTGAGCGCTTTGGAGGCCAAGCAATCCGTTTCGTGGATTGTGCACACAGTCAAGATGTTGAGCTATCAGAACCTTGACTGGAAAAATGCCTTTTTTTGCTGTCTGGTGAGCGGAACCAGTATCCCCTCCCAGCTGGCGGTGGAACAGCCAGCACTGCAGTTGGCATAGACCTACGGGTTTGGTAGCAGAGTTGAACCTAGCAAAGACAAAGAGACGCAGTGGAATTTTCCATAATGCAAGCGCGGCTATAGGTTCCCAATCCGGTTTTTTGATATGGTATAATAGTCACATTGAACTGTAATTCGAAGAATTTTTATTTTCAAGGAGCCAACAAATGGGCACTTTTTTTAAATCCCAGCAGCTACAGATTCGAAAAAAGCCTTAACAGCCAGATTTATGTTGATAAAAGCAAGCTAATCAGCGAGACGAACGCCCTAATAAATACTCAACGGAATTATCTCTGTCTTAGCAGGCCTAGAAGATTTGGAAAGACAATGGCGGCTGAGATGTTGTGCGCATATTACGGTTGTGGTTGGGAAACCAGGGATCTGTTTTCTGGCTTGATGATATCGACTGACACCAGCTTCGATGCGCATCTAAATAATTACAACAGCTTGTTTTTAAACATGCAGGAGTTTTTCAGCAGCACAGGCTTGATTGAAGAAATGGTGTCGCTTATTCTTGAGTTGACTCTCAAAGACGCCAAAGAAGACTTTGAAGGCATAGAGATATACAACAAAACCAGGATTGAACAAGTCATGCGCGATATATTTAAGCATACAGGGCGCCGCTTTGTGGTTGTCATTGACGAGTGGGACTGTATGTTCAGAGAGTACAAGGATGACTTGGAGTCTCAAAAAAGATACCTAGATTTTCTCAGGCTATGGCTCAAAGACAAGGAATATATCGCCCTTGCGTACATGACTGGCATTCTGCCAATCAAAAACTACGGTACACACATTGCTCTAAACATGTTCGCTGAGTATCCGATGCTCCAGCCTCGAAGGTTTGCGCCATATTTTGGTTTATAGAAGAAGAGGTTGCTAGCATCTGCCAAAGCCATATGGTGGACATGGATGAGATGAAATCTTGGTTTGACGGCTACCATTTGAGACACATCGATGGATTTGGGTCTAGCGAACAAGAGAATGAAATTTCTATATATTGCCCAATGTCAGTTGTAGAGTCAGCTCTTTCTCGATCATTCGACTCGTATTGGAACCAAACAGAGACATTTGAAGCGCTTGAAACATATACAAATGGATTTTGACGGCCTCAGGGACGCTGTTGTGTCTATGATAGCTGGCGGCAACGTACAGATTAGCACGGGCTTGTTTGTGAATGACATGTCCACCTTCAGAGGCAAAGACGATGTTTTGACACTGCTGGCACATTTAGGATACCTAAGTTATGACAAGCAGACAGGCTCGGTCTCGATACCAAACAAAGAAGTTGGCTTTGTATCCATCGATTCAGTCAAAGCCCTCAACTGGAGCGCAAAGGTAGCGGAGTCTATAGGCAAACCGCACAAAAAGGTCTCATTTCTGTAATATAGCGATGGGAATGCTCTAAGCTATACAATAGGGCTCGCATTTTCCGCAGCCCAGGAGCACTACGATATCATCAGAGAAATGCCGTCAGGCAAAGGATTTGCTGATATAGTTATGATTCCCAAACGAAACTCCGGTTCTGTACACACTCCCCAAAAATTGAAGTCGCAGACAGCCTTTCGGGCTATTAGGCATTCGACACACATGCAACTCCAATCCTAGAATATAGTTTTGGGTGTGATTCCTTTGCTGTCAGCTCTTTTCCAGCTTTCTACCCGTGCTAAACGAAATCAGTTCCTTCAACTCAATATTGGCGTTTCTATAACGCTCTTTTCCCTGGGTTTTTTCTTTCCAATCTATCGCCTGTTCAGGGCAGCTATGCAAGCAAGCCATACAATGTTCACATCCACGATGAAATTCCGGTTTGCCAGTGCCCATTGTTATATTGTCCACGGGACAGACTTTTTGACAGATCGCGCAACCTGTGCATTTACTATCAATTGTAAAAAACTGGTCGTTGTCTGCATCAGGAAAAGACCTGTACACTAACCTGTTAATGATTGTGGGAGGCTGTATTCTGTTATTTTTTCTTTGAGATACTGCCTCAGCTATCTCCAGGATTTTTTTATCTGCTTTTTGCCGCAGTTCTTCACTGCTATTTACTTTGTATCGCGGTATGTAGTTTTCTACCGATTTTACATATTCTCCATAATTCAATGACATGCTATTTGATTTCAAAAGGTTTTTGAACAAGCCAAGCGTTCCGTTTACAACGCCGCCATAAGTCGCGACAGCGAAAACATATGCGTTTTGATTAGATATTTGCGCTTCAGCAACAAAACGCTCAACAATTCGCGGTAGCCCCCAAAAGTACACAGGAAATACAAAACCGATAACATCGTCATCAATAAGCACCGGGGCTCCATTCATAGGTGCGATACTGCCTTCGATTTTTTCCGCTATCTGCTTTGCTGCGTACAGGCTGTTGCCTGTTGCGGTGAAGCAGTATATTATCGCCATACACAAACCTCCATAAATTGTTGCTGTATCTCATTCCAGGCTGGCAGCCATACATCATATCAAACATAGGACAGTGTTTTCATACAATGATATTGTGTAATGAGGGACAACCGGCAAAAAGCTCTTGCCTTCTACCATTTTACCAAATCTAAAAAATGGGGGCAACAAAAGTTGAATAAACAAGGAGCGTGATCACGCCGCCCTGGCCAGACATCAGCGACTGTGGCGAGGCAACAATCCAAACCATAAGCGTCTTAAAGGTCGAAAGAAGCAGACCGCCGCTGCTATACCAAGGCATATCCTACGAAATTAAACCTGAAGAAATCTCAGAGGCTGTTTAATATGTCCATAAATGTCGATAAATGGTATAATAACGCTAAAAAGGCTGTTTACCATTATATGAG
>Ga0082212_10002009_pt1 | contig 29915 bp, 29 predicted proteins | sample TergutNt197P3_FD_71548 | JGI IMG/M metagenome (GOLD analysis project Ga0082212, IMG submission 71548) | Neocapritermes taracua P3 segment gut microbial communities from Petit-Saut dam, French Guiana - Nt197 P3 | ecosystem: Host-associated > Arthropoda: Insects > Digestive system > Gut ...
AGGGTTTGGCGACCACGATCAGACCTTGGCCCAGCAGATAGGGGTCAAATAGAAAGTATCTGCTGATTCTCTCTTAAATATCTTCAGCTGTCGTAAGCGTAGTGCTCTCGACAGCTTTTTGTTGGAGCTTATCTATTTCATACTGCAAATTTAAACATTTTGGCTTGAATCACAATAAAGATTCGTTATATACACTCGCTGTATGCGTTTAGAAACTACCAAACACACCATAGGCCTCAAACAGAACATGGCCCGCACCCAACAAGAGGATAAGAACAGCCAGAAGTTTATGGACAGCAAGCCATTTTTCCGTCAGCGGTTTGCCTAACAGCCAGACCACCGGCATAAGAACCAGCAGAAGCATAAGACCATGAGCAATCCTCACCGGATTCTCACCACCATAGCCCAGGGCGCGCATAATCTCAGCAACACAGCAATGGGCAATTGTCACAAGGATTGTGATGAAGCCAAGCCATTTGTGTTGCTTTTCCAGCCATGTGCCAAGGCTTTTCAGACGCCTCGAAGAACCGGGTCTCCTGACAACTATTTGTATCGGCCAATTCACAAGCATAACAAGAACACACAAAATCAGTATTTTTGATATAACATTATGACATATAACAAGCAAAAACGATCTCTCCTATCCCTTATCTTAGTGGATTATGAACACAAAGCGTCCTGCCCAACACAAGCCTATCCCCACTTCATCCACTGCTGTTCATTGTCCAAAGCCACCAGCAACGCCAAACCGCGATGAATCTCCAGCCAAGGCGCGCCCGCCGTCTCCACAACATTGCTGACGCCACGGGGCTGCTTGCGATAGAGTGTGAGATGATTAAGGCCATATTTCACACCCGCAGCGCTGGCCTCCACCTCTTCACTCAAAGGCAACACAGAAAAAGTGTGTCCCCGAAAAGCTGTCAGATCCTGCCGACCCGGCCCTGCTACCCAAGCTTGACTCCTCTCGTCAACCATACGAACAACCCTGCCCAATTCAGCAAACTTCACCAACAGCCCAACATTCCCCAGCCAATGATCCACCCGCCCACCTCCGGCGCCAACAAGGATCACCTCATCATCCCCGGCACGGGCGTGAGCCCAGTCAAGGGCCAATTCCGTATCCGTCTCATTCTTCTCCGCAGGAAAGCGCTCCACACGCACCCCCTTACTCTCGCACAAAGCCAGCGTCTCCGCCGCCACCGAATCCAAATCCCCAATCAAAACATCAGGAATCCGGCCGACCAGCACCGCCCTATCGGCGCCCCCATCGGCAGCGATCACAACACAAACATCAGGCCGGCTCAAAAACCATTTCCCCCACTCAATGTCCAAAACACCGCCGGCCACAACCACATACATAGCCACACCTCAACTCGATTATCCGGTCCTCCATAATCAACTGTCAACAGCCAACTGCAAAAGCTGCCAAGCCTCAGCGGGTTGAGCGCCGCCAAAAACAGCCGCCCCAGCCACGACAATATCTGCCCCGGCCTGAGCCGCCAAAGGCGCAGTATCCAAATTAATCCCGCCATCAACCTCAACGCGATACCGCGCCCCCATCTCGACACGCCACCGGGCTGCTTGCGCGATCTTAGCCAGCGCATCCACAATAAACGCCTGACCTCCAAAACCCGGATTCACACTCATAATCAACACCATATCCAGATCCCGCGCCACACAATCCAACACCTCAAAAGGCGTCCCGGGATTCAGAGCAACCCCCACCTGACAACCGGCAGCCACAACTTGCTGAACAAGCCTATGAATATGTTTCGTGCTTTCCCAATGTACAGTAATAAGATCAGCGCCCGCCAACACAAAATCCTCAACATAACACTCCGGCTGCTCAATCATCAAATGCACATCAAAAAACATCTTAGAGTGACGACGCAGCGCCTTAACAACCAAAGGCCCAACTGAAATATTCGGAACAAAATGCCCGTCCATCACATCAATATGAAGAATCTCCGCCCCCGCATCCTCCAACTCCGCTACCTGACGGCCCAGGCAGGCGAAATCAGCTGAGAGAATAGAAGGCGCCACTGTCTTCTCTGCCTTCACTCATGCCTCCCCCTTCAAACTCCCAACTATCAGCACAGCTGATAGTGACCATCCCTAACCCCTGACCCCTAACCCCTGATCCCCTGATCCCTAGCCCCTAACCCCTTCCCCCTAGTATTTCTTCTGACTCTTTACCTCATTCAGAAAAGCAAGATAATGCTCATACCGCCGCCCTTCGATCAAACCCTCCTCCACTGCCCCGCGTACGGCACAGTTGGGCTCGCGCTCATGTAAACAACTGGAAAACCGGCATTGTCTGCGATAGGGCGCCATTTCCGGAAACCCTTTCTGCAAATCCTCTTTAGCCATTTTGGGCAGGTGGAGCGCCGAGAAACCGGGGGTATCAGCCACAAGGCCGCCGGCAACCGGCAACAATTCTACATGGCGCGTGGTGTGACGACCCCGGCCAATTTTTTCGCTGACCGCGCCAGTTTTTAGCCCCAGTCCTTCGTCCAGCATGTTGAGAAGGCTTGATTTACCGGCGCCGGAAGGGCCGGCGAGAACTGAGATTTTCCCCCGCAACAACTCCTCCGCTTCCTCACGACCTTCACCGCTGACGTTGGACAACACAAGTATAGGAACCCCAAGACGGCTGTACACACCTGCTATGCTTAAATCCGCGCCTTGGCCCCTCTGATCTCTGAGCAAATCTATTTTGGTAAAGATAATGGCTGATCCCAAGCTGCTCCAATGAGTTTGCAGGAGAATCCTGTCCAGCAGCATGGTATCCGGCTCAGGCGAGATCAGCGGAAACACCAACACAACCTGTTCCACATTGGCCACAGAAGGCCGGAGCATTTCACTGGTGCGGGGATAGACATGCTCAATGGTGGCTGTACGATCATCAGCCGGCAGTATACGCACATGGTCTCCCGGCAAAAAATCCTGCTTCTTCACACGGAAACGCCCGCGCAGGGAGCATTCCCAGATTTCCTGCTGTACCTGTACATAATAGAATCCGCCGTATCCTTTGAGCAAGACTCCCTTCAGCATAAACCCCTCTCACTTGTCCGAAAGCCGCCGTTCCATGTTTTTTTGTCAATGGTCTTCAACACAATCACGAACCAGCGATTAAGGAACCGGCCCCGTGTTGGAATAATAAATCGTAATCGTCGTTTCCTTAGTCACTTTAGTATTCGCGGCAGGGAAAGTGTAAATAACGGCGCCCATCGGCATATCATTGGACATCCTGGCGGAAACAACAATATTGTCAAAACCCATTTGTCTCAGTGTCTTTTCAGCGTCTGTATAGTGGTCACCGGTGAAATCCGGCAACACGATGCTTTGCCCCGTACTCACCACCAGCGTGATTTGGGTGTTTTTCGACACCTGCTGACGGGCGACGGGCGACTGAGAAATGATGCGGCCTTCCGCCACTCTGTCATCCGTGCTTTTTTCTTCTTTTATCTTGGTAAATCCATCTTTTTCCAAGAGAGCGAGGGCGTCCGCCAACAACATATTGGTCACATCAGGAACTTCCAGATTCGCTGATCCCAGGCTCAAGGTCACCTTAATCTTTTTTGCCCCTTTAACAGACGTGCCCGGAGCAGGAATTTGTTCAATGATCCGCCCTTCCTCCACCTCATCAGAATACATTTCACCAATATCCTCTTCATCTAAAGTCATCTTGGCTTCATTCAGTTTCGCTTTGGCTTCCACCAGCGTCATTTTCGTCAGATCGGGAACATTTCTCTTATCACCCGACACATAACCAACAAAGAAATACATCGCAACAATAATAGCAAGAATAGCCACACAAGGCAGAATGATCACATAGGGAGCAACTTCAAACCGGCCAATCTTCAGACGCCGTCCCTTTTTAACCGGCGGCATATCGGAAGGCATATTACCTGTGTTACCCATTCTGCTGCCAGCCACGCCACCAGCACCGCCCTGCCGGGTATTCGCGTCGCGGTTGACCTGATTGGCCATACCGCGGTGCAGCACCGTCATATCATCATCATGAAGATTCGGTCTGTAGGAAACCTGTTGACCGGCCCGCACCCGGGACAAATCATCCAAGAATTCTTTCGCGTTCAAATACCGGTCGTTGGTGGACTTGGCGATAGCCCGCAGGATCACACCATCCAACTCCTCACTGTTGCCCAGCTGCCCCGGCATCTGCGGAATCTCCTGCAAATGCTTCAGCGCGATAGATATCGGCGTATCCCCATCATAGGGCAACTGTCCCGTAATCAACTCGTAGAGGATAATGCCCAGCGAATAAATATCTGATTGTTCAGTCACAAGGGCTCCTCTGGCCTGCTCAGGCGACAAATAGTGAACGGAACCGATGATATCACCCGTATGGGTCAGCGTCGCCGACGTCACGGCCCGCGCAATGCCAAAGTCCGTCACTTTGGCCCGACCGTCGGAGGTTACCAAAATATTCTGAGGCTTGATATCCCTATGAATAATGTTGTTAGCATGGGCGTGTCGCAGCGCCTCGCCAACTTGATAAACAAGATTGACGGCATCCAGCGTCTCCAGCGGACCGCTTGACCGGATAATATCCTTCAAAGTCTGGCCGTGAATATACTCCATGACAATATAGTCGATATCTCCATCCCTTCCGACATCATATATCGAAACAATATTGGGGTGAGACAAACTCGCTGCGGCCTGCGCCTCCCGGCGGAATCTTTTCACAAAAGCCTCATCGGTCACAAACTGCTCTCTGAGCACCTTGATGGCCACCGTTCTTTCCAGCAGCGTATCCTTGGCCCGATACACAATAGCCATACCGCCGGCGCCGATTTTGCCCTCAATTTTGTATCTGTCTCCCAAAAGCCTCTCCATCAGATTCCACCTCCTTTCTTCGTCAAAGCTTCTTCAATTATTTTTTTTGCGATCGGCGCCGCCGCTTGTCCGCCGGCGCCGCCATTTTCAACCAGAACCACCACCACAACCCGTGGATCCTCCGCCGGGGCGAAAGCCGCGTACCAGGCGTGAGACTCAGCCGCCCCTCCCGGTTCAGCCGACCCGGTCTTGGCCGCCACCGTCACACCCGGAACGCGCCCGCCCTGAGCCGTCCCTTCTTTGACAGCCAGGATCATCGCGCCTTTTATTTTATCGGCTTGGGCCAAGGACAAGGGCTGACGCCACACCTTTGGCTCGGAGACTTCAATCGGCGTCTGGTTTGGACCCAGCACCCGCTCCACCAAATATGGCGACATCATTTTACCCTTATTGGCCACCGCCGCCACCGCCAGCGCCATATGAAAAGAACTAACCATAACCTCACCCTGTCCAAAAAAACTCGAAGCCACAAGATTGTCGTTCATCGCGCCCCCAAAAGAAGATTCGGTCAACGAACTCTTATCGATCGGCAAATCAAAAGGAATGCGCTCACCAAACCCGAACCCCTCCGCTGTTTCTCTCAACACGCCCTGGCCGGCCTGCAACCCTTTCTCGGCAAAATACGTGTTGCACGAATACGCCAGCGCCAGATCATAATTGACCCAACCATGGGCATGCATATTCTGCTCGGAAATCGTCTGCCCGTTCACAACAGTCGAACCGCTGCAGTGGTAGAGCTCCCCCGTATCAATCCCTGCTCGAAAAAGGGCGACCGAGGAAATAACCTTCATCACAGATCCCGGTGGAAATCGTCCAAAAGCGTGATTCATCATTGGGCTGTTTTCCTGTGCAACGACCATGTTCCAATTTTCTTCCAGGGAATTCGGGTCAAAACTCGGACTGCTGACCAACGCCAGAACAGCTCCCGTCCTCGGATCCAGCGCCACAGCCGAACCCGCCTTTCCTTTCAAAGCCTCCGCCGCGACCTTTTGCAGATTGGCATCAAGAGTGAGAACAACATCGTATCCTTTCTTTTGATCAGAAAACTTACTTTTTAGCATATCAAGCCAAGACCCTCCGGTCAAGCCCAAAAGTGTTTTTTCCCGAACAGATTCCAAACCAGTCGATCCGTATTGGGTCGAAACAAAGCCCAGCCAAGGCTCACACATATTTTCATAGGGATAAAACCGCTCATATTTCATGGCGCCAGCGGCGCTGATTGATTCATTCGAAATCGCCAGCACCTTTCCGTTGCGGTCAAAAATCCCGCCCCGCTGAATCTCCTCACTATAGAGCGCCATCCGGACATTGCTGGAATACGTCAACAACTCATCAGCCATAGCGACCTGCCAGTACACCAAACCTCCGCTGATAAACAGAAAACTCAGCGTTAAAATAATCGCCAGCTGACGGGTCGTACGCAACAGCGGCGACTGAACCAGGTTTTTGGCACGGCCCCCTTGACCAAGGTCGATACTCACACCCCTTCACCCCCCTTAACCAAAGCCCCCGGCCAAATCGTCGCGGACATATGAGACATATTGGTCAACAGACCCAACAGAAGCAAATGCAAAACCAGTGAATTGCCGCCATAACTGACCCAAGGCAACACCAGCCCCGTCAACGGGAAAAGCTTTAGCACCCCCGCCAAAATCACCAAAGTCTCCACTCCGATCAGAATCCCAATGCCGCCGGCCAGAATCTGGCCGAAACGGTCAACCGAGCGCATACTCACAATAAAACAGCGGATAATGAGAATCATAAAAAGCGCAATCAACGCCATCGCCCCGGCAAACCCGGTCTCTTCAGCGATAACGGCGAAAATAAAATCCGACTCCGCAATCGGCACCTTATAAGCGGCGATACCCTGCCCCAACCCTGTTCCAAACAGTCCTCCGGCCGAAATGGCAAAAAGAGATTGAGCGATTTGGTAACCTCCGCCGGCAGCTTCCGGCCAAGGATTAATCCAGGTATCCACCCGAACACGGACATGGCTAAACAACAAATACCCCAACCCGGCGCAAAAGGCCGCCAAAGGCAAAGACGCCGCCAGATATAGTTTGCGACCCGTCACCAAATACATCAACAAAACAAACAAGAAAAAGAACACCATCGCCGTCCCCAAACTCTTCTGCGCCGCCAGAAATCCTAACACCAGCACCATCAGCAGCAAAAAAGGCCCAATAACTTGACGTCCCGGCAAAGAAAACGGCCCGACCTGGGCGCTGCCAATGCTCAGCAGTTCCCTATTCGCATTCAGATAAGACGCCAAAAACAACAGCGAACAGACCTTAACCATCTCCTCCGGCTGAACACTGAAACCGCCGAAGTCCAGCCAACTCGTCGCGCCGCCCACCGTCTCCCCCAGCACCAACGTCACAACAAGCAAGAGCAGCGCCAGAATACCCCAGATAAAACTATAATTACCCAAACGGCGATAATCCTTGAGCCCGAACACCACAGCATAATACACAACAATTCCGATGGAAGCCCAAATCAGCTGACGCGAAGCCAACTCAGCGTCCACACGGGTCACAAAAACCAACCCCACGCACATAATCATCAGAACAATAGAAAACAACAGACTGTCGCCGCGACAATGCCGAAAAAACTCCAACAGCGCCCCCAGCAAAACCAGCCCCGCAAAAATCCCCAAAAAATACAGCTGTCCCCAATCGGCGCGACCTTGCAAAAAGAGCGTCCCCCAGCCCACCCCCAGGATGACCAGGGCCATACTTCTCAAAAGAAATGTGTTCAAAAAACTCTTCACTGTCTTATCCCCTTCACTCTTGAGACTCGACAGCAGGCTCAACAGACTCAAGTACAAACTCAGCCGTATCCTCGATAGGAGAGTCAACCACAGTCGGGTGGGTCGGCTGCTCAACCAGATCCTCCGGTTCCACAACACAACAAACAGCCGTAAAATTATCATTGGCGCCACGGGCCAGAATCAGCTGGCTGAGAGAATCCAGATATGTCTGCCAAGGCTCCTCATCCGGCTTCCCCTCAATACCTCCGGCAAACACATGGGCAATCTCGTGGTCATAAACCAAATTTGTCACCCCATCGCTCGTCAACAAAAACACATCCCCCACAGCTACCGCAGCCTGAACGCAATCAACCTGCAACTCGTCGCTCATCCCTAAAGCCCGCGAAAGCACATTACGATTCGGATGCTCACGGGCTTCCTCCTCAGTCAGCTGACCAATGCGCACCAACTCCGCAACCACCGAATGATCCTCTGTCAGCTGGGTCAATACCTTGTCCCGCCACAAATAAACGCGGCTGTCGCCCACATGCCCAATAATTGCCTTCGCGTCTTTAATCAGCAGCACCGTCAGCGTCGTCCCAATACCCTTCCTCACTCTCAGGCTCAAGCCTTCTTGCATAATTTTCTTATTGACGTTATGTATTTCGGCAACAAGAACATCCGCCGTCTCGCCAGCCACGCACTTAAACAACCGCCCTGCATTCTCCTCCAAAGATTCAACCGCGATTTTCGAAGCAATTTCTCCCGCCTGATGCCCGCCCATGCCATCAGCCACAGCAAAAATCCCCTGCCGCGGCAAAGCAAGATAACTGTCTTCGTTAACCTTTCGCACATATCCTACATGTGTCACTGAAAAAGCTTTCATCAATCAATCCCCATTTATCTATATAATTGCTCACAAAGCTTGCCGGCGCCGACTCAACTCTGACGCGAATACTGAAACGTCACACTGCCCACCTTAATAAAATCCCCCGGCACCAGCTGAATCTTCTCTTCAATGCGTTCCCCGTTCACCCACGTGCCGTTCGTGCTGCCTTTATCCTCCAGAATCGTCACACCGCCCCGGTGCATAAAATTGGCGTGCTCCACCGAACAGAAATGATCCGCCAGCGGCACATCATTGGTCTTGCCGCGCCCAATTGTCAGCCCCGGCGACTCGATTTTGAACCGGCGTCCTTTCGGCAGATAATCTGTCCCATTCAGAACCTCCAAACACGCCACGCCCAAATCATTCTTCGGCGCCAACCCCCGCGCGCGCAAATCAGCCAACTGGATCGTCACAATTCTAATCAAAAAAAGGTAGATCCCCAAAACAAACAACATTTTGCCGAAAAAAAGCAGGATCTGCATATCTCCCTCACTTCCCCTGATACTCCGGCATCCGGAAAACAAACGTCGTTTGGCCCAAACGGACACGATCCTGAGGTTTGAGAATATATTTATCTACCCTCACCCCATTCACGAAAGTCCCATTGGTGCTGCCCAAATCCTCAATACACCATCTCAACCCCTCGCGGAAAACATTCAAATGCTGACGAGACACCTCATCATCACGCAGAGCCAGATCACAAGCTTGCTGCCTCCCCACAACAACCGCATCCTGAACCAAATGATAAACCTTACCGATATGAGACCCCTCCACAAACTCCAAGTAAGCATCTATTTCGTGATTGACGACAATTTTCCTGCCATAGCCGGGATCATCCGTTCTAATCATACTTCTCTCATGGGACATAACCGAAGTCTTTTCGACAAGAGAGACATCAAAACAATCCTCCCTCTCTTCCGGTTGCCAATTCGCGACAGCTTGATCGTCAAAAGCCACATCAAGCTTCATCCTACCCAGAAGAAGAGAATTATCCTCTCTCACTGAAATAGACGGCGGCGTCAAAAAAGTATACCCCTGAGCCGAACCCTCTTGAAAAATATGGTGGGACAATTCTGTCAGAAACGTCTGGCCAAAATTCGTAATCGTTTTGTAATCCTCCGGATTCAACGTCACCATATAAACATTCGGCACATACACATTCGAAATGCTGATCTGCCTATTGCGCTGCATGGCACGCAGAAGCTCTTTCGCTACTTCCACCGGCTGGATGCTCTCTGTGTTTTTTTTGAACAGAAAAGTCAAAATCACTTCAGCCACATCCTCACATTTCGATAATAGCTTCACACGTATCACTCCCCATGCATCGCACTCCTTCTTAATTGCCCGCAAGCCGCCCCAATATCCACGCCCTTTTCTTCTCGCAAACTAACAGGAACACGCGCCTTCGTCAGAATTGCTATAAAACGGGATACACTCTCCTGTGTGGGCCTTTGGCAGCAGGCCCGTACAGCTTGCGCCGACTCTACCTGTGATGAAGCCGTTCGCGCCAAGTCAGGATCCGAAACCACCACCGGGTTCACAGGAATCAGATTCACATGGGCAATCATTCCACGCCTAGCCGAGGATCCACGCCGTGAGCCGCTCTCAGTATCCAAGGAGCTGCGCTCAGATAACAACTTCGTCAAAGCATAAGCCTCTTGCTCAGTACAAGTCTCTCGGGTCAAAGCCATCTCAAAAGTAATTCGTCTTCGGGTCACGTGGCAATACTCCCGGCAAACCTTCATCAGCACAGCAAGCGGATACTTTTTGTTCATCGGAACCAACCGATCTCTCGTTTCATCAAAACTCGAATGCAGAGAAACAGCGAGCCCCATCTGATCGTTATTATCCGCCAACAACTTAATTCCCGGCGCCACACCGCAGGTCGAAATCGTCATCTTGCGCCTGCCAATGTTCAACCCCCGTTCCGCGTTGAGAAGGTCAACAGCGCGCATCACCATCATTGTATTCAGAAAAGGTTCGCCCATGCCCATGAAAACCACATTGTTGATCCTGAACCCGGCATCGCCCTTTCTTCCGGCACAGCCTTGCTTCTCAGCACGCACAACTTCCAGTGCCTGCCCGACAATCTCCCCCGCCTTCAGATTACGCCGGAACCCCTCTTGCCCGGTAGCGCAAAAAGCGCAGCCCACAGGGCATCCCACTTGAGTTGATAGACAAAGGGTCCGGCGACCGGTAGCAAAATCAGGTACCAGAACGGTTTCAATGAACTCACCGTCAGCCAGGTTCAGCAGATACTTAGCGGTTCCGTCCCGTGAACGTTGTTCGCGTACAATCTTAACCGGTTCGAACATCAGCACGCCCCGCAGCTTATCGCGAACATCCACGCTCAGAGACGGGATCTCTTCCCAAGATGACGCGCCTTGACGATGCACACCGGCAAAAATCTGCCGCGCCCGGAAATCAGGGACGCCATACTTGCGGCAAAGCTGGGTTAATTCTTCCTCGGAGCAGGATCTGACATCTTGGCTTCTACAATCTTCATTTAGAAACATAATGTATTATTCACCCATTTTTACCATAATAAACCTAATGTGTGGCTGCGGCACGTCTCTTTTGAACCTCCTCACGGATATCATACCAAAATACAGCTGTTTGGTAAATATCCTACGGTAAAAAAGATCCTTCAAGCCGTCAATAGTCAATGGGTGTTACAGATCAGACCCCAGCGGGAGGGGCAGGAGGGGGCGGTGGGCACAGGGCTGGGCGTGAGGCGCGTCCGCCAAGCCTTGCTCCTGTCGGCGCAGCTCTATGGCATCTACGCAGAGAGCGCAAAATAAGGCAGCCTTGCGCTCTTTTTCTGCTCCGATGCCCAAGAGCTGCTGCCGCCCCTCCCGCAAAGGCTTGGCGGACGCGCCTCACACCCCGCCAACCTCCGCCCCCTCTGCCTTGAGCTTTGTACGTCACTATTTTGGTCATTATTTAGGTCATTATTTTGGTTCGTTGTTCGATATTGTGATATCTTTTGTTACCCAAGGGTTTTTCTGATAATATGCCAGGTGCCGCCTTTTTTGACAATGACAATCTCATTGTCATAGTATGTTATTAAGTCGCATTGAATCGGTATGATTGTTTTGCCTTGCCTGTCAAGGATTCCGAATTTTTTGTTCTTTGCTACCAATGTCATGTTGCTATTCTGCTTTGTTCTTACACAAGAATCGTATTTCAGGGGTATGACCACATGACCGGATGTGTCCAAACAGCCCCATTTCTTGTTCTTACAGACTGACACAAGATCCTCGTTGAATATTTCGGCGTCACTATATTCAAAAGGAATGATGGTCTCGCCGGTTTCATTAATATAGCCCCATTTGTCATCCTTTTTGACCGGTGCAAGACCTGCATGAAATCCGTAAGCATTATCGTACGCCGGTGGGATTGCAACGATCCCATTTTCATCAATATAACCACATAGGTACTGGTCGTCCCAGGCAACTGTAAAACCTGCCCCAATGAAATCCCCCTTGAAGCCAGTGAATTCCAGAGGGACAACAACAGTTCCGCTGGGATCAATATAGCCCCATTTCTCATCTTTCATAACAGCCGCGAACCCCATGTAAAAATCAAGGGCATAATTGTATGACAGCGGAATGACTAGGCGACCGCTGGAATCTATGTAGCCATGTCTTCCCTCCTTTTCAACACGTGCAAGCCCGTTGGAGAAATTGCTTACATAATCGTACTCCAAGTGCATTGGAATTAATACATTGCCTATGGTATCAAGGAGTTCCCATTTCTCATCTTTCTTGGATATGATCATGCCTTCGTTAGCAGACACATAATCATATTCTATCGGCACAATAATATTGTTATTGGAGTCTATATAACCCCATTTCCCATTTTTCTCAACAGGTGCAAGACCATCTTCGAAGTTCATCACTGTATCATATTCCAAAGGTATGACCATTTGGTTGGCAGTATTAATAAATCCCCATTTCCCATTGTTCCTCACTCTAAGCAACCCCTCGCTGAAACTGACATCACGAACGGCAGTATTATCATCACCAAGCCAGACATTAATATAACCACCAATAGCGTCATAGGCTATCGGTATAACGACAACACCATCAACATTAATAATCCCTTGCTGGCCATCCTTTTCGACCCATCGCCAATTGTATTTGTCGATGAGGTCAACTCTCTGATCATCAGCTTCATCAGTTTGCATTATGTATGTTTTGCCATCTCTTTTTACATATCTTGTTTGGGTTTTTTCAAAACCGAAATGGTCGAGATAGCCGAAGTCGCAGTTATCATAAAGAGGTGGAACAACCTCATGCCCATTGATATCAATATAGCCAAATTTTCCGTCCCGCTCAACAGCAGCCAAATCTTTATAGACCGGATAAATTACGTCATAGTTCAGTCCTGAGATAACTACATCAAATCCCGTTGGCGTATTTGTCAAACTGCTATGCACAATAGATACAGCAATACTTGCCGCTACAAGAGCGAGAGATATAATAAGTATTAATTTATTTTTCATAAATGAAAAACGCTCCTTCCCCTCAAAGTTCGCTTTATCTGCTGTGTAACACTTAGTAACACCTCATAGGATTTGATTTGATTTGATTTGGCTTGGCTTGACTTGGCAGAATTTTAGATGTTACAATAATTTTAGCACAATTTGTTTAATTTGTCGAATTGGAGAAAGTATGGTGATGTATGGAACAATTGATATCGGAGCACAAATGAACTGTCACAAAGTATTTTGGAGGTGTTCGATTCAATATGAAAATATTCATTAATCCGGGCCATGGGGCTAAAGTGCCTGATTCCGCCGGCAATCCCCCCTCACCCCCTCCCGTTGATCCAGGAGCAGTTGGTTTGGCCAAATACGAGGAGGCAACTGTCAACCTAGCAATAGCCAATAAGTTGATGACTAAGCTTAGTGGGTATGCCCAGTTAAAACTCTATCAAAGTGGTGGCCATACGAGGACAGGAGGCTATCTAACGCTAGCTGACATCAACAATGAAGCAAATAACTGGGGTGCAGATTGTATTATCTCTATTCATGCCAATGCAAATAATAATCGCGAAAAAAGAGGGATCTCGACCTATTATCAAAATAACAACGCAGAAGGAAAAACGTTGGCTGAGAAAGTACACTGGCAGCTTATAGGTGAATTCTATGAATATGGGCGAGACAACGATGATGGTGTACTAAGTGGTAATTTCCAGGTTTTGCGTGATACGAATTGTATTGGGATTCTTGCTGAAATCGGTTTTATATCAAACCCATTAGATGAGGAAATGATGCAAAAAGAATGGTGGTGGAATGCTGCAGCTACAGGACTTGCCATGGGTATAGATCAGCATTTTAATTTGGGAATTTATTCTGGGCCTGCTTTAGCCGGAATGCTAAGAACTGGATTAGGAAGCGATATTTTGTGTCCATTTAGTGAGCCTGCCATTAATATGCAAATGGGTAGTCAAGGGGATAACGTGCGCTGGGTGCAATGGCACCTCAGCTTATGCGGCTTTTTTGTTGCAGTTGATGGCGTTTTTGGGCGGTTAACAGATACCGCGGTACGCGGCTTCCAGAGTCGCATTGGCCTTAGTGTGGATGGTATTGTTGGACCAATGACAAGAAGCAAACTGAAAAATAGGGTTGCGCTCTATGTTAATGGTTCAACGAGAGAACCGACATATTCGACCACCGCAAACGCGAAAGCAAAAGTTTCTTCTATTGGGTACTTAGACCCCGGAGAAACTGCCACATGCTATGGTAAAGTGGATGGCTGTTACGCGCTGGTCTACAACGCATCCGCAACAAAAAAGACTGGCTTTGTCACGTACTCGGGAAGAGTCGGATCGATTATTACGTCAGGATTATCCTATCACAATGGCTCAACGATAGAACCGGTTTATGTCACAACAGCTGATGCAAGTACCAAGAGGAATAGTATCGGGTCATTGGATTCATGGGAAACTTGTGAATGTTTTGCTAAAGTTGACGGCTATTATTTGGTCGTCTATAACGCGGCTGGAACAAAAAAGATAGGATTTGTTGCGTATTCCGGCGGCTTATAATATCAAACCAGTGAATATAGAATGTCACACCAATACTCCGGCAAGTCAAAAACACTTCGGAATACAAGTATTGCCTGTTGTCTTGATCAGGTAATTTTTTTTGTTCTTTCATTTATAGAAAATAAATGGATTGAGCGTCTTGAAGTAATCGGTCGCAGATGCTTTCACAAAAGAAGAAGCTTGTTCGCAGGAACTTTCTTCCATTAATTGTCATACATCATATTAACGACTTCATTTCATTTTGCGAGGTGTATGATGGCATCAGCAGCGGAGCAAATCGACGAGTCACTTAGAACAGCCCGCATTTACGCTCTGGAGGGCTTGGAGAAAATACTGCGGGGACGCCTGGACGAGACATACGGTGTATCGGCAAGCCCTGGCGCCACGGCTCTGGCCGCCACGGCCTTGTTGTTCCTCGGTTCTCCGTATAGAGAGAGCCACCAAGCGGGTCTTCAATGGCTAAAGCAGAACCGCCGAAACCAAGGATGGGGCAAGGTTCCCGGGGGAGAACCTGATGAAGAAATCACGCGGCTCGTGAAGAAAGTTTTCTGGGCCGGCCGGAGCGGTAGGTTGGCGAAATATTTTCTCCCCGGCCAACTCAAGGAATTATCCAATATTATTCTGTCCCTCGGTCAGGATGTTGTCCCGGGCATGGTGGGACCACTACCCGAGGAGATCGCTCTGCCGCAAATCCTCGCCGATCACGTTCTTAAAAAATTGCCGCCCTACGGGCGGCCGGTTGTCGTCGCGGCGGCGCTGCTGGCCGCTCATGACGCTCATCAAGATGGCATCGATGAGGCCGCCGCCTACCTTCGCGGCTGCCAGATGGACGACGGCTCGTGGTCAGAGGACGTCGTCGTCACAAGTCTGGCGGTCATTGCCCTGTTCCAAATCATGGCACCAGGAGAAAACCTTGACAGAGCGGGAAGATGGTTGGTCTCCAGACAGTTTCCCAGCGGTGCTTGGCCCGCTTTTGACCATTTGTTCACCTGGTCGGTTGGCCTTGCTATCAGATGTTTTACGGAATTTCCCCTCAGTCCTGCCGAACGGGTATGGATCACACGGGCGGCCTCTTGGCTGGAATCCGGCCAAAACGAGGATGGGAGCTATGGCTCCACACCGCCGTTTACGCAGCCGGATTTAGACGATACCGCCGTTGCCTTAATGGGGCTTCAGCGAGTCAACAGCAAGGCCGCCCATCCTGCGGCCAAACTCCTCCTGGGTTTACAAAACGAAGACGGCAGCTGGGGAACATTTCCGAATTTCCACGGCTTTCCGCCTGAAGTATCCTGTGGGGTTCCCGTCTACATTGCCAGCACCGATGTAACCCTTCACGTTGTAGACGCTTTGCGGGGAATGAGCGGCGCGGAAATCAATCCTGCCGTCAGCCAGGGCGTGCATTGGCTCCTGGCTCAACAACTGCCCTCCGGTGAATTTCCCGGTACTTGGTATGAAGGGCCTATTTATTCGACAGCCCAAGTCTTGGAGTTCCTTGCCAAGGGAGGCGGAATCCGTCGTCGGGGAGGTGGAACCCTACACCCGGCAAAATCTATCTTGACAGCGCAAGATGCAGCTCTGCAGTCTTTAATATCCAGCCAAAACGCCGACGGCAGCTGGGGAAACTCCGTTGTGGAAACTGCTTTGGCCCTATCAGCTCTCTGCGCCACCGGCCAGACCATTCCCCCGGAAATAATGACACGAGGAGTCGCCTCCATTATGGCGCGCCAATTGGATAACGGTTCCTTCCAGCCTGCTTATCGAGGTATTTACGCCAAAGGATGGAATTACGAAGAACCCTTGACCACAGCTTTGACAGCTATAACGGCCTTGGAAAGATATCAAAATGATTACCATTGATCGGCTCACCAAGAACTACCCCGATGGCAAAGGTATTCATAATCTGAGCTTCCAAGTCCCCCAAGGAGAGGTTTTTGGCTTTTTAGGGCCTAATGGAGCGGGAAAAACCACAACCCTCCGGATCCTGATGGGCTTTATCCGTCCGGATCAAGGCGTGGCCCGGATCAAAGGGAAAGATACCCTTGGGCAAAGAACCAAGCTCAAACGCATCATTGGCTATTTGCCGGGTGAACTTCATTTCTTCGGGAAACTTTCAGGGCAGGATTTATTGGATCTCCTTATTGACATGCACGGCGGCGCCCCCACGCTTAAACACAACTGCGCAATCCTTCGGCAGCGTTTTGATCTGGACACAAGCCAGAAAATAAGCAAGATGTCAAAGGGTATGAAGCAGAAACTGGGTCTCATTAGCGCCTTCATGCTTGGCGCGGAGGTTCTTCTCTTAGATGAACCGACATCGGGGCTGGATCCGCTCATGCAAAAAGTCTTCATTGACCTGATTCGTGAAGAACAAAAGAAAGGCGCCACCATACTCATGTCTTCCCATCAGTTTGCGGAAATTGAAAAAACCTGCCAACGTGTAGGTATTGTTCGGGACGGCAATCTTTTGGCTGTTGAGGAAATCAGCCGCCTCAAGGGGATACAATACCAGACTTTTGATATTCGGGCTGAAAACCAGGAAGCGGCTTCGTTTTTGCGGGAGAGCCAACTGCCCATCGCCAGCCAAAAGGGACTATGGTTCAAGGTCGCAATCAGCGGCGATCTGAGTCTTCTGTGGGAGGTTCTCTCCCAAACGCGAATCAGTGAGTTCCACCAGCGCGCCCTTGAGCTGGAAGACGCTTTCCTGCAATATTATCGTTAGCAGGTGGCGAATATCCTCATAAGTTTGACCCTGTTTTTAACCGGGATCAGGATAAGGAGACGATACAGATGTTCATATCGCGTCCTTTTTTCAGAGCCATGTTCAAAGAACAACGAGGTAATCTGCTGAAAATCTCCGGCGCCTTTGTTCTTTATGAAACCCTGCTTTCTTGGGTTTATCCCGCCATAGCCAAAACGCCGGCTGTAGGCGAAATTGTCGACACGATTCCTGCCGCTGTCAAAACCGTGTTCGGTGTCTCTCCCCATGCCCGGACGGACAGCTTTGAAGCTTTTTTTTCGAGCCAATTTCTGGCGCGGATTTGGACGCTGATCATGGCGGCATACGGTATCATGACGGCAAACGCCCTGGTCGCTCAATTGGTCGAAGACGGTTCCTTGGCCTTGCCTTTATCCGCTCCCCTCTCGAGAAGCAAGCTTATCATCACCCAAGCCGCACTGCTTTTCGTTAACAACGCCATCCTCATAGGCGTTACCTTGGGCGGGGTTTTTCTGGGGACATCTCTCTTTAGAATCAGCATTAATAAGGTATCCTATCTTAAACTCAGTCTGCTGTCGCTGAGCTTTTTTACCGCGATCGGCAGCTATGCATTCCTGTTTGCGGCATCGGGGTCAAAAGAAAAATCCCTGGCGTATGCTTACGGCTTAACAGCTCTTTTTTACGGGCTTGACGTTGTGGCCGGACTGTGGGATAAACTGAATTGGGCCGGAACTCTATCGCTTTTCCACTTGCTTAAGCCTCAAGACGTCTTGGAAGGTACGGTGAACCCCGCCGGTCCTATCAAAGGTTTGACGACAAGCGCCGCCGTTCTTTTGGGCGTGGCGATTAGGATTTTTGAGAAGAGAGATCTGCCTTTATAATTTTAATCCCTTTATAAAATAACCCAAAACTCACTCCCCGCCCCCACCTCACTCCGCACCTCAACATGTCCCCCATACAGATCAACAATCCTCTTCACAATCGCCAGCCCCAGCCCATTCCCTGAAGTCACACGGGAATTATCGCCCTGAAAAAACTTGTCGAAAACCCGGGCCGCTGTCAGCTCATCCATCCCAACCCCATCATCCCGGATCCTGAATCGGATGCCCCCGCCCCACCTGTCCAACCGAACGCTGATGGTTCCGCCCCGTTCGGTAAACTTTATGGCGTTGTCCAACAAATTCAACCAGACTTGCTGGGTCAGATCCTCATTGCCATCATACAGAATCTCCTCCAATTCCACATCCACCGCGACGCCCTTAGCCGACCACCTCGGTTCTGTCAGCACAAGAGCCCGGCGGATCTGTTCATCCAGCCTGAACACCATCTTATCCGTGACAATTTCCAAAGCTTCATATTTGGAAAGATTCAGGATATTTGTGGACAACGCTCCCAACCGCTCCGCTTCCGTAATAATAATATCCAGATACTCCTGTTTTTCCGCGTCGCTCAAGCTGCCGTCCCGCAACAGCTTAGCGTACCCCCGAATGGATCCGATCGGTGTTTTGAACTCATGAGAGAAATTATTGATGAAATCCCCCCGCAATGTTTCAATAGACGACAACTCCTGAGCCATTTTGTTAAACCCCTGGGATAAGGCCTCCAACTCATATATTCCCCGCAAATCCACCCGGACATCGAAATCCCCGCCTGCCACTCGGTGGGTCGCGTCCACAACTTTACGGATGGGCTTGAGAGCCTTTTTGCTGAAAAAAGCCGCCATTGTCGTCCCCAGCAAAACGCTGAACGCCATCATAACAAAAACAACTCCCAATGGGCCGCCGCCCACATCGTGCTCATAGTCCGCCTCCCCGCCCTCCCAGAAAGGCAGCACCCCCGCCAAATGCAGCGCGATCACAATAAAACCCGCCAACATCATAGCCGCCATCATCACGGCAAAAACAAACAAAACCAGTGAAATAGTAAGCCCCCATCTTTTTTTCAGCCAACCCTTTCTCAGATCATGACTCACTGTTTTTCACCGCCTTATACCCCAACCCGCGCACCGTTACAATCTCAAATTCCGGCCAATCCCGGAACCGGTCACGCAAACGATTGACATGCACATTCAAAGTGTGATCATCCGTCTCAGAATCCATTCCCCAGATTTCATCCATAAGCTGCAACCGGGTAAAAATAATACCCGGATACGAAAGCAATTTGAACAAAAGCTGAAACTCCTTCTGCGGCAAATCAACCATGTCCCCCTCACGGGAAACGGCCAACGCGTCATAATCCAGCACGACGCCCCCCACATCCAATCTCCGGTCATGAGCAATCTGCGCCCGGCGCAAAAGCGCCTTGATACGCAGAACCATCTCCTCCTCATCCACAGGTTTTGTCATATAGTCGTCCGTTCCCGCCAAAAACCCCCGCCGTTTATCCTGAGGTTCCTGCTTCGCCGTCACCATCAGAATCGGCAGCGATTCCCACGCCATTCTCAAATGCCGTGTCAATTCATATCCATCCATATTGGGCATCATTAAATCCAGCACAACCAAATCCACGTGCTGCCTATCCATCACCTCAAGAGCGGCCTCCCCATCCTCCGCCGACAGAGCTTCAAAGCCGTTTTGCTTCAGAACAGCACAAAGGAGCTTTCGTGTGTTAACATCGTCTTCGACCACCAGAATTTTGAACACGGCTAATACCCCGCTTTGCCAACAAAGTCTTGTCTTTTCTACGTTCAATAAACCATAATAACATCAACCGAACATCAAGCAAAGCTACGCAGGAGCAGAAGGGGCTAGGGGTTAGGGGTCACAACACTATGTAAACGAATCAAGCATGCACAAGAGAAATTTTAAGGTGTTAAGGATAAACTGTTTAGGACAAGAAGGGAACAGCCTGCCATCTGCTCACCTTTCCCAAAAACCCGATTCGGGGACATCCTAAGGGCGGCTTTGATTTCTGATTCCTCAAAAAACCATACACAAACCAGAGAGACACATTACACTTCACATGCCGCCTATACCCCATATGTCTTGAGAGAGCACAATAAAACCGCCGTTGGCTCAAGCTTGGCTCGCGGTACAAGAGATAATTTCATCCTGCTCAACATGAAAATCCTCCCACGCCACAAGAGATCCATCTTCATCCAAATCGTAGATAAGAACTTTATCCGTATGACTGTTGAACTCAATACAGCAATCCCAGCAATAATATTGATCGACCCCGACTTTGCCGATGCCACGTCCTCCACAAACCGGACAGATCACAACGTTACCTCCTTTCCTTGATAATAAGAATCCTCATGAGACCCCTTATCCAACATAACAACGCCTTTGCCGGGCCAATCCGCGAACAGACCATCCGCGATTTCATAGCCCACAACCTCAAGAAATCCATCATCCACATACACATCGGCCACCGTGCCACGCAGTCCATCCTGCTGCTCCAAACCATGCCGGGCCTCAACACGCTTACCCACTCGGTCAGACCAGCGACATCCACGGGTTTGACACAACGACGCCGCACCCACAACACCCAACGGGCTGACGCTCTCGATATCCTCGCGAGCCAACCACAAACCTCTGTGCATGATCGGATCCGTCGTTACTCCCAACAGGATACCTGCTTGCTCATCGAACACAACATCGCAGACATCACCCAGCACCCGTCCCTGAGAACTGTCCAGAACAGGCAAACCGATCAACTCGCTCATGCGCCGCACGTCATCAAACCCCGCTTCATGCTTTCGGCGTTCGGAATCCGGTGTTCGATATTCGAACCTCGTACCACGAACTAGTATTCGCGCAAACCGGCCTTTTCAAACATCACGTAACTCATGAACCAGCGAATCAAGAACCCTCAACCAAATCCTGGCGAATCCCACGAATATCCGAAACAATCCTGCCTCCGCCCAGAAGAACATCCCCCTGATAAAACACCACGGCCTGACCGGGGGCAACCGCCCTCTGCGCCTCAGCGAAAGCAACTCGGATCATGCCCGCTTCACAATAGAGCTGGGCATCCACCGCCGGGGCATGATAACGAATTTTTGCCTGGACATGGATCCCCGGCAGGAATTCATTACAATTCTCCCAAAAGATCCAATTCAACCTATCAGCCCACAATTCCTGCATAAAAACATCATTTTCTTTGCCCAATATTATTTCCCGCTGAACCGGATCGATTCCAACCACAAAAACCCTCTCTCCCAGGGCAATTCCCAACCCTTTGCGCTGCCCCACGGTAAAACGCTCGATTCCCGGATGCGAACCCAACACGCGGCCCTGTTTATCCACAAAAACCCCCGGCTGCAAAGCTCCTCCGCGGGACACGATGAAATCAGCGTACCCAGAACCTCCCCGACCATTACCAACAAAACAAATATCCTGGCTCTCCTTACGCTCGACAGCATCCCAAACCCCCAGGCGTCGCGCCTCGGCGCGAACCTCCTCCTTTGACATGGCGCCCAGAGGAAAGATAATCCGCCCCAGCTGATCCTGCGTCAAAGCATACAACATATAGCTCTGATCTTTAAGACGGTCAGCGCCGCGCTCCAGTGAGAACCGTCCTGACACCCCGCAACGGGCGACCTGGGCATAATGCCCCGTTGCCATAGCATCCGCGCCAAGCTCCCTGACAGCCTCCAGGAACACGCCAAACTTAATATGAGCGTTACATCTTATGCAGGGATTCGGCGTTTCGCCGCACCGGTAAGCTTGCACGAAACTGTCAATAACCGTCTTCGTAAAAATCTCCCGCAAATCGACAACATGGTGCTCAATTCCCAAACAAGCCGCCACCCGGGCCGCCGCACCGCCGTCAGAACCCTCCGGATCCCGGGTCACCATGGTCGCCCCGAAAACCTCATATTTTTTTTCCAGCAGCAAAGCCGCCACGACAGCGCTGTCAACGCCGCCGCTCAAAGCCACCCCGATCCGTTTCATTGTTTTCTAGCCTTCAGCGTTGGTCTTGCCGGCATTGCTGTCCAACCGCTAATTCCCCTTCTTCTCGGCGTAGTCATTGAGCGCGGCATGGACAGCATCAGCAGCCAAATTCGAACAATGCAGCTTCTCGCCGGGCAGCCCTCCCAGAGCCTCCGCCACGGCCTTATTGGTCACAGCCAAGGCCTCCTGAACCGTCTTACCTTTAACCATCTCAGTCACCATACTGCTCGTCGCTACAGCGGCGCCGCAACCGAATGTCTTGAATTTGATGTCTTGAATGACATCACCTTCCACCCGCAAAGAGATCTTCATAATATCCCCACACTTGGCGTTACCAACCTGTCCCACTCCATTCGCGTCAGCAAGATCTCCCACATTGCGCGGATTGTTGAAATGGTCAATGACTTTTTCCGAATACATTGCGCTATCCTCCTCAAAAGAACATCATGCTGACGCCACAACCGGCGTCAAAGCTGCGAAGCCTCGCAATCGCACAAGGGCGACATAGCCCTGAGGCGCTCGACTATCGGAGGCAGCTTCTCCAAAACATAATCGACATCTTCTTCTGTCGTCTGTTTCCCTAATGTCAACCGCAGAGAACCGTGGGCGATCTCATGAGGCAACCCAATCGCCATCAACACATGAGACGGGTCAAGAGAACCCGACGTACACGCCGACCCGCTGGAAGCGGCAATCCCTTGCATATCCAAACTCAACAGCAAAGACTCGCCCTCAATAAACTTAATACACACATTAACATTGTTGCACAAGCGCAGATCCCCGAGAGGTCCGTTAACAATCACATCGGGTATGCTTTCAACAATACCGTTCAGGAGCTTGTCGCGCAAACGTTCAATGGCAAAAACCCCTCCCAAACCTTCCGCCGCCAAACGGCACGCCTCACCGAACCCGACAATTCCCGCCACATTTTCCGTGCCGGGCCTGATATTTCGCTCCTGACCGCCGCCGTAAGCCATTGGCAAAATCTTGACGCCCTTGCGAATATACAAGGCACCCACACCCTTAGGCCCATAGATCTTGTGACCGGAAACGCTCAACAAATCAATATTCATATCAATCACCGAAATCGGCAGTTTGCTAAGACTCTGCACCGCATCCACATGGAAGAGCACACCCCGCTCCCTGGCCAAGGTCCCGATTTCGGCAATCGGCTGAATACTGCCGATCTCATTGTTGGCATGCATAACGCTGATCAGAATGGTATCCGGACGAAAAGCCGCCTGAACATCCGCCAAGTTAACCAATCCCTCGGAATCCACAGGCAGAACCGTCAGTTCGAAACCCTTCTTGCTCAATTGCGTCATAACATCCAACACAGCATGATGCTCAACAGCCGTCGTAATCAAATGACGACCCTTATTCGCCCGGGCATTCGCCACACCCTGAATAGCCAAATTATTGGCCTCTGTCCCGCCGCTAAGAAAAACAATCTCCGCCGGCGTCGCCCCAATCAACTCAGCCGCTTGTCCCCTGGCCTTCTCCACGGCAGTCCGTGCCACGCGGCCAAACTGATGAATACTAGACGGATTCCCATAAGTCTCTGTCATAAAAGCCGTCATCGCTTCTGTCACCCGGTAATCCTGCGGCGTCGTCGCGCTGTTATCCATATAGACCCTGCGCCCACCTTGGTCCCTTTGGCCGGTTTGGCCGCCCTGACCCGCCTGTCCCATACCACTATATTTTTCCTGCGGGTTGTTCTCCGCACGCTTGCTATTTTCTTGCAGATTATCGTTTAAATTATACATCAACATACTCCTTTTTGGTGCTTCTATCAATATCCAGCTGCCACACCGGCTCCATTAATCAACATCCGTCCGATCCCCGGGCTTCTTAACCAGATCCGACAGAAAAATCGAATCAACCAATTCATTCACGGAATCACGCAACCTGACCCAAAGATCCCTCGTCAAACACTGTTCATCAGGGTCACAGCTGCAAGACAGAGTCTCTGTCTGATATTCGCAATCCACAGGCGCGATCGACCCGGCAACCGAGCGGATAATCTCTCCCACCGTGATTTGTCCCGGATCTCTCTTCAGAACATAACCCCCCTGAGCCCCCCGCACACTTCTGACTAAATCCGCTTTGCGCAGCTCGCAAATCAGCTGTTCCAGATAACTCTCCGAAAGATTATGCCGGTCAGCGATGCTCTTCAAAGAAACCGGCCCTTCAGATATACGCCGGGAAAGATCCACCATGATTTGCACGCTATACCTTCCCCGAGTCGTAAACTTCAACTTCCATCAACTCCTCGTTTCTATATCCTATCGATTTACTAGGAATTTGTCAAGCCCCTTTTTCACCAAAATAATTATTCAGTTGACAGAACCCGTCCTCCAATCCAAAAATATTCTACAACTAAGTTCTCCACCAACTCCCGATGCCAAGGAACATGAAGTCCGCCTCTACAATCAAAATTCCCCAAAAAATGCAAACCCATCCGCTCAGCCTTTATTATTCTCCATAAATACGCTACAATGAACGGAGACAATGGACAAGGCTGGTATCCTTTAACCTGTGGACCAATGGACGTGTCTCACATTCTATTGTATTCGGACATACTGCCAGAGGTTAATAATTAAGGACATATTATGTTGCATTACCCCCACCTCCTTTGCCCCGTTTGCAGCGGACACTTGACGCCTACCGCCAAAAACGCCTTTTGCCCGCGCGGTCACAGCTTTGACCGCGCCCGCCAAGGTTATCTGAACCTGCAATTAGCACCCACTAAAACCCAGTATACCAAAACCCTCTACCAAGCCCGCCAACATCTCTTCCGTAATGGCGTGTTCGACCCTCTGCTGTCCAGCCTCGACAGCCTCATTCCGCGTCGGGATGGAAATGCCAAGTCCCCCACTATTCTTGACGCCGGCTGCGGCGACGGTTCTCTTCTTGCCGCCCTCACCCGCGAACATAACTTGGCGCCCATCGGTCTGGGCATTGACATCTGCAAAGACGCTGTTAAGATCGCTTCCCAAGCCTACCCCCACCTCACCTGGTGTGTTGCCGATCTCGCCAATCCTCCGGTCGCCGACAGCACCCAAGATATCATTATTAACATACTCGCCCCCGCCAATTACGCGGCATTCAGACGTCTTCTCACTCCGGGCGGGATCTTGGTTAAAGTTATGCCAGGATCCGATCACTTTAAAGAAATCCGGCTGTCTTTGCAAACACCTGCAAAGGACTCCGCAAGCAGCCAGGAATACATTGACTTCCCGGAATCAAGCGAGACATTTTATCAACCGCATTTCCGCCCCGCCGAGCCACCCCCGACCATAGCTCACGCCCAACCTCACTTCACCTTTTTGGACGCCTATAGGCTAACTTACGATGTCTCTGCCGCCCACAACATTGAACACTTCATCCAGATGACTCCCCTTGCCTGGCACACACTCCCCGAAAAAAAGGAAGCCGCCGTCAACGGCAACCTTCAAAAAATCAGACTTGATTATTATATTGTTATTCTGACATCGCAATAATATCGCAATACTACTGTCATTCTACAGACATAGCCCAACCCCGAACAATCATTAGTGTTCCCTAAAGATCTTTATGGCCCTTTACTCACGCGGACGCGCGGCCCGCGCCTGAATCCAATCCCGCACCGCCTGAGGCTCCTGGGTTACAACAAAAACCTCCTGAATGCTTCCGCCGCTTTTGACCAAAAGCTTGCAACCGGTCTTGGTTTCATACTGAAAGGTAATCCCCTGCCCCGACGGCCGGCGCCGGCTGATCACGCCGGGAATAATATCAGAAATCTCAGGACAAGCAGCCAAGCTCTCCAACCAACCCACCGACCCCTCAATGATGCTGTGTTCTCTTTTTATTTTGTTGTGACGATATTTCATAACCCCACCTCTACTGTCCATCACGAATGGAAACATGGCGGCAATACAAACACATCAAAAGAAAATATGTTCCAACTCATATTCAGACCCGTGCACCTGCAATAATCCCATAGAACAGCGCGGCTGCCCCCGGCGCTGGGTCGGCGAGCCGGGATTGAACACCAGGCGATCCGAAACCCGCGTCTGCAGCGGCTGATGGGTATGCCCAAAAACCAAAAGAGGGACGTCTTCAGAGAAAGCGGCACACAAACGATTAAGGGTCAAAAACTGATGACCGTGCACCAGTCCGATCCGCAGGTTCTCACAGGGGTAAATCAGCATTTCCGGCAGGGCCAGACCATAGTCGCAATTGCCGCGAACCGCGACAAAACGTTCCTTCAGACCGGCAAAAGGCAGATCCGAGGTCAGATCCCCGGCATGCAGAACCAAGTCCGCTGTGTCAACGACATCCCACACAGGCGGAGGCAGCCTTTGACCGTCCCGCAAATGGGTGTCGGACATTATCGCCACTTTCATATGATTCGAGCTTCATCCTTCCATCTCGTTTCTTGATCTCCAGATAAGTTTAACCCATAATCGGGGTTTCGTCTATCACTATGACGTTTTTCTTCTCCAATTCAAGCCACAGTTCACAGTTCAGACCCTGGCCGGTGGGGACAAGGTCTGAACAGTCTGAATAGTCTGAGCGGTCTGAGCGGTCTGAGCTGTCTGAACAGTCTGAACGGTAGCCGACCACCGCTAATCCTGCAGAGAGCTGTTTACCGCATACTCACGAATGCTTTATTGACCGCTTTCTTTACAGCGTTCTGTTCCGCTTCACTGACGCCTTCGGGTCTGTATGATCGATTGTTAACAGACATGTCGGTAATAGCCCTTATCCATGTCATACTCACGGCATAACGCCCCAAGTCGTAGGAAAGCTGAGAATAATTGTTTAAAATCAATCTGGAACCTGGTACTAACCCGCGCATTTCCTGAACAACGCTTCCGGACGGGATGATAAAATCAATACCGGGGTTGTCAGCAACCCAATCCCGCACCGCCGATTTGATGTTGTCGAACATGACCAGCTGCGCGGCTTCATTGGCCACTAGATAGCCCCCTCCGCCAGGCACATCCTCCTTCAATCCGTTCGCCCACGTCATTTGCCAGCCAAGGCGAGCCTTGGGATTGGTTTGATGATCTTTGATATATTGAATAAGATCGTTCAGATAAGGATCATAAGCTTTGGCGTCATGAGGGTAGATGTTGGGCTGCAGGAGTATGATAATATCCCAATCTTCATTTTCGATGCCATATTGCATTGTGACGTTATACTTGTACAGGGTTGTACCCCAATCGGAAGAATTCTTGGAATCAAACTTATGCCACGCATAACCTAGGTTGTTCGCTGAAACATTGTTCCAGTGAGCTTGCAGAGTGAGAGCCGCCGCATCCAATACTCCCAGAGTTATCTCCCTATACCCCGCCTCTCTGAGAAGCTGAAATAAATGACCGCCGCCGGCATTAAGTCTGTAGTCCATGCCGTCGCCCCAACTGCTGCCGATAGACAGAATCTTAATGCTCTGTTGATTTAACGGCTGATACAGTTCGCCAAGGGCGTCCTCATGGGCTGTATCCAAGGATTCGATCTTTACATCATCACCGCTGGAAAGCCGGAAGACGGCGTACAAAGTCATATTAGAAGCCGGCATAATGCATGTGGTCAAACCGGCAACGGCAACTGCGTCTGTGTTCCAGCCCAGGAACTCCCAACCCGCTTTTTCGGCTGTGGGAGTCAGATCCACCGGCTCACCGGCACCCACCGTCATCGCGGTAGCGGTGGCGGAATCGCCGCCGTTTGCCTCATAGTTGTACGTGACGGCAAAACTCTCTCGCTCTGTAGCACCGCTCGCCGCAACGTTGACCTGAAACGCGCCGCTGACCAACACCGCCAGCAAAACCGTCAACACAGGAAAAAACCCACCGCGCCCTTTGGTGTTCGTCCCCGTTCTCATAATATTCTCAAGACGTCTCTTCAAATCTTCAAGTCCACCCATAAAAGCCGTGGTTAGGGCAGGCAAACGTCTGTTCTTCATCGGTTTCACGATCAGCAGAATCGACTCGCCGTATTCCCTGCGCCGGGAACCGTCCTGACCGCGGACGACCAACTCGTCGCAAACCAGTTCCAAATCACGGCTGCCGGCACGATTCATCAGCCACACCAATGGATTGAACCAATGTAGCGCGTTGGCCACGTCCATCACAAGCTTGTACCACAGATCCCGGCGCTTGCAATGAGTCAATTCGTGACAAATAACGTGGGCCAGCAGGCGGAGATCATACTGCCGCTCAGGCAGCACCAGAATCGGATGGAACAGCCCCATCACAAAAGGACTCTGTATACCCCGGCAAATCTTAATATTGATGTCCGCGTGGAAATCCATGTCCGCCATCGCCCGGCGGACAAAACGAGCCACCTCCACATTGTCGCAAGGCCGCCACACACGGCGCAACAAAAGGCGGAACCGCAACGAGACAACCCAACGGACAACCAGAAAAGACGCAAAACCCAAAAGCCATAACGTTATTAAAATATCCAGTACAGTAACATGAAGCGCCGTGCTAAAGGGATCCCCGGTTAACGCCGCCGGACTCGCCGCAGCTGAAGACGTCTGAACTCCTGCCGCCTCATTGAGGCCCCGGGAAGCCGCCGGATCATGGACGTTGCCGGCAGCTGATCCGGTACCGATGGGATCGCTGCCGATGGGATCGCTGCCGACGGGATCGCTGCCGACGGGATCGTTGCCGGCAGCTCCGGCGCTCCCCGCCAATTGATTGTTGTCAGCGATTGCGCTGTCGCCGCCACCGGCATATCGAAAATCATCTTCACTGTTGCCGACAAGACGAACCACGACGGTATCGGGTACCGTGAACGTTAACGGCGCCCAGCTCACAGGCAGCATCATCGGCACCACCAACCAGAAGGCAAGAATCAGCCAAACCCAGCAACGCCAGCGAGCGGAATACCGTTTGTTCAACCAGGGGGCCGCCCCTTCAGCCACAACGACGAACACGCCGACAATCAGCGAAACTGCCAATGCGTTTAGAAAAAACATCTTCACCAGCTCAGGCATATTAATCCTTCTTTGCACAATATTTTGGGCAATCTTTCTCTCCATGAAGCCTGATCATTCAAAAGAATCATCCCGTAGAATGTTACGCAATTCCTCAATATCTTCATCGCTGATAACGCCGCTCTTCGTCAACCCCGAAACCATATTGGCGATAGAGCTGTCATAGGATCTCTTCAAGAATTCCCTTCCTTCCCACTCCCGGTATTCCTCCCCCGAGATCAGAGCGGAATATTGGTTGGCACGCGTTGTGCGGTCACAGCGGAGAAACCCTTTCTTGCACAACCTCGCCAGTACGGTCATCAAAGTGGACAGCGCCCAGGCGCGGCTGGCCAGGTTGTCCAAGATGAAATTAGAGGTCAGAGGGCGCCCTTCCTTCCAGATGATGCTCATAATCTCCCACTCGGCCTCACCCAACATTGGTTTTTTCTTATTATTTGCTGAATCATGCGGCATACGTTCACCTCAAGTCCCGATTATTTATACGTTCGTATATTTGTTATACGTATGTGTACTTTAATGATAGTGTATATGCGTTTGAGGCACATGTCAACCCCTCTGTTGTGGGTGCATATTTAAAAAGTGCATGAACTGACGATAAGGATAAGCAGAGCTTTCTGCCGCGGTGTTTTCCCGCAACTCAATGGTGAGTTGGAGGCAGATGCCGCGCTGGCCAGTAACAGTGCCACGTCAGGGGTTGGGGAGCGGCAGACTCCAAAAGCCCGCGTATTTTTTTCGCCTTTCGGGGGCTGCGTCGGGCGGTGAGG
>Ga0082212_10002010_pt1 | contig 29909 bp, 27 predicted proteins | sample TergutNt197P3_FD_71548 | JGI IMG/M metagenome (GOLD analysis project Ga0082212, IMG submission 71548) | Neocapritermes taracua P3 segment gut microbial communities from Petit-Saut dam, French Guiana - Nt197 P3 | ecosystem: Host-associated > Arthropoda: Insects > Digestive system > Gut ...
ATCGGCGGCCGTCCGCTCGTTGAGATTATGGCCGAACGAGCGGCGCCGCTGGCGGACAAAGTGTTCATCTCCGCGAACAGCCCGGAATTCTTCAGCTTTCTGCCGTTTCCGGTCGTTCCCGACCTTTGTCCGAACCAGGGGCCGTTGTCCGGGCTCCATGCGGTCATGAAAGGGCATATCTTCACTCTTTACATCACGCTTGCATGCGATCTTCCCGGTCTGCCCGCTTCGCTTATCAGCCGTATGCTGGACGCGGCGGAAAGTTTTGACGCCGTCATCCCGCGAACCCTGGATGGCATAGCGCATCCGCTCGCTGCCGTATACCGCCGCACATGCCTTCCCGTTATCGAAGACGCCCTGCGAAAAAAAGCGAATAGGGTTATCGACGCCTTTTCAGGAGACGGTCTGCGAATTCGGTGGATGGATCCGACCGAGGAAGGATTTACGGACGGCGATCTCTTCAACGTTAATACTCCGGAAGATTTGCGCAAGTTGCGATAAGTGAGGAAAATTGATTACATGCCTATTCCAAACATATCCACCGTATAGCCCGAAGTGGTGGAGCCGTCGAGCGAATTTATATCGGCCTGCGAAAGATCGATTTTGGGTGCGAACGCCAGGCGATGAATTTCCCCGCACAGCATACGCGCCGCGAGTTTCCGCCCGGAATGTTCATAGGCGTCGACGGACGCCTGCATCAATGTCGCGCCGTCCAGGCCGCTTAATCTGGCCGTCAGCCTGCCGAAGGACATTTCCACCGAAAGCCGGAATCCATATCCCTTGTGAAATCTGGGGCTCTTTTCCAGAAAACGGACGGCATCCCTTGCCTCTGCGCTGCCGTCGTCCGCAAAGACCACAGGCAAAGAAATGCCAAGCGAGCGGAAAACTCCGGGGTCGCGCTCCATCGCGTTGCGGTATGCCACAACCGCCGATTCATCGTCTCCCCGGCGCTCATACGCGCGGGCGGCGAGCGCTTCCACGCGCGCCCGCAGCAGCACTTCCTCCATCGGCAGCCCGTCGCGCGCGGATAGCAACTGCGGCAGTGCGGCGGCGTATTTCGCTTTCGCCGTCAGCGTCTCGCCGAGCGCGGCCTGTAAATACGGACGCTCACGATCGGCTGTAACGCCCTGGCGATCCAACAGCATGGTCAGGCCCGCCTGCACCGGGCCGTTGTTCAACGCGCCGCGAATACCCGGACGAAGCCATTCAGCCGATATGGAATCAGTCGTGAATGGGCGAAGCACCCACGAAAGGCGTCCTGCGGGTATCAACAAAGCGTTCAGCCGCCTCTCAGCCATCCACAGCTCGCGCTGAATTTTCAAACGCTCGCGTATAGCCGCCGGCCAGTTCCCGATTTGCGACCAGGCCGCCTCCTCGCGCAGACGCTCGCGCCGCAATAACAAGGCTTCGCGGTACAGGTGAAGCAATTCAATTTCAGACTGCTCAGCCGAACCGGTTGTGGCGCCGCGCCGGTCAGGCCGGTTGCGTATCTCGCGTAAAATATCAAGAGCCTTGCCGTCATATCCAAGCGCCATAAGCAGTATCGCAACCGCCTGACGGCACTCGTTCCAGTGCTGTTGTTCAACGACAGGGTTGGAACGCCTGTTCCATTGATTCATTTCGCGCGCCGCGCTCAACCCTTCTGAAAGGCGGCCTTCTCCGGCGTATAGCAGAACGAGCAGCCGCCACGGGTTTGAATAGCTGTATGGGTCAAAATATCTGGCGGCGAGCAGCAGATCCTTTTCGGCCTCGCTGAAGAGCAAAAGCGATCTTGAGATTTCGGCACGGTTTCTTAACGCCGTCGCAGACAGTTCGCCGCGGGCAGCCAGCTCTTTCTTCAGGAGGGTAAACCAGTTAAATGATTCATCGTAGTTTTCAAGTATATGTTCAAGGGCGCCGAGCGTATTCATGGCTCTTAAACGATCTTCGGGGTCTCTTGAATTCGCGTAACGGTTCATGAGTTCACGGGCTTCGTCGTAGCGCCCCATTTTCATCAGTGTCCAGCCTTTGGACGCATGGTAGTCAACGCCGAACCAGAAATCCATGTCGTCGATTATGCCGAAATGCTCTTCATTTTTGTCAATTTCGCGAACGACTCGCTCCAGTTCCAAAAGGATATTTATATGCAGAAAAGCGTCGTCGCTAAAAAAGGCATCCCGTTCGACCAGTGAGCGAGCGCGTTGCAGGTAGTGATATGCGAGAGGCAGATTGGTTTCGCCGCGATACATGGCTACGCCCATCATATAATTGCCCGCAACCGAGTTGCGGTCATTGCGCAATTCCTGTTCCGCAATCTCCCTGAGCCGGATAAACCGACCGTTATCAATGAGATTTTTAACGGTCTTAAGGTCAAGGTCGTCGGCTACAGAAATGGAACACAGAATCAGCAGCAAAAATATCGGCAAAAAACGGCGCATATAATTTTCAGTACCAAATCTTTTATATTGCGTTATTAGGGTTTTAACGAAACGCTTACTTCATGTCCATCCAGTTGTTGGCGATGTTTAGATCGGCCTTGAGAGGAACCAGCAGTTCCGCCGCTCCTTCCATTTTTTCCCTCACCAGACGTCCCGCCGCTTCCGCTTCCGCCTCTGGAGCTTCAAGAACCAGTTCGTCGTGAACCTGCAATATGATTTTCGCCGCCATTTCGCGCTCCTTCAGTTCGCGCTCGATATTTAGCATTGCGATTTTGACGATATCCGAGGCAGTTCCCTGAATAGGACTGTTTACGGCCGTCCGTTCGGAAAAACTCCGAATGTTGAAATCACGGCTGTTGATATCCGGTATCTGCCGCAGTCGCCCGTAAAGCGTTCTTGAAACGCCGGTCAGCCGCGTTTCTTCCACGGCGGCGTCAAGCCAGGCGCGGACGCCGTGATAACGTTTAAAATAGGCGTTGATGAACATTTGCGCCGCGTCGCGCGCGATACCGAGCGATTGCGCCAAACCGAACGCCGATTGCCCGTAAACTATTCCGAAGTTGATGGCCTTGGCCCTGCGCCGGCATTCCGAACGGTTTTCCAATTCCTCTTTGCTGAAAACCTCGCGCGCCGTCCGCTCGTGAATATCCTCGTTCGCCCTGAACGCGTCGATCAGAACTTCGTCTCCGGAAAGATGCGCCAGTATCCTGAGTTCGATCTGGGAATAATCGGCGGATATCAGCAAATTTCCTTTTTCCGGGACGAATGCGGCGCGGATAAGCCGCCCCATCTCCGAACGTATAGGGATGTTCTGTAAATTCGGATCGGAACTCGACAGCCTTCCCGTCGCCGTACCGGTCTGGTTAAACGAGGCGTGTACGCGCCCGGTTTCCGGCCTGATAAGCGCCGGCAGAGCGTCCACATAGGTGGATTTGAGCTTTGCTACATGCCGGTATTCGAGAATCAGTCCGGGAAGCTCATACGTCTGCGCCAGTTCTTCCAGTACGCCCTGATCCGTGCTGTAACCGCCGGTCTTGCGCGTTTTTTTAAGAACCGGAAGGTTGAGTTTTTCAAAAAGAATTTCTCCCAGTTGTTTTGGCGAGTTGATGTTGAATTCCATGCCGGCGGACTTGTAAACGCGCCCGGTCAGATCGGCCAGCATCTTTTCCATCGACTCGGACATTTCACGCAGAGTCGCGCGGTCAACCCTGACACCCGTCCGCTCCATGTCCGCGAGCACGGGTGCCAATGGCAGGTCTATTTCGTTGTAAAGCCGCCGCATGCCCATTTCATCAAGGCGCGCGGATAAAATTTTATCAAGACGCCGCAGAGCGTCCATGCGCCGGCAGAGAATTTCTTCGTTCCTTTCCGGCTCCTGGAAAAATGACGCCTGTTTCGGCTGTTTTTCCCCGGCGAGTGAAACGCGCGCCTCATCAAGCGCCCAGCGATTGATCGAAAAATCGCCGGAGTTAGGCGCGGTCAGAAACGCCATAAGCATCACGTCGTCGGGAACGCGGCCGGATCTGATTTGCAAAGTTTCCTGCATTTTAAGGAACAGCTTCGCGTCCCAGCATACGGTCGGCGTGGCGGAATTTTCCGCAAGGCTGCGCCAGAAGCCGCTCTGCGCGGCGGCGCCGAGGTCGATCAGCGTCACTTCATTGCTTTCATCGCACAAAACACAGGCAGTATCGGGCTTGCGGCGTTCGACGGCGTTCACGGGGCATATCAGATCAACATAGATGCGCGAAGCCTGAATCGCGGCTTCGAGGAAACTTTCAGCTTCTTTTTCCGTCAGCCATTTCCCTCTGAGAGGTTTTTCCGCGCCGCCGTCAAAAAAATCCGCCGCCAGCGATTTGAAACCCAGTTCGGAAAAAAGCTCGAAAGCGGCTGCCCTGTTCGGCTCGCCGAGCGCCAGTTCTTCCAGGTTCAGTTCGAGCGGAAGGTCGCGGCGAATCGTGGCAAGTTCGCGGCTCATGAGGATGGTTTCCCGGTTGTCCCGCAGGCTTTCCATCTGCGCTTTCTTTTTAACCTCGCCGAAATTCGCTAGGAGATTATCGAGCGTATCGAAAGCCTGTATCAATTCGCGCGCCCCCTTTTCCCCGATTCCCGGCGCGCCCGGAATGTTGTCTGAAGCGTCTCCCCACAGTCCCAGAAGGTCGGCTACCTGCCCGGGGCGGACGCCAAGTTTTTTTTCAACGCCTGCGGCATCGATAAAAAGATTGTCCTTCATAGTATCGAGTACGACGACGTCGTCCGCTACAAGTTGCAGCATGTCCTTGTCGCTTGTCACAATGACTGTTTGCAAATTTTGTCCGCCGGCTTTTTTCGACAGCGTGCCGATCACGTCGTCGGCTTCGTGTCCCTCAAGGTCGATGACGGGAATGTTAAACGCCGCGCAGAGACGCCGAATGCCGGGGATCTGCGGAATAAGATCTTCCGGCATGGGCTTTCGCGTTGCCTTGTATTCCGCGTATTTTTCGCGCCGCGCCGCCGCGCCGTGCAAGTCCATGGCGACGCCGATGTAGTCGGGTTTATGCTCGCCGATCAGCTTGCGCAGCATCGAGGTAAAGCCGTAAACCGCGCCGGTCGGCAGACCCTGCGCGTTCGTGAGACCGCGTACGGCGTAGTACGCCCGGTATATGTGCGACATGCCATCAATCAGAAACAATCGTTTTTTATTCATTTAGAAGCATATTATACAGTGCCCGTGCTGCGCCCTGATATGCACAGGCAATTAATCAGCGTTTCCTGAGATTTAGACGGGTGAAGCCCGGATCTTCTTCCAATGGTACGGGAGAGCGCTTTTCCTTATATCGGCGCAGCGCGAAACGTCCGGTTCCGATTGTAAATCCAATAAAAACCGCGATCACGCAGGCAGCCAGGGAAAAAATCAGGGAATTGACCACCGACGCCAGGATCACTCTGGGTACGCCCCAGATAACTCCCGCGTTGTTTCCATCATCGTCAATCCAGTGCAGGGAATAGCCGAATCTTACCGCCGAAAGAAGCCTGTTGGCCGAAATGGGGTCAAAATTTCCTTCGAGACAGGCAATCAGCGGGCCCGCGCGCCTGGCGTAAATTGAGGCGCTGTCCGGCGCTGCGGATACCGCGAGTTCATCGTAATACTCTTCGGCAAGTTCAGGAGTTGGAAATTTCAGCAAAGAAAACGTTCCCGAACGGTTTCCGGCGAAATAGCGCGCGATAGCGATTTCCATGTCGCTGTTCGTATCGATATAATATGGCGTTTTTCCGCCTGTCCAGGTTTTATAGGCATCATGCGAAGGGAAATAACGCAGACCGGACACGTCATATCCTTCGGAAGGAAAATAATCAATCAGTCCGGGCCGGCCGCCGCCCGGTATATGTTCTGTTTTCGCGCTGACAACCGCCGCTGATTTTTCGAGCAATTCCCCGGGAGCGCCTTTTCCCAGAACGCGCACAAAAATCCGGCCGCGGGCAAACAAAAAACTGTTGTTTCCAGCCGTAAACGCGTCGCCCGGAGGGCCCGGCAGAACCGGATTTTCCCCAAGCAGTGTCAAAAGAGAATACGCGGCCAGGGAATCAAGCAAAGTGAAAACTTCGATCGACAGCGGCGAAGCGCCTGAATAGACGGCCCTTTCGTAACGTATAAAACCGACATCGGCGGCAAGATTTCCGTTTGTTACTTTTGCCAGGCTTGCCGCGTCTTCAAATACAGGGCCGAAATCGCGCGTGGAAGCACCGATTTCGGCCGCTTCAGGAAAGAAATCTGAAAAACCGGACGGCGTATGAGTTTGAGCCGAAAGCACGCCGGCCGCTGCCAGAACGCACAAGATCGTAAAGAAAATTTGTTTCATATGACGCATTTTAACCCGAAGTTTCAAATAAAAACAGTATCGAAACCCGCACGCAGCCGGCCATATTGCCTGGCGAAGGCTAATCTATGGCGCCAGTATGGCACCAAAAGATATCAGGTCTTGACTTGAATGACTGTAAGTTATTGATTTCATTGGCAGGGCTAACGATGAACACGCTATCGAACGCCTGATCTGAAATAAGTTTTTGCAAATCCCCAACGTGTTTTCTTTCCGTATTTTTAGTTTTTTTATCTATAAACCGGACTTCCGGCTTTTGGTCAGCGTCCGCCTGACCTGTAAAATGGAATAGTCCTGCATCCGTCTGACGCCGTACAACGGCCAGTGTCTCTAGAATCAGATACAGATGGCTTTCTCCGGATCCGGACGGAATATGAACTTCCGGAGCAAAAAACTCCAGCACGGCTCCTTCCTTTATTAAATGCCCGGCAAGTCCGGCGGTCATTGAAACGGCTTTTTCAAAATGTTCGCCGGCATGATCGTTTTTTTCGATGTTCCCCTGCCCGGATGTTTCCGGCGTTAAGGTTTCGCGATAATACGTGTCCAGGATCAGGAGGCAGCGGATTTCATCCTCACGGGCATATTCGCGAGCCATCAGCTTTTGCGTTTTCGCCGTCGCTTTCCAGTCGATTGCGCGGGCGCTCTCGCCTTCCTGGTATTCGCGGATTGAATAGAAATTTTCGCCCGAACCGCGCCGCCGGCTTTCCCGCCTGCCTTGCAGGACATCGGTTTGCAAATACTTCGGAATTTCCCCGATGGCCGGATATACGAGCAGTTCCTGTGCGGGCAGCGTATCCAGCCGTTGGAAAAAACCAAAAGGGAATCGGGTGACGACCTGGAGCGTTTGCCGCCTCCGGCCACGGTGCGTAAAAGTTTGCTCAAGACGCGAGGATCGGGTTTCACCGGCGCGAAGAATCGGGAAGAAAACCATCCGGCGCTGTTTTTCCGGCGCGTTTTTCGACATTTCTCCCACGAAGATAGCTATAGAGGGGAACAACCGCTTCGTATTTGTCAGCGATACCCTGGTTGTAACGGTTTTTCCGGCAAATATGCGGTCGGGCGTTTGCAGCGTCAGAGCCAGTTGTTTCAGCGTGTTTCGCGAAACAATGCCGGAAACAACGATTGCTGAAAGCGTCACAGCCAGAAGCGCGTACAGCGCGTTGCTGCCCGCGCGCACAGCCGCCAGCGATACCAGCAGTACGAACGCAAGGTACGCGCCACCCGAACGTGTGAGGCTGAAGGAAAACATGCTTCTTGAATTAATTGCCATACCAGTTAAAGCGGAATTTCGATGCTTCGGAGTATTTCGGCAAGAATCGCTCCGGCTTCTTCGCTGCGTTTGTGATGAGACGAGTAATCAGCGCTTACAACCAGACGGTGTGCCAGAACGAACGGCGCAAGCTGTTTTATGTCGTCCGGGATGCAATAATCGCGTCCTTCCATGTAAGCCATAGCCTGCGCCGCCCGGCGCAGCGCCAGGGCCGCGCGTGGGCTTGCTCCCAGCAGGAGGAAATCGGATCTGCGCGTAGCCTCCACAATCGCCATCAGGTAATCGAGCAATGATTCATCGACGCGAATAGCGCGAACACGCGTCTGCGCCGCAATAATATCATCGGCGGCACACACCCGCTCAATGGCGTCGTTCTCCGCGCGGCTGCCGTCGTTTGCGCGGCGCAACAGTTCCTTTTCGGCGTCGCGCGCCGGATATCCCATGCGAATGCGAATCATAAAACGATCCAGTTGCGATTCCGGAAGCGGATAGGTTCCATGATGCTCGACCGGATTCTGTGTGGCGGCTACCATGAAAGGGCGGGGAAGCGCGCGCGTGGCGTCGTCGGCGCTGACCTTTCCTTCGCTCATGGCTTCGAGCAGCGCGCTCTGCGTCCGCGGCGCGGCGCGGTTGATTTCGTCAGCCAGCACTATATTGGCGAAAATCGGTCCTTTACGGAAATTAAATTTCCCCTCAGCCGGATCAAATATCGAAACCCCCGTTATGTCGGATGGAAGCAGGTCGCTTGTGAACTGGATCCTACGGAAGGCGCAATCGAAAGCGCGCGCGACCGCCTGTGCCAGCGTGGTTTTGCCGACGCCGGGGACGTCTTCGATCAAAAGATGCCCTTCGGAAAGGAGGCAGATCAAAGACAGCCTTACAGCGTCGCTCTTTCCGCGAACGACGGTTTCGATTGCCGTCTGCATCTTTCTGATTTTGTCTAAAACAGGATCCATTTCCATCGCATTATTCATTCCGCCATCCTGTCATACCGCCATACCGTCATACCGTCATACCTTGTTACGTGAAGCCGGTGCGGCATTTATCCCGGATATTCTACCAGCTGCGGGTTTTGGCGACAGCGGAGGAAAGGGCAGTCATTCCGACTTCGCGGGATATTTGATCCGCTATTTTTCTGATGGATTCGCCAAGTTCCGGCAGGCGTTCCCCGGATAACCGGAACGATGGGCCGACTATGGCGATGGAGGCGACGGCGTTATTATCAGCGTCGAAAATCGGCGCGGCGACGGCATTGATGTGTTCTTCGTATTCCTGCTCGGATACGGCGTATCCGCGTTCGGCGACCTTGCCCAGATCTTCCAGCGCCCTTTTGACCGTAATGCCGTTTTCGCCGTTATGTCCGGCAATGTTTTCTTTCAGGATTTTCCTGACCTGCTCTTCAGGCGTAAAAGCCAGCAGAGCTTTGCCGGAAGCGGTAAAATAAGCAGGAAGGCGCTGGCCCGTGGCGGCCGCGAGTTTAACGCGGCGCTGGCTTTCGATTACTTCGAGGTACATTACATGCGATCCGTCAAGGACGGAAAGGTCCACGGTTTCGCCATACTGTTCCGAAAGACTTTTCAGGTACGGCCGCACCCAGCGGCGCAATTCCATATCCTGCAGCACCAGTGACGCCATTTCAACCAGGCGGAAGCCCAGCCTGTACATCCCGGTATCTTTGTCCCGGCTTATAAAACGCCTGGTTTCAAGAGTGGTAAGAAGGCGGTGAACTGTGGTTTTTGACATGTGAACCGATTCCGCGATCTGCGTGAGAGACCGCGTCGGTTCTTCCTGCGTAAAACAAAGCAGTATGTCAAGAGCCCTGTCAACGGCGCGTACTGATTGTGGCAAAAGAAAACCCCTCCAGGGCAGCAAATAGGACAAAAAATACGAGGTAGTTGCAAAATATAAAGGATGCGGGCTCTCAGCCCGCATCCTTTATATTTTGCAACTACCTCCCTAGCTCATCAATCAGGGCGGATAAGCAACCGTGTAGATGTGTTTTCCGCCGTTCAGGGGGCCCTTCAGCAAGGCTTCGACTTCCTTCGGATCACGCTGCGTACATTCCTCTATCGGCGGCAACTGGCCGGCCGGGAACCGCTCCATGATCTCGTTGATAAGCCTGGTCATATAATCAAGCAACGTGTTCAGACCGTCCATAGCCTTTTTGGGGTGGGCCAGCGTCGGGCTGCCTATAACTCCTTCCGGATACATCGCAAGTTCAATGCCGCTCAAACCCACGTGTTCATGACCCTTGATAGGCGCGTGATACACTTCGCCGCCGCCGTCAATATGCATAAAGCCGTCTTTGGGTTTGAGATACCCTGAAGGCTTGTTGTCAACAGCCAGTTTCATGTCGCAGAATTCCGGGAACAGCGCCAGCGAATAAGAGGCTTCCGCTTCGTCCGCGTGTTGGAACCGCGTCTCGAGGTATTTGCCGCCGTGCGCCTTGTCTTTCAGATACTCATGAATAACAGTTTCCCAGTGCAGTGAAATCAGAATGCTCGGCACCTGATACTGCTTTGCCCATTGATGCAGCGCGAGAGGAATGACTTCTTCCTGGCCATGACCGTTCAGGAAAATCTGTTTCCTGAAGCCCATGTTCCACAAACCGGCGATGATGGCCCGGATGTTTGCAAGAAAAACGTCTTCCGGCACTACAACCGTGCCCGGCATCCCAAGATGATTGTAGGGATGCGAGCCGTACCATACCGGCATGGCTATCGTACACCCTGTTTTCGCGGCGACCTGTTCGGCCATGCGCGTTACAAGGAAGGTATCCTCGCCGATGGGCTGAGCGGCGCCGTGGCACTCGGTGCTTCCGATCGGAACGATTATAAGGTCGTTCTTCTTGAGCCGCTTATTGATCTGCGTCATGTTCATGGTCTGGAGGTATACGCCCGGCTTTTCCATTTTTCCGCCCTTGGGCGGCAACTGCCATTTTCCTTTTTCCATGACTCCTCCTTATATGGAAAGCATGTATTCACGGGGCGTTTTTTGCCCCGTGAATACAGTCATCTTAGACGACCGGGATGCGCAGATCCGAGGTGCGCTTTTCGGACTGCTTGAATTCCGGATAGAAGCGTTTGATCATTTCAACAATGATGGTGGCCTGATCAGCCATCTTCTTGCCTTCGGACGCGCCGGTCATTTCGCCGTGACCGCCGATGACGGAGTTTCCGGTTTTGCAGTGAAGCGGAGCCGCGACACGGACAATTTCGGGAGCTTCATAGGAACGGATAAAGCCGCCGGATCCCGGAGGATTGTCGGTGTGAATATCGAGCGGAACATCATCAACCGCCTGACGGATGGCGGCGATCATCGGGATCTGCATGTCGCGTATCGGGTTGATGCTTTCAGCGCCGAGCTGTGCAAGCAGCTTCACGGACGCCGGGTTGCAATGGCCCAGGTGCGCGGAACATTTGTAAATGATGTCTTTGGGCAGATCGCCGTTTTTGCGCATTTCATTGGCAACCCACAGCATGCCTTCGTCATAGATCAAAAAGCCGCGGACGCCGAATTCATAACCGCGTTTGATATCTTCGATAGCGCGGAGAATCTGTTCCATGCCGCGAAGACGATAGCCGACGCGAACACCCTGGGGAGACAGAACCGTAGCGCCGGTGTCGTAAGTCGCGCGGGGGCCGGTCGAAAGAAGCAGTTCGCAGCCATAATCGGCGCACAGCTTGCAATATTCTTTGATTTCTTTCTTGGTGTGACGGAACATCCCGTAGGTTTCCGTTATGCGGTTGATCGTAACATCGTTTGCCGTCGCTGTGTCAAGAAGGGCCTTTACCGTTTCGGAAGAATTAACGGTCGGGCACTCAATACGAAAATGGGCGCCATCGGGAAATCTCTTGTCGGAAGAAGGTAGATCGAAGGCGTCTCCAGTGGGGAGCCCCAGTTTCTTCATTGCATCGCGTGTTTCTTGAAAAATGGCCATAACTGCACTTTCTCCTTTTTGTTTTCTTTGCTTTTTTAGCTGAAATTACGATGACCACCGGAGGCGCAGACAGTGCGCGCACAATTCCGGGCGATTCACCGACGGTTTTTTCTTGATTTTCCAGGGGATCCCGGCCAACTTCCGCTGCTACGCTGACTTTTTCGGTTATTGGCTTGCCTCATCCCTAACCCCGTTCCATTGCACGGAACAGGGTTTCATGGTACAAATCATTTTGCCCTATGTCAACAGGTTTTTATTCCTGACCTGGATATTTTATTCAGTTTAATTTGGTTGACAGATATATCTTAATATATGCTCTGTTTGCGAGGAATACATCGCGTTTGTCTCGGTCGCAAGCCTTGATTTCGGGGTTTTCGGAGGTTGCCTACAGACTGTGCTCGCTCCGGTTGATAACGTCGTCCTGAATGTCCGGTGAAAGCTGCGTGAAATACGCGCTGAAGCCTCCTATGCGGACGATCAGATCGCGGTGATTCTCCGGATGCACTTTCGCGTCGCGCAGTTCGTTTGTATCAACCATATTGTATTGGATATGCGAACCGCCGCCCGACATGAAAGCGCTGGTGTATGCCGCGAGTTTTCCAGCGCTTTCCGGGCTTCGTAAAATCGCCGACGAGAATTTCTGATTGAGCACCGACGCGTGCGACTCGCGAAACCCCGCCTTAAGCGCTGAACGAAGCACTGCCGTCGGCCCCTTTTTATCCGCGCCCCGCATCGGCGACATCGCGCCGTCGTTAAGCGGTTCCAACGCCTTGCGGCCGTTGGGGAGCGCGCCGACGCCCAGTCCGCCGAAATAGTGCCAGGCCAGTCCTTCACGCGCGATCATGTAGTTGCGGAAAGGAGCGTTGTCGTAATCGCGTATGATACTTGCGGAGTCTTCGCTGATTTTTCCGGCCAGCATATCGACTTCCTCTATGTCGTTGCCGAACTTGGGCTGCGCGAGGCACAGACGCCGGATTTCCTCACCTTTTTCGCCGGCGAAATCGCTGCCTATAGCGTCGAGAAGTTCCGCCATTGTCAGCCTTTCTTCTTCAAACACCAGCTTCTTTACAGCCATCAGGGAATCCGCCGCGTCAATAATCGCCCTGTCTGAAATACCGAACATGCTGTTTTCGGGATCGGCGTCGACAAGATCGCGTCCTTTATCCATGCAGCTTTGCACGCCCACGGCGGACAGGAACGGCAGCCGCATGTGCTTTTGCTGCTCTCTGCGGGCGATTGACGCCAGCCAGAAAATGCGGTGCGTCAGAAAACGATGCTGGCGAAGGAAAGCGTCGTACAATTCTTCGAAGTTCTTAAAACCGCGCGGGTCGCCGGTTTCAAGCCCCGTGCGCCTGCCGTTGATATCCGCGCCGTTGTGCAGCGTCAGATGCAGCAGCGCCGCAAGATTGCATGCCGCCACGCCGTCCGCGCCGTAATGTTCCGCCCGCGACGGCAGGCAGGGATAGACGCATCCAAGCCCGCACCACTCGGCGGCTTCCTCCATGGAAATCCCGTCGTCGATGAAACGCGCGATAACCACTTCGTCATTTTCAAAAAGCGGAATGCCGCCTTTGGTAACCATATTCGTCCTGATAGCCTTATCCATAATCCAGCCGGGCGTCTGCTTATTCCAGCGCAGCCCCAGCGTCGGCGAGGACAACTGCAAAAGCCCGACGACGTGCAGGAAAAGATAACTCAGCTCGTTTGAACGGTCTTTTCCCGTTTTATCCACGCCGCCGATCATGGCGTTGTTTATGCCGAAATTGATCTGGTGCGATTCCATGGAGCTTCCGGAAGAAACAAAAGTCTGAGTTCCCCAGCGGCCGATGAGTTCGGCCAGAAGGTCGGAAGCGTCCTGCAGGGAAATCGCGCCGCTTTTAATATCGCTGATGAAATAAGGATACAGGTATTGATCGCCGCGCCCCCATTGCGGATGGTTGTGCATGGGATGTTCATAGTTCTTGCACACGCCGGCGATGGCCATGGATTGCAGCGCTTCATGGAAATTCCGGGCCGGATATTCCGGCACATGTTCACATGCGCCGGCAATACGGAGCAGTTCATGTTTGCGTTCAGGTTGAGTTTCCGCCTCCGCCATTTCCCGCGCGAGAGCGGCGTATCGGCGGGCGTGAGCGATGGCGGCTTCGCAGACAATCACTGTGGATTTCCAGAAATACAGCCTGTCTATATCGCTTTCACGATTTTTTATAAAATCTGCGATATGCGCTTCGGCTTCCTCGATAATGCTCCGCAGTCCTTTTCCGATAATCTTTTCCCACATCAGAACGGACGTTACCTGCCCGAAGATACCGGCATCGAGGGAAGGGTCCTTCAGCTTTGCCGCTTCGACGTCTTTTATCCAGCCGCCGACAAGGCTCTCCCATGCTTTATATGTCATATCGGGCGCGGTTTTGCCGCGAAACGTCCGCGCGCTTTCGCGCAACAGTTCAACGCTTTCGCTGTCCATGCCCACGTTGGCGTCCATTGTGATTTTCAGCGTGTTGGAATCTTCCCAGATGCCGGGGATATAGTCGCCGCAGACGTCGATGGAAGTCATGCAGCCGATTACGCCGGGCGTCAGGCGTCCGGCGATACGGTCGAAGCCATGAATACGAATTTTGACGTTTTCGACGACCTTTTTAAAAAGCAGCGCGCGGCGGATCTGCAAATCAAGTCCTTCGGTTTCACGCCAGGACTCAACCGTCCATTTTTCCCGTTCCGCGTAGAGTTTCCAGCCGGATGCCTTCATGGCGCTTTTCCACGCGAGAACGCTTTCGCCTAATTCAAGAACGTCGATACTTTCAAGCAGTTTCATGTCTATATCAGTCATCGTAAATCGCCTCCGTCAATTCATAATTTTACTACAGTATTTCATAAGGATATAGAAACGGTAAATCCCCGTCCAAAGGACGGGGATTCTTTAATAGGCGCGTCCGCTTCATCGGCGTCCAGCCATCAAAAGTGATGATTGATGCCTGCGTCTTTCATGATCTTGTTTGCTATATGGCGGGATTTTATTTTTCCATCAACTGTCACGCGCCGATTGGCTATAGGGCTGTGCCATATATCGTGATCGCCTTCGCTATGGCGGACAAAATAACAACCGTTATCGGTCAGCACCTTGCGTACTTTTTTCTCATATTCCGCCATTACGCGACCGCTGGAACATGTGGGACGCTGAAATTCAGGTACACATCTTTGTGGTTCCCGCCGTTTAATTCCAGCATTTCCGGCGCGGCGATACGGCAGCGTTCCATGAGTTTTTCAAGCGATTTGCTTTCAAGGGCGATAGGTATTTCGTCGTTTTCTGCTATCCAGACCTGCGCTTCTTCGTCCCACGTGAGTACAATTTCGTATTCGTTCATGGTCTTTCCCCTTTCCGTACCGTTTCATGTAGACGCCGATGTCAATTTACGGTTCACGCGGCAAACCGGGTGATCACCCGCATAGTTCCTGATACCGCACAACTAAAGCGTTCTGTAATACCTCCGAGAAATTTATGCCGTTATTTTCGGCGAAGGTGTTTAGCCATGCTGGAATTGTGAGATTTTTTCTAACGGCCTTGTCGCCGTATTTTTCCGCGTATGAGTCCATGTCAAGCGCCAGCAGACTTACAAAACCGCCCTGTTCCGGGCGAATAGCGTCAGTCTTCCGCTCCCAAAATCATACCGTATCAGCTTCCCATCCGGCGGTGGCTCAGGCGGTTCCTTTCGGCGTCCGGCCAGCTTCATCGGTGTTACGCAACATCCCGCTTCCCTTTAAAAGCGGTGGTTGATACCCGCCTCCTTCATGATCTTGTTTGCTATATTCCGAGACTTTATTTTCCCATCAACCGGGAAACTGTGATTATTTATGGGACTGTGCCAAAAATCGTGGTCTCCCTTACCGCGCCGGGTAAAATAACAGCCGTTCTCTTTAAGCACCTTGCGTACTTTTTTCTCATATTCCGCCATTACGCGACGGCCTCGACAAACTCGGCGGCCTTAACGCCTTTAATAATGAAATTTAAGCGTATGTTTTTATATTCCTTGCCGTTAATTTCCAGCGTTTCGGGCGCAACGCCTTTCACGCGTTCCATGAGTTTTTCAAGCGATTCACTTTCAATCGCGAACGGTATTTCATCGTTTTCCGCTGTCCATACACTCGCTTCCTCGTCCCACAAAAACAAAACGTCGTATTCGTTCATGGTCTTTCCCCTTTCCGTATCGTTTTTACTACCACGCCCTGAACCGTAACCGTTTTTTGTACTCCGGAACGGCCTATAGATCGTTTGCATCTTTCTTGCTTTGCTTGAATTGCTCTTCGTTTTCTCTTGCCATCTTTCCTGATATGGATATACTGGAATTATTAAGAATATCGAGGTTCTTGCAAAACCCCCGGAATTGTTTAATAACGCCGGATGAGTTTTTTTGTTTTGTCACTCATGGCGGTGTTAACGATTCCCCAAAGTCATCACTCGGCCATCTGACTATTGAGCCCCCTCGTCAAAACGCATTGCAACGGTCAAGTCGCCGTGCTCCCCCCTCCCTCCCCGACATTATCAATCACCATACGAAGTGAGTCACGGGCGGCATTTATTCGTATAACATCTTATTATTCAATAGAATAAGACTGAAAAGCATGGTATCTTATATCTTTACAATCATTCAGTAGCCGCCCGCGTTCCCATGGCAAGCGCTGCGCCCCTATTTTGCTTTTTTGAGCGTCAGCGGCATCGGGTCGCCCATTCCCATGTCAAAGCTGAGGTTGATTTCGTCTCCCTTGACCGTGCCTTTGTAGGTCATCCTCATTTCCATGCCCATGTCAACCACGACGACAAAAGAAATATTATTGCCGTCGATTTTGCCTTCAGAAATAGGCGTGTCCATACCCATTCCTTCCGGGCCGGTCGTTCCGGTCAATTTATCGCCGTCAGCCTTGAAGGTAAAATTGAGTACCATCGGCGTGCCCATCATATCCATCTCCGCCGTCCAGTTGCCATCGACATCCGCGCCGAAAGCAAAACACGCCGCCAGCATAAACACTGTTGCAAAAACAATTTTTTTCATACATTCCTCCAATTAATTAATAAAGTTCGACCAGCACCTGGCCTTTTAACACCTTGTCTCCCGCCGCCGCGTGGACGGCTTTGACTTTGCCGTCCAGCGGCGATGGAATACGGTTCAGCATTTTCATCGCCTCCAGTACCAGCAGCGTATCGCCCTGTTGCACGGGCTTGCCCTCGGCCGCGCAAACCTCGGCCACGACGCCGGGAATCGCGGCTTTAACCAGGCGCGTGTCCTTTTTCTCGTATGGCTTGCGGGCGGCATATTTGGCTGTGAGCCGCGTTTCATAGACTCCGTTTTCCAGAGTAAGACGGTCATATTTTTTAAGTTCGTTCATATCATGCTCATTTTAAAACGGCGGAATCCCGTGTTTGCGCGCCGGGCGCGCTTCTTCCTTGCCGCGGGTGATTTTTAGCGCGCGCGCAATGGAGGCGCGTGTTTCCATCGGCGGAATTACGGCGTCAACGTAGCCGTTTGCTGCCGCGACATACGGATTGGCAAATTTGTCCGTGTATTCCTTTATCTTGAGTTTTCGCATTTCATCGGGATTTTCCGCATTCATGATTTCATTCCGGAAAATTATGTTTGCCGCGCCCTCCGGGCCCATTACCGCGATTTCCGCCGTCGGCCATGCGAAAACGAAATCGGCGCGCAGGTGGTGCGAGCACATGGCTATGTAGCCGCCGCCGTAAGCTTTGCGCAGAATGACCGTGATCTTGGGTACGGTTGCTTCGCTGTAGGCGTACAGCACTTTTGCGCCGTGCCTGATAACTCCGCCGTGTTCCTGATCTGCGCCCGGAAGATAACCGGGAATATCTACAAACGTGACCAGCGGAATATTAAAAGCGTCGCAAAAACGCACAAAACGGGCAATCTTGTCCGAAGCGTCTATGTCAAGCACCCCCGCAAGCACAAGCGCCTGGTTGCCGATGACGCCGATGGTTTCTCCGTCAATCCGGCCGAATCCGACAATAGCGTTGGGAGCGAAATACTCCTGGACTTCAAAAAATTCGGAATCATCCGTAACGGCCCGTACGATAACGCGCATGTCGAAAGGGATTTTGGAGTCTTTGGGAATCAGGGATTCTATTTTATATGACGGTTTCGGCGGATGCGGCACGGATGCCGCAGCTTTATGCCGGTTGTTGTCGGGAAGAAAAGAAACAAGTTTGCGGATCTGATTAAAACATTCCTTTTCGCTGCGCGCGAAAAAGTGCGCGTTGCCTGCCGTTTCCACCTGCACGCGCGCGCCGCCCAGATCTTCCATTGATATTTCCTCGCCCAGCACCGTTTTTACCACTTCAGGCCCGGTGATGAACATGCGTGATATCTGATCCACGACGAAAACAAAATCGGTCAGCGCGGGTGAATAGACAGCGCCGCCGGCGCATGGGCCGAGTATTACGGATATCTGCGGCACGACGCCGGAAGCAAGCGTGTTGCGATAAAAGATTTCGCCGTAACCTGCCAGCGAGTTCACGCCTTCCTGGATGCGCGCGCCTCCTGAATCATTTATCCCTATGATGGGAATGCCCATTTTTACGGCGTGATCCATGATTTTTGTGATCTTGCGGGCGTGCATAAAGCCGAGCGATCCGCCGGCGACGGTAAAGTCCTGGGCGTAAATACAGACGTTGCGCCCGCCGATCGTGCCTGAACCGGTGATGACGCCGTCGGCTGCCAGATCTTTGCTATCCATGCCGAAATCCTGGCAATTGTGTTCAACAAACAAATCGTATTCGTGAAATGAACCCGGATCAAGCAACGAGGCTATGCGCTCGCGCGCCGTCATTTTCCCGCTTGCCTTCTGCTTGAGGATGGCTTTCTCGCCGCCGCCCTTTGCGACCGTGAATTTTCTTGAAAAGAAATCCACGATCCGATTCATGAAATTCATTTGTCAGTCCCCCCTGTAATGGATACGAAATCTCCGGGCTAAATTTTCCCGAGCGCTTTTAGCACCTTTTCCGGAGTGGTGGGGTAATCAAGCACCCACTTGCCGGTTGCGTTGTGTATGGCTGATACCGTAATGCCAGACATGCTGGCGCCGGTATCTTCACCAACGCCATAGGCGCCATACCCCTGATTTTTCGAACGCGTCCTGCCGGTTGATGTCACTGCGCATCTCAACGCCGTTCTCCGGTATTTTCCAGGTACAGGGTCTGTATTGAAGCGGCTTATATTCCATCACGCTGGCCTCCATTTCCTGTCGCGGCCGGTTTTGAGGAGCATGCAAAAGTTAAATTTAATTACGGCGGAATCCCGCAAACCACTGTGGAATCCCGTAAAATACTATCGTTTTATCGGGATGATTGCAAAAGCTGAAATTAATACGGACAAATTATTATCCTCCCAGGCATGTAAAATCATTTCGTTCGCGGGTATAAGGTTGAGTTTCTAATTTTCTTCCAATCACAACGCCGCTCGCCTGGACGGACGGCGTTGTTACCTTTGGGCTATCCCCATTTTGAATTTGACTCCGCTTAAAAAAATAGGGATAGTCCAAGTAATGATGGGGTTGATATGCAATAGATAATAAGTGAAAAACAATAACATGGAGATAAAACATGAAAAGTAAAACCTGTTTATTGTCGGCTGTGATATTGGCGGTTTTCCTGTTTTCAGGATTATTGCCGGCGCAGGAACCTAAAATAACAGTTTTGAACCCGCTCGGCCAGCCGCCGCCGATCGACAAGATTCCGATGGCGCCGCGCATTGACAATCTGGAAGGGAAAACCGTCTATATTGTCGATATCGCGTTCACCGACACGCACCAATTGTTTACAGAGATGCAGAAACTGCTTAGCGAGCGTTATCCGAAAACCAAATGGGAAGTCCGTATAAAAATCGGATCCTATGCGGAAGACGATCCGAAACTCTGGGCCGAGATAAAGGAAAAAGGCCACGCCATGATCATGGGGGTAGGACATTGAAGCTCATGCTCGCCGTCGGTCGTCGGCCATTCATTGACAGTTGAAAAACTTGGAGTACCTACCGCGCCTGTTGTTACCAAAACTTTTGAGGATGTCGTAAAATCGTACGCGTTCAAAAAAGGCATGCCGGGCTTTCGTTTCACTTTCGTTCCGCATCCCATTACCGGCGTTCCCGCGGAACTTTGCAGAAAATATCTTCAGGGGAACGATCCCGTCACCGGGAAACCCGTGCTTGATGAAATCATAGACGCCATTACCCGTCCGCTTAGCGCCGAGGACGCCTCGGGCGGCGTCATCGAAAGACCAACGCCGCGTCTTGTAAACGCGGATACCGAGGAAAATCTGCAAAAATTGTTTCTGGAAAACGGCTGGACGGACGGGTTGCCCGTCATACTGCCGACCGAAGCCCGCGTTAAGGAAATGCTGAAAGGCACGAGCCACGAACCCACGGAGCATGTGGGCAGAATGCAGGCGTCGTTCCCGCACGAAGCCTGGACCTACAACGTGGAACAGGTGGCGGTGAACGCCGTAATGGCCGGGGCCAAACCGGAGCATCTGCCGGTTATTCTGGCGCTGGCTTCGATTGGAACAACCTCGCTTTCCACTTCGACAACTTCGTTTGCCACCATGGTTGTGGTCAACGGCCCTGTTCGTGAAGAACTAAAAATGAATTCCGGTATAGGCGCGCTCGGCCCGTTCAGTCACGCGAACGCCGTAATCGGCCGCGCGTGGACGCTGATATCGCTAAATCTTGGCGGCTCCGGGCTTCCCGGAGAGATTTACATGGGGAGTCTGGGCAACAATTTCAATTATAACAATATCTGTTTTGCGGAAAATGAAGAAGAACTGCCCAAGGGATGGGATCCTTTGCATGTGCAGAAAGGCTTCAAGGCAAACGAGAGCGTGGTCAGCACTTTCCTGGGCTGGGGCATGATACACCCGGATCAGAGTTTCGGCAGGCCGTTCCACGAACAGGTGCCTTTCTGGCTGAAATTCGTAAGTCCATTTTCATCCGCGACCTTGCTGCTTGATCCGACAATAATCAAACAACTGCAGGAAAACGAAGGGTTTGAATCCAAGGAAAAGTTTTCGGAATGGATTCAGCAAAACACAAAGGTTACCGCGGGGGCATGGAGGAACGATTACTACGCCGTACAAAACTTCATTGTCACCGGAGCAGCCCAGGGCAGGGAACCCGCCGCTACGTATATGAAACTGCCTGAAAACGAATTGATTCCTCAGTTTGGCAACGCGGGCAGAATCAGTATTCTGTCGGTCGGCGGAGGCACCAACTATTTCTGGAAGGCTGCCGATTTCGGGTATGGCCGCAGCGTTTCCGTTGATAAATGGCGGTAATCCGTGCGGACGATAATGTTTAATAATACTGGAATACGCCAATCCCTCGGTTGCCATATTCCGCTAAAAATAAGGAGAGTAAGTATTATGAAGAAACTTAAATTCCTGTTGGTTCTGGGCGCGCTCCTGGCCGTGGTAATGGTACAGGCGCCTTCCGGGACGCAGGCGGCTCAAAACAAGCCGGAGGCCCAGTACCAGGTGCTGAGCCCATGGGCGGAAGCGGATCCGATACCGCTCAAAGGACTGACCGCGCCGAGAGTGAACGATCTGGCGGGAAAGAAAATCGGCCTGTTCGTGAACTATAAACGGGCGGCAATGCCCAGTGCCGAGGCCGTGGAGAAGCAGTTGAAAGCGAGATTTCCCAACGCCGAAATCAGCTTCTACCATTCAATGGATTGGAACGTCAATGTCATCGAAACAAACGACAAAGAAAAATTCGCCGCGTGGGTAAAAGGGCAGGATGCCCTTGTCGCCACGATAGGCGATTGAGGGTCCTGCACAAAGTTCCTCGTGTATAACGCAATTGCGATCGAGGAACTTGGCAAGCCAGTCGTGTTACTGGCGCATCCAGGTTTTGTACCAGACGCCCGTTCCGCCGCCTCCAGCAGGGGCGTACCGGGAATCCGCATACTGCCTTTGAACGTCGCGAACGAAGCGACGGATCCGGCCGATTTCGAAAACGGCGCTATTCAGGTAACGCCGGGCATTATTGAAGCATTAACCAAACCGCTTACGGCGGATGAAAAATCGCCCAAACCAAGAGACGCTAAACCGTCGAGGATTGCTTTTTCGGGTAATTACGAGGCGGTGAATCGTTTCTATTACAGAAACGGCTGGACGGACGGTCTGCCGATTGTGCCGCCCACGGAAGAGGCCGTGGCGGAAATGCTGACCGGCACCGATCTGCCCAAGGATCACATTGTGGCAAAACTCATACCGAGGCTGGGCAAGGCGACCGTGGAGAAAATCGCGATCAACGCGGTTATGGCGGGGGCACTGCCTACTCACATGCCGGTACTGATAGCCGCGGTCGACGCTCTCTCTGATCAGAAGACGCGGTTTGATACTTTCGAGGTAAGCACGGGATCGTGGGCTCCTTTCTTTGCGATCAACGGCAAGATACGAAACGATATCAACCTGAACTACGGGTCGGGCGCTCTCAGTCCGGGCGATATCGCCAACTCGGCCATCGGACGCGCCGTTGGATTGATTGTAAAGAATATCGGCGGCGCAAGAAAAGCCATTGAGGACATGGGAGTTATAGGCAATCCTTCCAAGTACAGCCTTGTGATAGGCGAAAACGAAGAAGAAAGCCCCTGGGAACCGTTACAGGTGGAACGGGGATTCAGGAAGGAAGACAACACGCTGACGGTGTTCTTCCCCAACAACTTCCTTCAGAGCGTTCCCGGCGGCACCGACGCGGACGGGCTCGCGCGGTCGCTGGCAAATCTGGCGCCGATCAGCATGTCCTGCATTATCGTGATTCCTTCTCACGCCAAAATTCTAGCTGATGCCGGATGGACGAAAGAAAGGCTGAAAACGTTCATACTGGAGAATGCGCCGGGTCGCTCTCCGATGAGAAAGCAGCAGGACGCGGAGGCTTCCGCAGTTCTTGCAGCGCCGCCGATGGCGTTTAACACCGATGAACTGATGTTGTTGGTCGCCGGCGGGCCGGGCGCGTGGATGGCGACGCTGCGCAGCGTTGGCGGCATCCAGAACAGTTTCGTGACAAAAAAGATAGAACTGCCGCGAAACTGGGATGAACTGGTCAGGAAATACAGAAATGTCGTTCCCGTCTATGTCGAATACTAGGAAAATGCGCAAACGCCAGACAAGGGAAATGACATGGGACCGCGGGCGTCCTCGCCGGCGTGACATGGGGCAGAGGACGTCCCGTCCGTGCTTTAATAAATGATCGCGGGACGTAGGGGCGTAGCGTGCTACGCCCTTCAATTGCACGGGCGCGATTTATCGCGCCCGTTTTATTTGTTTAAGACGCATGCGGGACGCATGCTATCCCATGTCACGCCGGCGGGGACGCCCGCGGTCCCATGTCTGGAAACTTTTACGGCCCGCACCCGGGCAACGGCTTGCGGTTGTGAACCATAATCGCATATAATGACGTTCTCATGAGATAAAGGAGTAATTATGAAAAAGACAAAATTGTTCATTATGATAGCCGCCGTATGCCTGGTGCTGATAGCCGCCGTTAATGTTTCGGCGCAGGCGGACGCGCCGAGAATCAGCATTCAGGAACTGAAGAGTATGATGGATAAGGGAACGCCTGTAATAATCATAGATGTGCAGCCAAAGGAAATATACAACCAGGGACATATCAAGAGCGCTATCTCTTTACCGGCCAGTTCGCCGATAAGGCTGGAAGACGTATGGGATTTTCCGTCCGACCGGCTGATCGTAACTTACTGCGATTGCGGCCCCGGGGAAACTGACAGTTCGGACGCTGCCAAACAGTTGATCCGGTTTGGTTATGACGATGTGAAGGTGCTGGCCGACCCGTCCATCAAAGGATGGAAGGACGCTAAATACCCATTGGAGAAGAAATAATGGGACTTCCGCAAATTCCGGTTCGTATGACCGTCGTACTAATGACGTTCGCGGTTTTATTATGCGGCTCGCTCAACGGGTTTTCGGAAAATGAATATCTGAAAGCCGGCAGGGATATTGTTGATTTCGGCACAATTGAGGAAGGCGATCCTGCCGCCGTCACGGTGACGATACAAAACACGGGAACGGCGCCGGTTGAGATAACCAGCGTAAGAACAAATTGAGCGTGTACGGAAGCTGTGCTTGGAAAGCACAGCCTGGCGCCGGGCGAACAAACCGATCTGAAGGTCAGCTATGATACGGCCGACAGGCCGGGACCGTTTGAGAAAAAAGTAATTCTTACTACAAATATCTCCGGCGAAGAGCCGATTGAAATCTTCACCATAAAGGGAACGGTCAATGAAGCTCCTTCCGCTAAAATAGCGGCGGCGCCGCGCAGGATCACATTGACGGATAACGAGCGCCGCGATGGAAAAAAGCAGGCTCTCGATATAAAAAACGAAGGTTCCATCCCGCTTGTTATTACCGGAATCCGTTCGCGCGACGGCCGGAACGTCTATTTTGACGGAGCCGTACAGGGGGCGATTACGATTGAACCGGATCAGTTCGCCACCGTGGAGATTCAACTTGGCGGCAGCGGCGCGGCTGTGGCCGAGCGCGAATACATATCAATAGAATGCAACGCGAGAAATGCCGGGGATGCTGGATATTTCATCATCGTTCAATAAGGAGATAATTAATTATGCGTAAATCAGTGCCAATTGCGATACTGGCGCTTCTCGCCGTTGTAATCGCGTTTGCCGTTTCCGCCTGCCAGGTGGGTACGGCGCAAGGCGAGGCGGAGTACCAGTACGAAGTTATGAATCCGTGGGCGGACGTTGATCCGATCCCGCCCAGAAGCATATCCCCCAGGCTTGACGCTCTGGACGGAAAAAAAATCGGATTGTTTGCCAATTCCAAACGCTCCGCCGTACCGCAGGCGAGAATGCTGGAAAAAAAACTCAAGGGTAAAATTCCCACAATTCAGACGGACCTGTACCACGCGCCGGATCCGAACTATATCGCCCAGGATAGTCCGGAATGGGGAAAGTTCTCCGCCTGGATCAAAAGCGTGGACGCCATCGTCCTCATGGTAGGCGATTGAGGGTCCTGCACAAAGCTCCTCATATACGATGCAATATCGGTTGAGGATCTTGGCAAGCCGGCCGTGATGCTGGCAAATTACGGATTTGTTAACGACGCCCATTCCGCCGCGTCAAGCAGGGGAGTACCGGGCATAAGAGTTATTGGAACCACAATCGCGTGCGAGTCAACGGATGAAGTTGATATCGAAACCGGTATCGACGGCGCGTTGAACGATATTATCGCGGCTCTGACGAGCCCCTTGACGCAGGCCGAGTCCTCGCCCGAACCCGGATACGAAGCTGAATCCAGGATCGCGTTCAAGGGCAATATCCGGGATGTAAACAATTTCTTTTACAGGAAAGGCTGGACCGACGGTCTGGCTATCATGCCGCCGACCGAAGCAGCGGTCGCCGAGATGATGACCGGGACGGATCTTCCGGCGGACCACGTCGTGGCGAAACTCATCCCTCGCCTGGGGAAGGCGACGGTTGAAAAAATCGCCGTCAACGCGGTGATGGCGGGGGCGCTGCCCGTACACATGCCGGTAATTATCGCGGCGGTTGAAGCGTTGTCCGACACGAAAACAAACCGGTTCGATATTTTTGAAGTCAGCACCGGTTCATGGGCGCCGTTTTTACTGATTAACGGCCCTGTGCGCGCGGATATACACGTCAATTCCAGTTCCGGAGCAATGAGCCCGGGAAATATCGCCAATGCCGCAATCGGCCGCGCGGTCGGTTTGATTGTCAAAAACATCGGTGGCGCAAGAAAAGCGCTTGAAGATATGGGAACGCTTGGGAATCCCGCGAAATGGTCGCTTGTTGTCGGGGAAAATGAGGAGGAAAGCCCCTGGGAACCTTACCATGTCAGCAACGGGTACCAAAAAGAAGAGAGTGTTCTCACGGTGTTTTTTCCCAACCAATATACGCTGGGCATTCCCGCCCAGACTAACGCGCGGGGAATAGCCGAAAGCCTTGCCCGCATGAACCCCACCGGGCTGTCCGCGCTGCTTGTAATTCCGGATCACGCGAAAGTTTTCGCGGCTGAAGGCTGGACCAAGCAGCAGGTCAGGGATTTCATCATAAAGCAGAATACGGTTCCGCCCAAGCCCAACGCTTTGGATACCCAGGTACGCAGAGGTCTGCAAAATGAAGATTTCATGCTCGTAGTTACGGGCGGCCCCGGCGTATGGCATGGGAAGCTGCAAAGCGCCGCCGGATTTTTTGGAAACAATTTCGTCAGCAGAAAAATCACGCTGCCGGAAAACTGGGACAAGCTGGTTGCAAAGTACAGAAACATGGTTCCGAATTATGTAAGCTACTGACCATTTTAAACAAGGAGATATATTTATGGCCGATCTCGCGGGTGTAAACGGACAGAGGAAAGAATTCAAGATTGTCGGAAAACCAAACATTCCGGGCAGGTTGTCCTGGGCGCATGTATCGGGCGTCGCGAAATTCGGCGCCGACTATGCCGTTCACGACATGCTGCACGCCAAATATTTAAGGAGTCCCCACGCGAACGCTCGTATCAGGTCGATAGACGTTTCCAGGGCCAGGGCGATTCCCGGAGTTGTTGACGTCCTTACCTGGGAAGACCCGGATCTCAGAGGTGCGGGAGGGATAACCGAGTACGCCGACTATGAAAGCATGGAGGTCGGCGTAGTCGCCATTGCCGAAAATGAAGACCTCTGCGAAGAAGCGTTACGCGCGCTGGTTATAGATTGGGAAGTGTTTCCGCACATTGTTGATGTACGTGAAGGCAGAAAACCTGACGCTCCAATGGCGCGAGCGTTCACTCCCGCGCCAAAACCGGGCGCGGCCGCGGCAAAGGGCGGAGGCGGAAGCCCCGCGTCGAAACCGGTGCCGGCGCCGGACGGGATGGGTGGAGAAACCGTAAATCCTCCAAAGAAAGGGAACGTTTCATATTCATTTACCACCAACAATTCCGGAGACGTACAGGCCGGTTTCAAGGAAGCAGACCAGATCATTGAATATGACATCAACACCGCCGCGTTTTGCGGACATATTCCCAGTCCTTTGGGTACGGTCGCATGGTGGTTCGACGATCCTCTTAACGGAGAAGGAAAAAGCCTGCAAATTGAGGGCGTTCCATGGGGACACGGGTCGGTGGCCAACTCCAACCGTGTTCCGGCCAGCAAAGTATTTCAGACATGCATGTTCACAGGCGGAAGGTACTGCGACTGGGGCAGCCGCAAAACCCAGCAAATCACCCCGACGCTCGCCAGAAGAACCGGACGGCCAGTCAGATGCGTCCAGGGCCGCGCCGATCAGTACGATTTCAACCTTAACGACCGCTTTGTACACATGAAAATCGGCTATAAGAACAATGGCCTGATTACGGCCATTGAAGATTATTCAATAGCCGATAACGGCGCGACGGGAAGCTCGTCTTTCGGAACCACGGTAGACCAGTCATTCGGCCCCTACTATACGACCAAATGCAAAAACATTAAACAAAACATGGAGCTTGTGGACAGCAACCGCGGCAAAATGTACACCAGCGGTCAGCACAACCCTATGGGCTGGGACACCCTGATGACCGGCATACATTTAATCGCGGAAAAACTGGGCAAGGATCCTATAGAAATCGCGACGCTCAACCTTCACGGACCGGCATCGCAGGATGATCCTAATCCTTTACCGAGTTACGAGGCTTGTGTTGCTGCTCTGAAAAACGATATGAAGTGGAACTGGCACCCCACGGGCGCGAGAAAATTGCCCGACGGCCGGATGCACGGAATAAGTTTCCGTTACAACCAGTGTCCGCGCCATTCCGTTGGAGGATATAACCCGAAGCTTGAATATAGAAACGGCATGATCTATCTGCCATCCTCAGGCACGATCATCGGTCATTACGGTCTTGAGTGCAATGCCATGGTTGTCGCCGAGGAACTTGGCATTGATTACGAGAATGTACGTATCGTCCACGATCATCATGAAGCTTACAGACCCTTCGGCGGCGGCAGTGACGGTTCGACGGCCTCTTCCTGGGCAATGAAGGAATGTGCGAACAAGCTGAAAAAGATGATTCTGGAGGCAGTGATCGAGGAAGCCGCAAATCCTCCCGCGGCAGGCGGCATGGGCGGCGGGGCGGCAAAACCCGCCGCGGCTAATCCGTTCAAAGGCTTGAGGCCAGACGCTCTCGATATTATAGACGGGAGAGTAGTCGTTAAGTCGGATACGTCGCAGGGTATGCCGATCGCGCAGGCGTGCCGCGCCAATCTGTTCGCGACATGCTCCGGCATCAGGCCGCCGGCGGCGTTATGGACATCGCTGGGCAAAGAGCTTGACACCATGAATGTCGCGGTGTGCGAAGTCGCCGTTGATACGGAAACGGGAGAGGTGGAAGTACTCCGGTTTGCCGTGGCCGCCGACCCCGGCAAGATTTTGCGCCGTACATCGCTTGAAGGCCAGATTCATCAGGTGATGGATTTCACCGTCGGCTGCCAGCTCACGGAGGAATATATCTACGACAGGAATACCGGAGTGAAACTAAGCGCGAATATGATTGAGTACAAAAAAGTCGGCATGCTTGACATGCCGACTGTGGATATGTCGCTGCTGGAAACGCGGGCAGGCAACGCCTGCTATGGAGGAAACGGCATCAGCCATTCGCTGGCAAATACTCATCTGGTGATTATGGCCATCCAGAACGCCATTGGCAAATGGGTTGAGTCTCCGGCCACTCCTGAAAAAATTTTGAAAGCCCTGGGAGTGGCGTAGGAAAACCATTTTCGCGGGTATAAAACGACTGAAAACTCTCAGATTTTCAGCCATAAAGCGGGCCGTACGCCGCCGTCGGTATCGCTGACACCGTCACCGTGGGCATCGACATAGCCGACGGCGCGAACGTAAGAGGCGTAGCTGCCACGGTAGCCGGGCGACCTGAGCCACCACCAGCACGCCTTTCCCGCGTGGTTCGCCACCCGGTCGGAATTGCTGTTAAAATATTTATGCACTTCATCTATGTTCAATAAAAAAATACTGTCCTGCGTGTCGTTGCCGCCTTCGGTACCATATTGCGAACTATCCGGATTTGGAAGGTTCCTGGCCGTTATCTGTGCCTTACATTCATTGTTGAACCTGTTATAGAATTTTTCGTTCAGATATTTACGCAGGGCGCACGTTTCCCATGTCGCGGCTGCCAGATCTCCGTTATAGCAATGCTGCTCGATTACATCCTCCGTTATTATCAATGCCTCGCCGCCCTGCGCGTCAAGCACTCGCCACTTGTAATCACCGAATTTAAGATTGCGCTTTTCGCCTTTTTTAATTTCCGCGGCGATTTCCGTATCATCCGGCGATGGTGGCGACAGGGGCGGCGGAGGTGGAACAGACTCGCCGATCTGCCAACCGAGAGATTTGGTAATTTCATAGATAATGGTTTCCGCCATGTCTTGCGCAATAAAAACTTCGGTCAGTTTTTGTATGGCCTTCTTTGCAACGATATCCTTGTCGGCTTGCGACGCGCTCAGATTGCTTTCCAGAATTTTTGCCGCGTTATTTTCATAAACGGCATAGATCAACCTTTTGACATTCTTTGAAACGGACGGAGCAAAATCGGGAAAATGAGATTTGCATTCCTCAAGCAGAACATCAGTGCCGTACTTGCTCATAATAGCGGCCAGCGCGTCTTTGGAATTGTCGTAAAACTTCGGATTCTCATTTTTTGCAAGGCCGCAGAAAGGACAGAATTTAAGCAAAGCGGAAGTACGGTCATCTATTTTTAATTCTTTACTGCAGTGGTTGCATTTCATATAACAGTTCCTTTAAAAAAAGCGTTTAAATCATACGAAATTCCTGAATAAAATCAACCTCGTTGCTTTCCGTTGCGGGTGCCCGCGCTCACGTGCAGTGGTGTTCCGCATGCGGCGGCAGAATTGCGCCGGCGGTTCTTCTGAAAAAATCCTTTACCCGATTTCGGTGAAATGTAAGCATATCATCGTATGAACAAACCTGTGGTGTCCCTGGCGTCATGCAAAAGCTATGCTCCCGGAGAATTAAAAACGGCTCTGCTTGAAGTATTCGCCGGCCTTGGCGGGCTGGAAAAATACGTAACCAACGGTACAAAAATAGTATTGAAACCGAATCTGGTTATGGGAAAACCGCCTTCTGCCTGCGCCACAACCAATCCGGAATTTATCAGGCAGCTCGCCATTATCTTAAAAGAACGCGGAGCGCGGTTATTTATCGCGGAAAGCCCGGGAGGTCCATATGCGCCGGAACGCCTTGGCGCGATATATAACGTCTGCGGAATCACCGAAGTCGCCGGAGAAATGGGAATTGTTTTAAACTACGAAACGGAAACGGTAAAAAAAGAAAATCCCGCCGGGAAACTTTTAAAAACGGTTGAAATTATCAAGCCGCTCGCGGAAGCGGATTTT
>Ga0082212_10002011_pt1 | contig 29908 bp, 24 predicted proteins | sample TergutNt197P3_FD_71548 | JGI IMG/M metagenome (GOLD analysis project Ga0082212, IMG submission 71548) | Neocapritermes taracua P3 segment gut microbial communities from Petit-Saut dam, French Guiana - Nt197 P3 | ecosystem: Host-associated > Arthropoda: Insects > Digestive system > Gut ...
CTGATATCCTTTGTACCGGATAGACGCGCCATTTCAATTGCCGACAGACGCTGGGCCAAAGCCAAATCTTCCTCTCGCCGGCTATATGTCTCTATATCCATAAGTACCATATCGCCCTCTCCATTTTTCGTTAAAAAAACCGGCGTTTTATAGGTACGGCATATCTCCGCTACAGTGTTATAGTTTTTTCGCAACTCGCTGGATGGTTTAATAATTGGATTCATTACGGTCTCCTCCATAGTCATATTATACCCAATATTATACCCAAATAATATACCAAATTCAAGTATTATTTGCGAAAACTTTTAATCACAAACCCCGGCAGGGCGGGGTTGAATGCGTTTCAGCACTCTACCCATCTGCCAGCGACATACTTCCATTTGAAAGTGAATAATTGTCATAAAGATTAACACAGAAAAATTACAACATTGACATTATACATAATATTCGAATATATTTATACGCTAAGTGCAATTTGGATAAGATCGAAATACATCAGGAAGGAGTACTTGCATGAAAAAGACGTTCAGAACTTTCGGGATTATCACCGTCATGGCAATAATTGGTTTTACAATAACGGCCTGCGACGACGGGGGAGGCAAAGGCGATCCAACTGTTACTAAAGTAACAGTATCCGGAGAAAATACAATCGTAGAAAGAGGAAGCCAAGCCGCCTTTAGCGCGACCGTTACCGGAACAAACAGTCCCGGCCAGGGCGTTGACTGGTCAATCGACGAAGCCGACAAACACGAAGAAACCGAAATAGATGCCGACGGTGAGTTAACCGTCGCCGCAGACGAGACCCGCGAAACGCTCACGGTACGGGCTACTTCAAAAGTGGATAACACTATAAGCGGAACGCTTGTAATTTTAATAATCGACGAAGGACATGATTTCACCGTAACCGGCGTAACCATAAGCCCCGCAGCCGCCGATGTCCAAAAAGGCGGAAGCCGGACTTTTATCGCCGCTGTCAGCGGAACCAATGCGCCGCCTCAAAGGGTTACCTGGGATATCATCGGCGGCAGCCATGCCCAAACTACGATTAGTCCCTTTGACATTGGCGATAGCACCGCCGGATTACTGACCATTTCTGAAAGCGAGACCAACGCCATGATCACGATTAGGGCGACGTCAATTGCGAATAACGCCGCGAGCGGCACCGCAACCGTTACCGTTAAAAACAGCGAGGGTACCGGCACCGGCAATTTGGGGAATACGCTGAATATTTCCGGACAGGTATCTCTGCTAACGGGGAACTACGACGGCCCTCCATATAAGCCTTTCGACGGCAATCTGGATGTTACCGATTGGGGTCTGGGCGGCAGCGGATCAATTACCGGCGGAAACCTCAATTATAGCATCGGCAAACCGGCGGGTCTGGAAACATTGGATTTAAAGGACATGTTTTTTGGGGGAGACTATGAAGTTGTAGCATCTGCTCCCGGCAACGTACAAGGCGCGTTTCTTGATTTGGGAAAAAGCAGTGCCGGCGGATACCGTGGACCGAATAAGGAAAGCGAGGAAACCACCAATATCGATGCTATTTATCAATTAACGGTCTCTGAGATTGTTGAGTATTTATATGTGGAAAACGATGCAATCGTATTTGGAATAGGGAAAACCTCAATAGAGGAAGGCATTGAAGAAGGGATTCCCTATACCACAACCAAAACAACCAATGACTTCACCCTTGTATTAAAAGCGGGCTGGAATGCAATATATTGGAAATATGAGGAAACAGAACCAAGACCGGATGTTATCAGCTCAAGTTATTCAATTACCCGTACCGAATCCGTGTCCCTTGCTGACCCCGCTTTAATGTGGGTGCTGGAACACGATGAACCGCCGCCGCCGCCGGAATTCCCCGATAGCTACACGACGCTTGTTGAAGATGCGTGGGCTGATGGCGATCTCATTGATGAAAACACCGCCGACTGGTATGCAATTTCCGTTGTCGCCGGAACAACTTACCATATCTGGCTGAATGATGTCGAAGGCGACGGCAGCATGACAGGGGAAGCCACTGTTTTCGCTTGGTACAGCGATGGAATTCTCATTGCTGACAAGGCATACGGTTATGACAATCCGGCGGCCTCATTTGCAGCCAAGTCTGCCGAAACGGTCTATGTCAGGGTGACAATGTTTCCCAGCACAAACAGACCTGGGACATATGCCATTGTGTACAACACCACCGGCGATAGGCCGGATACCCCATAGATAGCTCCGGCGGGTGCTGAATCCGCCGGGCATTATCCTTAGCTACATTACTTCCAGAAACGGCACACAGATCAGGTGCAGAGCGTCTTTCAGTACGCGCAGTACGGCGCGGGACAGGCCGAGGCGGGCGGAGGATAACCCGGCATTTTCGGCGTTCAGGATCGGGCAGTCGTGGTAAAAGCGGCTGAAACATTTTGACAGATCGTAGAGGTACGCCGCCAGGCAGGAAGGATCAAGTTCGGCGGCGGCTTTGTTGATGACCTCGGGATAGGCCGCCAGCGTTTTGACAAGTTCCCACTCAGGATCGGAAGTAAGCAAAGAAAATACATCGTCGTCTGAACCCCAGTCCCCAGCCCCCAGTCCCCAGTCCCTATTCCGCAGTAGTGATGAAATCCGCGCCCCCATGTACTGCAAATACGGGCCGGTGTTGCCGTTAAACGAAAGTGATTCTTTGGGATCAAAAAGCATGTCTTTGGCGGGGCTGGCCTGCAAAAGGTAGTAGTGCAGCGCGCCAAGGGCGATTTTTTCAGCTACCTCGGCGGGGTCGCCCACCTTTTCCTCGCGCTCCTTTTCCTTTATCTCGGCAAGGGCCATCTCCCGCAGGCTGTCGATTAAATCGTCGGCGTCAACTACCGTTCCTTCGCGGCTCTTCATCTTGCCTTCGGGGAGCTTTACCATGCCGTAGGAAAGGTGGTAGAGGTTTTTCGCCCAGGGATAGCCGAGTTTGTCCAAAAGGACGAACAGCACCTTAAAATGGTACTGCTGCTCGGAGCCGACTACATAGATCATCCGGTCAAAGGGCCAGTCTTTATAGCGGTTGATCGCCGTACCAAAGTCCTGGGTGATGTAGATCGAAGTGCCGTCGCTGCGAAGGAGGATCTTCTTGTCGAGATTTTCCTCGCTCAGATCAACGGCAACCGCGCCGTCGGCCTCGCGGTGGAACAGGCCTTTTTCCAGTCCTTTGAGCACCTCCTCTTTTCCCAAAAGCCAGGTGTCGCTTTCAAAATAGTATTGATCAAATGAAACGCCAGTGCGCCGGTAGGTTTCCTTCATGCCTTCTATCGCCCAGGAATTCATCTGCTTCCAGAGGGCGACCGTTTCGGGATCTCCCGCTTCCCATTTCCGCAAAAGGTCCTGGGCGCGTGCCATAGAGGGCGACTGCGCCTCGGCTTCGTCTTTTTTCAGGCCCCTGCTCTGCATAAGATCGTCGGTTTCTTTTTTCAGATCGTTGTTGAAACAGACGTACCAGTCGCCGACAAAGCGGTCGCTTTTTATCCCCTCGGATTCGGGCGTGCTTCCCTGGGGCGTTCCGCCCCTTCCATGTTCACGGTAACTGAGCATCGACTTGCAGATGTGTATGCCACGGTCGTTGATGATGCACACCTTGCGGAGGTCCGCGCCGCAGGCTGCCAGTATCCGCGAGACGCTTTCGCCTAACACGTCGTTTCGCAGGTGCCCCAGGTGCAGGGGCTTGTTGGTGTTGGGGCTGGAAAATTCCACCATGACCTTTTTCCCCGCCATGCTGCCCGTTCTGGCAAAAGCAAAGTCCCCGTCCGCCAGGACATCGGCAAGTACCGCCTTCGCAGCGGCGGCCCGGTTAAGCCGCACATTGATGTAGGGGCCAACTGCCTCAAAGGAGCCATTGGCTTCTACGAAGCTGCCATTCCCCGCGCCGTCCGATTCGAGCCGGGCGCAGACCAAAGCCGCTATCTGCGGCGGCCCCTTTCGCAGCATTTTGGCAAAGCTGAACATGGGAAAGCCAATGTCCCCCATTTTGGGATCAGGCGGAATTTCGGCGATAATGTGCGCGGGGTCAATGCCGCTGGTGTCTGCACCCGCGTCCTTCGCCAGCGCGCAGAGAGCATCGGCTATTCGTTTTTTCCAGGAATCCTTGTAGTCATTCATGCTGGTATCAAAATACCCAAAACAAAAAAAAGAATCAACGAATGTTTATTTATTCTTCCCCATTTCCCGGACGTGGCGCTTCCATTGATCAACCAGTTTTTTCGGCTTTCGGGGGACGGCGTTGCAGCCGCAGGACAATACCCACATCAATACCTTGTCGAACTGGGTGCTGGTAAATTCGATGGTAACGCCGCCGTTATTGCCGGAAATTTTCTGATCCGCCGCCCATTGCCGCTCCGATGCAAAGATAACCGCTTCCCCCCGGCAGTCTATGGCAAAATGGTTCTTTTCCTGCCCGATAAAAACCCCAAAGTAGCTGTCGCCCGTAAAATCGGCGTAGTTAAAGTCCTTTGGCAATGTAAAGCCTTCTTCGGTAAGCACGGCGTTTTTAATCCGCGACAGGGAGAAAATGCGCTCAGCCCTGCGCTCTTCGGCAAAACCGTACAGATACCACACGCCGGAATCAAACAGCAATTGATAGGGGCGGACCCGCCTGCCATGATCCTGTTCATCCCAGGTTCCCCTGTAATCAAAGGCGATGACCCGGTTTTTTTTCAATCCGCCGATGATGGTATTCCAGATAACAGAATCCACCTTCGCGCAGGCAGTCGGCGGGACGACGATCCGGTTTTCCAGCCAGTCCCGGCTGCCGTCACAGGCTATTGGGGCAATGATACTTTCCAGCAGATGATCGGCTGCTTCATACAGGGGAGTTTCCCGGTACAGCGAAAGAATGCTTTTCGCCATGCCCAGCGCTAGCATATCCTCCGCGCCGGAAAAGCCCGCCGGCAGCCGGAAAGTTTTTCGTGAATAAAAATATCCGCGTTCAAACGAATCATATTCAATCGGCGCGTCAAGCTGATACCGCATAAAGTCAATGTCCCTGCTGATGGTGGACACGCTGGTCTCGCAGACCTGCGCCAAATCGTCCGAGTTGGGATATTTTCCCGCCGCGATTTCCGCGTCAATCCGGTAAATCCGGGGCAGCGCCGTCTTTGGCAGGGACAATCTTGACGGGCGTTTTTCCGTTTTCATACCGTCAATGGATATTCACATCATCAATCATGTTGGCAACATTGCCGGGCTTCTTTTTGATCCAGACATAACCGTCCGTTTTTGTAATCAAGGCGACATCCGTCGGCCCTCCCACCGATTCTTCATCGGTAGATACGTGCCGCCTCAGCGCGGTCAGGTTCACCAGGGCTTCCGCCATTTCCGCAAGATTGCTTTTAGGAAGCGAGGCGACAATCTGCATCACCGGATCTTTGTAGTTCTTTTCCTCAAAGTCATCCATTTTTTCAAAAAATGCCTCTTTCAGTTTTTTAATTTTTTCCGCGTTTTTTTTCCCGGCAATTCCGATAACTTTCCCGATAAGTTCATCCAAATCATTTATTATTTCATCCTTGAAATACGGATCTATCCCCCTTATAAAGGTATTTATTACATCCGTCTGGGCATAGGGGTTAATCCATGCGTTCGATTCAGACATGTCTGCCGTAGAGATATAGCCGTGCATTACGTTCTTCCCCAATCTTCCATGAAGGGCGAAATGTATTACCGACGGATATATTTCTTTTTCCCCGTAACCTGCAAAAACAATACCCGAATAGCACCTGTACCACCTCCACGCTATTTCCGCCTTTACGAGGTCCATAAAAAACAGGTCTATCATCTCTTCTTTCATTTTGCCGCTGACCGAATAATCAGCAAACACCTCATCCAGTTCCTTTTCAATAATTTCGCGGTTTGCTTTTGCGAATTCGTCATCGGTAAAACCGCTGGAAAAAGTTTCGCTTTCCAGCCGCTTTCGTACATTTTTCAGTACATCCGCCAATATTTGGACCTGCCGGGTTTTTGCTATTTTCTGATCCTTTTCGTCGCCGGAGATTTCGGCATCATAATAATCCTTTATCGAATCAAAAAAGGAATAGGAAAGGTATTCAAGGTACTCCTTCTGCAGGGTGTCCGTTACATGAATAAAATCCCTTAAAAAAGTCAGCATATAATCGGCATATTCCTTCAGGGTGTCAAAGACCCGGTCTCCAAGCGCCTTGCCGAACTCGTGTATTATTATTTCCCAGTCAATATTCATGAAAGCAGAAGTATTGTAAACCATTATTCCCACTGAATGTTTTCGGGACAGGTTAAATACTTTTTGCGCCGTATAATACGTCTTATTGTTATTTTTGCTGATGCTTATGGTGATCGCGCTGTCGGCCGCTATGGCAACTCCCCCGCTGTTTAATACCGCCACTTCCGCTGTCATATCTGCCTCCTGATTTATAATACTGCGATATTACAGGCTGTGCAACTCAAGGCCGGAAGCTTCCAGCAGTCCCTCCAAATTGGCCGTGCATCCTGTTTTTTCCGCCGCCAATTGCACAAGTTTGCCGCAGGTTTGGGCATCGGCAAGGGCGTTGTGGGCGTCATAGATTATGCCAAACCGTTTTGCCAGATTGCCCAGCGAATGTGATTGAAACGACGGCCATACGCGCCTCGCCAGATTGCATGAACAAAAATACGATATATCGGGAATCTGCACATCATAGTGTTCAAGAACCGCGCGAAGCACCCGCATGTCAAACGATGCGTTATGCGCCGCAAGAACCGTCCCGCCGATAAAATCCCTGGCTCCGCGTTCCCAAACACGGCTGAAATCCGGCGCATCCCGCACGTCGTCGACGGTAAGGCCGTGAATGTCGGTAAAATCGGGGCGTATGTAGAGCCTCGGCGGCCGGATCAGCGAATAGTAGGAGTCAACAGACTCGTAGTCGCGGTAACGCACAAGGCCGACGGACACGGCGCTGTTGGGATTGTACACGGCGGTTTCAAAATCAATCGCGACAAATTCATTCATCGGCAAAAACCTATTTTCGCCGATGATCCGCTGTTTTGCAAGGCCTCGTCCCGGCAGTATTGGGCAAGTATGTCTACGCTCAGGCCGCCGCCGCCTATTATCGCGTCAACTTCGGTTTTGCGGGCGATGTTTTCTATCTGTCCGCCGGAAAGTCCGAACCGGGCGGATAATTCCCCCGCGCCCATGTCCGGCAAATCGGGCAGCAGCGTTTTCCAGATATTTTTCCGGCTTTCCGGGCTTGGCTTTTCAAACACTATTTTGTACAGGAAGCGGCGTTCAAAGGCGTTATCCATGTTCTGCGTCAGGTTGGTCGTTGCTATGAGTATCCCCGAAAGGTTTTCCATCTCCTGCAGTATTATATTCTGTATGGTATTTTCGGTTTGATCGACGGCGCGGCTGGAGGCGTTAAATTCCTTCCGTTTGCCGATTACGGCGTCCGCCTCGTTGAATAATAGGATCGGGGCTATTTTGGAATTTTCAACCGCCGCCCGGTAAGTGTCAAAAACCTTTTTGATTTTTTTCTCGCTTTCCCCGAACCACATGCTCTTTGTTTCGGAGATGTCAACCGCCATGATGTTCCGTTTGGTCAGCCGGGCGATTTGATGGGCCGTTTCCGTCTTGCCGGTCCCCGGAGCGCCGGAAAACAGGCAGGCAAAACCCTTCCTCATGCCCCTTACGTCAAGCCTGTCCTGGATCTTGCGGAAATTATCTTCCTGCAGCAGCGAAACGAGCTTTTCAATTTCGCCGGCCTCCCTTGGATTGTAGAACATCTCTTTGATTTTTATGGAATCATGCAGAACAAGGTTTTTTTTGTAGCTTTCGTTGTTCCTGATGTTCAGCTCGGACAGCAAATCCTTTTTCGCCGTATCCGATAATTTCCATGATTCTGAATTGACAAAACCATCGTCATTGGCATACTCGATAAATTTTGCCTTGATAAGTTCATGGGAACCGTCGCATAACGAATTTTCAACATCGCAAAAAATAAACTTTTCTTCATATATAAACTCAATGTCATGCGAGCCAATGTTGTCGTCATTGTTGTTTCCGAACAAGTGGCAGAAGCAGAGCAGCAGAACGAGCTGGCCGTCTCTCAGTTTGTAGCTCATTATTTTTTTGCAGAACAGCAACTGCATGTTTTGGCTGATCAATTCCAGAAGCTCCTGCTTCATGCCCTCATACGTCAGTTCGCAGTTGCTTCTTTCATGAAATATCGTTTCCATAACGACAAAGAATTTTGAAATCGACAGGTTATCATTTTTCTGCGGCCGGTACTCGTTAAATTTCCGCAGGGACTCCCGTACATCGCGGGGTATCCGGTAGGAGATGCAGTCATCGCTCCGGCTGCAGCGGATCAGCTTTTTCTTTTCAAGCTCTTCACATTCGCTCATGTACTTGATTATTCTGACCTTGCTGCACTGTATCGATTCGGCAATCTCGCTGATCATGATCCGCTGGTCGTCGCTTTTTTCCATGAAGAGCGAAAACAGCATCGCCTGTATCGGGCTTATCCCGAGTTTTTCGGCGACATAACCAAGGTGGCGTTTCCCCGCAGTGCGGCACTTGCCGATTCCGCTTTTTTTGGTTATTTCGACGATTTTCTCGATATGATCGAGCATGCCCATGTCCTTAAAGGGAACACGATCTCCGAAATCCGGCTGAGCGGGGCTAAGTTTGGCCTTGAGGCCAGAAATAATGGCTTTCATGCTTTTAACAGTAGCATGTCACTCTGTCACAGACTGACAGACTGACAAAAAACAACACTTTTCTGACGATAATAAGGGAGATGAAAAAGGACTGCTTTGTTATTAAGGGCGACATTTGCTGGAGCAGGGGGCCGGATAGCCTGGAAACGATGGGGGGCGGTTATCTTGTCTGCGTTGACGGCAAATCCGCCGGGGCCTTTTCCCGGCTGCCGAAGCGTTACGCGGCGCTGCCGCTTGTCGACTGCACCGGCAGGCTCGTTATCCCCGGCCTTATAGACCTCCATACCCACGCCCCTCAGTTTGCTTTTCGCGGGCTGGGGATGGACCTGGAACTGCTCGACTGGCTGAACAGGCACGCCTTTCCCGAAGAGGCAAAATATTCTAGCCTCGCGTATGCCCGTAAAGCCTACGGCCTCTTTGTCGATCACGTCATGCGCGGCCCCAATACACGCATGGTGGTCTTTGCCACGATCCACGTTCCCGCCTCCATCGTCCTCGCGGAATTGCTGGAAGAGTCCGGCCTGATAAGCATGGTGGGCAAGGTTAACATGGACAGGAACAGCCCCGACGATCTGCGGGAGCAAAGCGCCGCCGCGTCGCTGGCCGCGACAGGGAAGTGGCTTGCCTCTTTTGCCGAAGGCAGGTTCAGGCGGACAAGGCCGATTCTCACCCCCCGCTTTATCCCCTCGTGCAGCGACGAACTTTTGCGGGGGCTGGGGGCGCTTCGCCGCGAATACAACCTGCCCGTCCAGTCCCACATGTCCGAAAACCGCCGCGAGGGGCATTGGGTCAGCGAGCTTTGCCCGGCAAGCGGCGGCTACGGCGCGGCTTACCGCGACCTTGACCTTTTCGGCGGCGGAGACGGCGGCGAAGCCCCAACGGCGATGGCCCACTGCGTCTGGTCCGACGAAAGGGAAATTGCCCTGATGGCGGAACGCGGCGTTTTTGCCGCCCACTGCCCCCAATCGAACGCCAACCTTTCGTCGGGCATCGCCCCGATGCGGAAAATCCTTGACGCGGGAGTTCCCGCCGGTCTTGGCAGCGACATCGCCGGCGGAACGAACAGTTCCATTTTCCGCGCCATGTCCGACGCGGTGCAGGCATCAAAGCTGCGCCGCTCCTTGCTTGATGTTGACGAAAAGCCACTGACGCTGGAAGAGGTGTTTTACCTTGGCACTGCCGGCGGCGGCGCCTTTTTCGGAAAAGCCGGCATGGGCTACGCCGGCTCCTTTGATCCCGGCTGCGACTTTGACGCGCTGGTACTCAACGACAGCGCCCATGCCGCCCCCTTCAGGCTGTCAATCCGCGACCGCCTTGAACGCGCCATCTACATCTGCGACACCGCCCACATCGAAGCCAAGTTTGTCCGCGGGAAGAAATTATTCGCAAGAAATATCACACAGAGGCACTAAGGCGCAGAGGACACGGAAATACATAAGGATCAGGCGCGGTTCAGAAATTACCAGTACTCTGACTTCCTCAGTGCCTCCGTGCCTCCGTGAGGTTATCAGGGAGGAAAACGCCTAACGGCCGGTGGCGGATTTGAATTCGGTCCAGACGCGGCTGTGGGCGGCTTCCGCTTCTTCGCTGACGTTCTGAATCATCTCCATGGAGTCGAAATTCATGAAATCTTCGGGGAGGGTCAGGAATTCGCGGTACTCCTCTTCGATGTAGGGATCGGACGCGGAAAAAGTGCTGTAGTAACCAAGTTCCATGAAGCACTCGGCGCCCCGTCGGGGATCAAGGATGTAGTCAAGAAAGGCATGGGCGGCGGCGGGATTCGGCGCGTTTACCGGAATAAATGCCGCCATGATGCCGAAGCCGATTCCCTCGCGGGGAAAAACAACCTCAAGATCGGGCCTTTCCATTTTGGCCGCCGTCACCTGGGAGGTGTACATGACAGCGGCGGCAATTTCGCCGGAAAGCAGCTCTTCTTCCAGCCGGTCGTCGCGGATTAACCTGATGTTGGGCGCAAGCATATTGAGGATCTCCCCTGCCCTCTGTATCGCCTCTACATCGTTGGTATTGTAGCTCTGCCCCATAACTTTGAGCGCCATGCCGTTGATAACCCTAAAACTGTCAATGATACCAACATTTTTTGACAGCGACGGATGCCACAGATCAAGATAGCCGTTAATGGACATCCCCGTCTTTTTGCGATCATAGACGAGGGTTTGAACTCCCGCTCCATAGGGAATCGTATATTGATCATCGGGATCGTAAAACTGTTTTTGATAAATGCCATTGATGTTGTTGTAGTTGGACAAAAGGGAATGGTCGAGCCTCAGCGCCAGGCCGCTGCTGATAACATTTTCAACCATATAGTCGTCGGCGACCACAAGGTCGTAACTGCCGCCTTTCGCCGCTTCGAGTCTGGCGAACATTACTTCATCGGATTCAAAATTGACGTACCGGACTTTATGCCCCGTTGCTTTCTGAAAGCCGGTGAGAATTTCATGGGGGAACATATCGCTCCATGTATAAAGAACCATTTCTGACTTGCCTCCGCATCCTGTCAGCGCAAGCGCCAAAGCCAGGGCAGCAGCCACCTTTCGAATCATGCAAAATCTCCTTTGCAACCAATGTTCCATAAATAGCAGATTATTACAAGTTAGGAATCGTTTTTCTGGCCTTTTCTGGCCAAAAAAGCGGCGGCGAGGCAGAGGATGACGGTGAGGACGAAGAGCATGCTGCACATGGCGTTGGTTTTCGGGGTAACGCCGGTTTTCAGGCGGGAATAGATGATCATGGGGAGGGTGTTGGTATTCACTCCGGCGACAAAGGAGCTGATAATCACGTCGTCAAAACTCATGGCAAATGAAATTAGCATACCGGAAACGACGGCGGGCAGCACCAGCGGAAGGGTAATGTCGTAAAAGGCCCGCAGGTCGCCCGCCCCCATGATCCGCGCCGCTTCGATATAGCTCTTATCCAGGCCGGCAAGTCTTGCCCGCACCAGCAGGTACGGATAGGGGACGCAAAATGCGGTATGGGCGATTACCAGCGCGAACATCCCCGGCGGAATCGACAGCAGGGTAAAGAATGCGAGGAAGGTCATACCCATGATTATTTCGGGGGTCATGATCGGCAGGATCGAGAGAAATTCCATTCCCCGGTGAACGCCGCCCGAAGAACCGGCGGTCGCCGATGCCGCGCGCACCCTCGCCATGCCCGAGGCTCCAAGGGTGCCGAGCGCGGCGGACAGCCCGCTTGCCAGCAGGCCGAGGATCAGGCTGTTCCGCAACCCTTCAAACATTGCCGCATCCCGAAACAGTTCGGCGTACCAGGCCAGGGTAAAACCGCTCCACACCGAGGAAAGGCGGCTCTGGTTAAACGAATAAACGATAACCAGCACAATGGGAATGTACATTATAATAAGTATGAAGCCGAGATAAATCGGAAACAGAGCGCGTTTGCGGACATGGCTCATATCAGCCCCTCAATTTCGCCGGAGCGGGTGGCGAGGCGGTACAGGTACAGCAGCAGGCTGGTAAGGGCCATTAGCGCTACGCTGAGGGCGGCGGCGAAAGGCAGGTCGTGCACGTTCATCACCTGCTCGCGGATAAGGTTCCCCACCAGCACTACTTTGTTGCCGCCGAGAATGTCGGCGATAAAGTAGAGTCCCATCGAGGGAATAAAGGTGAGTATAACGCCGGAGAACAGCCCCGGCATGGTCAGCGGCAGGCTGACGGTAAGAAAGGCCCGAAAACGGCCCGCGCCGAGGATACGCGCCGCCTCAATCAGGGAACGGTCGAGTTTTTCCGCGCTGGCATACACGGAGTAGATCATGAACGGCAAAAGCGCGTAGATCATCCCCGTTACAACCGCCGGATAGGTATACAAAAGCCGCAGCGGTTCACTTGTTATGCGCAAACGCATCAGCAGGCGGTCAAGAACGCCGTTGGCCCTGAACACGATGATCCACCCGTAGAGCCGCATAAGCGCGCTGGTCCAGAACGGTATTATCAACAAGAGCATTACCCGATTGCGCCACTTGCGCTCCAGCCGCGCCATAAAGTAGCCGAAGGGATAACCCGCCAGCGTCACGGCGGCGGTGCTGATCAGCGCAAGTTCCACCGACTTTCTGAACGTCTCAAGGTACACCGGCTCAAATATAAGACGGTAATTTCGCAGGCTGAAATCGGCCTGTGCTCCCCAGACTCCATGCCGCCGCATAAAACTCAGCGCGATCATGTAAATCAGCGGGCCAAGGACGAAGAGCAGGGTAAAGATGTACATGGGGAGTAGTGTGCCAGCGGGCGAAGATCGACAAGTCCTTTTCATTCGCATATCCCTGGATCGCGCATTACCGTTACGGCGTTTTGGGGGTGCCAGCTTACCGTTACTTCGTCGCCGGTGTCAAACGGGCTTTCGATCCCCTGCACGGACGCGTTAATTTCATCGCTGCCGAAAAACCGCTCGCCTTTCAGCCGGACGCTGATCCGCAAAAGGCCGCCGGCAAAACTCTTCCCGCTGACCACCGCCGCCAGGCCTTCGTCCCCGCTTGCTGCCGCCCTGAGGATGATGTTCTCCTCGCGCACGGCAAGGCAGGTTTCGCCGTCCCAGGGGATAAGGTTCGCGTTCCCGACAAATTTCGCCACAAACGCCGTTTTGGGGTACTTGTACACTTCGGCGGCGGAACCCACCTGCTCGAATTGGCCGTTGCGTATAACGGCAAGCCGATCCGACATGGCAAGGGCCTCTTCCTGATCGTGGGTGATATACACAAAACTGATGCCAAGCTGTTTCTGTATCCGCTTGAGTTCAAGCTGCAACTGCCGACGTAACTGCAGGTCCAGTGCGCCGAGCGGCTCGTCCAGAAGCAGCGCCTTGGGCTTGTTGATCAGCGCCCTTGCCACCGCCACCCGCTGCCGCTGTCCGCCGGAAAGTTCGTGGGGCCGCCTCTTCTCGTAGCCCTCAAGCCGCACCAGGGCAAGGGATTCGGCGACCGCCTGCCGTATTTCCGTTTTGGGCATTCGCTTTAACTTGAGGCTGTAACCGATGTTCTGCTCAACGTTCATGTGGGGAAAAAGGGCATAGTTCTGAAACACCATGTTCAGACCGCGCTTGTCCGGCCCGAGCGCGCTCACGTCGGCCCCGTCCATTATCACACGCCCCGCGTCCGCCGTTTCCAGCCCGGCGATTATCCGCAGAATCGTCGTCTTGCCGCAGCCGGAAGGCCCCAGCAGCGTGATAAATTCCCCTCGGCCAACCGAAAGATCCAGCCCGCGCAGGACTTCGACCTGTCCAAAACTTTTTGAAATACCCTCAAGGCGCAGCAGTTCCCCGTCGCTCACGGTTCAAGTGTAGATAGCAGCACAAAGAGAGTCAATTGTGAATACCGTACAGTTCAAGATTCGCGTCAAGAAAATCCGTAAAAACCAGATACTTCCCGTCAGGAGACACCGCCAGGCCCGTCGGCTGGTTGCGTCCCCAAATCCGCTCTTCCACAGTTAAATCGTCCGCTTTTAAAACGTACACCGCGCCGAACTCCGGCCCCGGTTTGGTATAATCTGCGGGATTATTCCTCCCCCGCGATGAAGCAAAGACCCGCTTGCCGTCCGGCGAAAGGACGATGGTATTGATATTCGGCCCGATGCGCCGGGAAACCAGCAGCGTGCCGTCGGCGGCGTTTAGGATATTTACCGTGCCCCGGAACATATCGGAAACGTAGAGCCTGCCGTCACGGCAGATCACATGGCGGCAAGCGCCCTCCCCCGGATAAAGCCGGTAACGCGTTGTTACGGTGTTTTGCTGCATATCAACGACCGCGACAACCGGCTCATCGTAAATGGCAACATAGAGCAGAGAGCCATCGGGCGAAAAGGCCATTCCCCGGGGAGTACCGCCGACGGCAATGCGGCGGATCAGTTTCTTTGTTTCCGAATCAAAGACGCTCAGGTTATGGCTCACCCAATTTGACACCAGGGTCAGGTCCCCCGTTGGATTCTGAACTATTACCTTGGGCAATACCCCGCCGGTTTGCAGGGACATCGAATAATCCAGGGTATCAAGGTTAAAAATATGCACCTTGTTTTCTACCATGTTGGAAACCCACAGTTCACGCCGCCTCGTGTCGGTTAACGCTTCCACAAAACCAGGCGCTGTACTGCCCGGCACGGAAAGCCGTTTTTCAAAAACCAGCCGCGCATCTGGAGTAGCGTCTGACGGCTGTTCAAACCTGAACACATCAACGCCGCTCTGTTCAAGGAGCGGGACAAAAAGCCGCCGCCCGTCCGGCGAAAAATATGCGCTTTTGGGCTGCCTTCCCGTGGCATATTCTCCCAACAGCCGGAATCTGCCATTTTCGTTTTCAAGCTTTATTTCCAGCAAGCCGTTTTTTACCGGCAGCTTTTCAACGCTAAATTCCGCACTCCGGTAGCCCTGCGCGCTGAAACGCAAGGTACCAGTGCCGCTGCTCTCTATGCGAAAGTTCCGAATACCGGCTGCCGCAGATACAGGCGTTTGCAGCGCACCGTTCAGCGAAACGGACAAATCCGGCGGCGCCGATTTCAGCGCAAAAGATAGTGTTTGCGCGGACAGCGGCAGGGTAAGGAAGAACAGCAAAATGAATACTAAACTTGACCCACAGTTGAATTGCGAAATCTCCCGTCGAGGCGGGCAGCGCGGGGCGCGGGCGCGCCGGCAAAAATCTGGGGGATGCCTAATAACAAGCACTGCGTCAAGCAGTGTCCAAAAAAAAGAGTCAGCATGGTAAGAGCCCCAAAAGACCCACTGTAATAATGAAGGCGGGCCTGCTTTAGCAAGCCCAGTGGGCGACCGCCTACGGAGCCACTGACCAGCCTTTTTTTGTCTATGCAATTTAGAGTAGCTCCAAAAATATTCGTGATTATCATGTTTCTCATGCTGGTCAGCTTTTTCTTTACGCTTGGTTTTTAATTTTATTCGCTCGTCTCCTCCGGCGGGGAGGCCCAGAAATTTTTTGTCAGCGCGCCCGCGCCCCGCGCTGCCCGCCCCGACGGGGCTTATAGCTGAAGTGAGTGTGTCAAGTTTAGCTTGAAGTGACAAGGCATGTACTCCCTGCAAAACATATTTGCTAATAAGTATACACCGGAAATGTGCTAAAAACAATCCCAATATTCAGGCGCAGAGGCGCGGAGAGAGATTTATTGGAATTATTTACACGCAGAGGCGCAGAGGCGCAAAGCTCGCAGAGGGGGGAAGAGGGAAGTATGGAGTGGGGAGGATTACGTGTTATCATAGCTTTCGGAAGTACTCAAGTATTTGAATTAAAAAACCCTTTCTTTTTTCCTCTCATGGCTTGAAGATTACGGGCAGTCTGCGAACAACGAATCGTCCTCCGCGTCCTCTGCGCCTCCGCGCCTCTGCGTGAGTAATTTGCGAATTATTTCTCAGCGCCTTGGCGTGAGTAATTTGCGAATTATTTCTTTTCGAGAAGGATTTTCACGTAATGCGGTATTCTCTCGGCTCACCATTTTTGTCAGTAAAGAACAGGCCGTCGGCCTGGAGGCCAAGGAAGCCGTTTGATTCCTCGCCGTACAGCGGATCGTTCAGCACGGGGCAGCCGATCCAGGCAAGGTGGCAGCGTATCTGGTGGCGGAAACCACGGCAGAGTTTCGCAGTAAAGACGTAGTTGCCGTCTGCGGCGGAAAAGCCGGTAATTGTCGTGCGATAATAGCCGCCCTTATCGGAAGCGGTTTCCTTTTTGCCTGCGGTAACAACCGGACGAACCAGTTTTCTGCCAGGACCGTAGGGGCGAAAAAAACTTTCGATAACAAAAGGCGTTTTCGGCAAATCGTTGTGTGCAAGGTCGAAGGGAGGAGGAGGGAAAGAAGCAGGAGGTGTGACGGGATGGCATATTGCTTCGTATTCTTTTTGGAAGCTGCCTTCGTTTTGCTGGCGTATCAAACAGTCCAGCGCTGGACGGTTTTTGGCGAAAAGTACCAGGCCCCGGGTTTCGTAGTCAAGGCGATGCACAAGGCCGCCCTCCCCCTCTTTGCGGCCGGAGATTTCCATTACCGGGGGAAAGATCGCGGCGTACCAGTCAAGCAGCGTATCGCCGCTGTTCGCCCGCGACGGCGCGCAGTGCATTTTCGGCGGCTTGAACACCACGGCGTAATCATCGGTTTCGTCAAGAATGTACGGGTTCATGGTCATTGGTTCTCATTATTCCTCACGGAGGCATTGAGGACGTTCAAAATTTTGATCGTATCCAAAGGAAATGAATATGTCCCTGCTGTTCAACCACATCAAGCTCTGCGTGATCACAGGTTACTATAGTTGCACCAGTACACTGGGTTCCTTTTGCTGGCGCTGCTCTATCGAAAATTCTTGTTCCTTATCAGCGCGACACCGTGCAAGAAATTCATCAACCGAACCTTCCGGCAAATTTTTGCAATATCCCCGCATCCAGCGATTGGAACGGCTATCTTCTGGTATGGCTTTTTCGTTGTCCTTTTTTGTGGGAGACAGCATATGAATGAGGCCCAAGTATTCCATATCCCTAAGCAAATTAAGAGTCCCCTGTTTCATTACCTCAATTGTTACAGTCATGAGATAAATATGGAATAAAAGTAAAAAAAAGTCCACTGTGCATGATGTAAAAAAAATTATTCCAACCCATCAAGGAACCGCATTGCTTCGATAAATCGATGCGGCAGCGGGGCTTTGAATTTTCGCGGGGCGGTTTCGCCGGGCAGGGTGATTGCGAGACTCCGCGAGTGAAGCATCAGGCTCGCACGGGGGAACAGCGGGTCGGCAATGCCGTAGACGGGATCGCCGGTGATGGGATGGCCAAGGTAACGCAGATGCACCCTAAGCTGGTGGGTGCGTCCGGTCCTGGGCCGCAGTAAAACCAGCGAATGATTCTGCCAGGTTTTGATTACCAAGTACAGGGTCAGCGCGGAACGTCCCGATGCGGCGACGGCAAAACGTTTGCGGTCCCGCACGTCGCGGGCAATGAACGTCTCTATTCGCCCTTTTTTTTCTTTGGGGATCCCGCCGACGATGGCAACATACATTTTCCGCGCCTTCCTTGTTTTGAATTGTCCGGCAAGAAAGGCCAAGGCTTCGTCGTCATAGGCGGCGACCATCACGCCGGAAGTTTCCTTGTCAAGGCGATGCACGATGCCGGGACGCATCCCGCTAAGGCTTGCCGTGTTTTCCCGCTGCAGTTTGCGGAAGTATAGCGCATTGGCAAGGGTTCCCCGCCTGTTGCCCGCCCCGGGATGCACCACCATTCCCTGCCGCTTGTTTATTACAATCGCCCGCTCGTCTTCCCATAAAACCTCCAGCGGCAGGTCTTCGGGGATGATGTTAAGCGGCTCGGCTTCTTCCCAGAACAGTTCCAGAAAGTCGCCGCTTTTTACCGGACGGGAAATTTTTACGTCTTTTCCGTTAATTTTTGCCGTAAGGCGCCGCGCCTTTATCTGCGAGCGGGACAACAGGCGCAGGTTTTCCGCCACATAGCGATCCAGACGAACGCCGCCGGCAGCTGAAACGGTTTCGCTAAACGTCGGCATCAGGGCGTAGCGGGAATTTCTTCGCCGGGTGCGGATTCATCGTCCGGGGCGGCTTGTGCATCATCGTCAGCAGCCTCTTCCGGCTCCTCGCCCCAGGGCGAGCGGGTAATGATGGCGGTACCGACAGGAATGGCTTCGGCCCTTTTTTTAGCCTTTGCCCGCTTTACCTGCACGATAATCAAATCGGCAACCCCGACAGCCACGGAAAGACTCGCGGCTATCGTTATGGTTGTTTCCATTTCCTTGTTGGTCATAGCGATGGCCCCGGCGGATTTGAGCGGCCAGGGGGCATAACGCCGTCCAGCGTCGCTGAAGTCCAGGCCGTTGGCCTGCTGCCAGCGGTACATATCCATCGCAAAAGTCGCGGTAAACATCGCAAAGGGTATCGAGCCAAAGGTAACGATCTCCCAGCGGCGCAGGTCTTTAACCCACTGCGGCACGTTCGATTCCATAACGGTTGGAATTTCAGCGGTACTGGTCTGCGCCGGAACCCCAAGCACCGGCAGAATTAACAGAAGCAGTAATAATATACATTTTTTTTGAATTTTTTTCACGCAAAGACGCAAAGAACGCAAAGGTAAACGCGGAGTTTTAAAAGCTCGTCCTAATCTCTGCGTCCTCTGCGTCCTCTGCGCCTCTGCGCCTCTGCGTGAGATATTAGCGAATAAATGTTTTCGATATTTCGTTGCATTATTGTTTCCTTCATGTCTCTCATTCCGGTCAGCATTTTCTGTACGCCTGGTTTTCGATTTTTTTGGCTCGTCTCCTACGGCGGTGAGTCCCAGAAATTTTCGGCGCACCCGCGCCCCCCGCCCTGTCGGGGCTTTCTCAGGAAAAAGACAGGGCAAGTTTAGACTCAGAGTGATGGAAAACCTCACATTCTTCATTCTCTGCGTCCTCTGCGCCTCCGCGCCTCTGCGTGAGATATTAGCGAATAAATGCATAAGGGGAAACGTTTTTACACCAATCACGTTCTGTCTCCAAAGATGGCGGAGCCGATGCGGAGGAGGGTTGAGCCTTCCTCGATGGCTGTTTCGTAGTCGCCGGACATTCCCATGGACAGACACTCCGCCCTTCCGGGGAAGGCGCATTCCAGTTCATCCCGCGCTTTTGCTAAACAGCGGAATGCGGCGCGTACCGGGCCAATGTCTGCGGCATTGGGCGCAATCGTCATCAGACCGCACAGGCGCAGCGACGGACAGGCGCAGACCATTTCGGCGGCGCGGAACAGTTCGTCCATGCCGGTAAAGCCGCTTTTGGTGTCTTCCCCGGTGCGGTACTCCAGCAGAACCGGCAGGGGGCTGTTCCGTTCCGCGGAATGTTTTGCCAGTTCTTCAATTAACGATTCCCGGTCAACCGACTGAACGCAGTCAAAAACAGAAACGGCGAGTTTCGCCTTGTTCCGCTGCAGGCTGCCGATCAGATGGAGTTCCATGCCCGCCATCTCGGCATCACGCCCCTGCCCTTCCCTGAATGCGGCGAATTTATCGGCGGCTTCGCGCACCCTGCTTTCGCCAAAACAGCGAAGCCCTCCGCGCCACGCTTCCAGAACTGCCGCCGCCGGCAGCGTCTTTGTCACGCCCATGACGGTAATCTCTTCGCGCTTCCTGCCGGATCGCAGACACGCCTTCAATACGCGCTCCTCCACTCGTGCGATGTTACCGGCAATATCCATTCGATTCACTATCTCATATCGTCAATGATATTTGCAAGGGCCACAAAGTCATCAAAGGCAAGCTCCTCCGCCCGCCTGCCGCCGTCAATGCCGCATCGCGCCAGCGCTTCATCCGCTTTCGCTGCGCTTAAGCCGCTGAATCCAACAAGGTTGTTTTTAATTGTTTTTCTCCGCGACGAAAAAAGCTGCCGCAATAGCGGATACAGCAACTTCGGCGCGGCGCGGGCGGCGGCGTCTTCACGCAGTTCCAGAAGTACCCCCTGGGAATCCACTTTGGGCCGGGGATAGAACGAGGCGCTTTTGATTACCATCAGCGGTTGTACCCGGTAGGCGGAGGCGCACAGCGCCGAAAAAGAAGAATAATCCGATGATCCCGGCACGGCGGCCATGCGACGTGCCACTTCCCGCTGCACGGTGACAACCATGCGTTTAAAGTACCGCCCCCGCTCAATAAAGTTTGCCAGCAGCGCTGCGGCAATATTGTACGGCAGATTCCCCAAAAGGAACGGCGCGGGCGGCTGCGACGGCCATGTCTTGAGCGCATCGCCTTCGACAAGGGAAAAATTATCGGCATCGGAAAAAAGCTCCCTGAGTACGCGGACAAATCCGCTGTCGATCTCAAAGGCGCGGACGGCAAGCCCCCTTTCCAGAAGCAGCGATGTCATCGTTCCAAGGCCGGGACCAATCTCCCAGACACCCTCCCCCGCCGGAGCGTCCAGCACGTCTACCAGGGCACTGCGGACACCGGGGTTTATCAGAAAATTCTGTCCGTATTTCTTCCTCATCCCCAAATTGTTTTGCTCAAGAAATGATCGCAGTTCGGCAGCGGAATTATAATTCATTACGCGAAAGGTTCCAGCCGGTTGGCGGCTTTGCTGCGACGGTGTTCAAGCCAAAAAAGTGCGATCACGGTCAGCAGGGACAACAGAATTACCAGCAGGGGATTCGCCTTTACCCCCGGCACGAATGAAGCGGCACGCGCGGTTTTTTCCATTAGCAGGTACAGCAGGGAGAGGGGTTTGCCCAGAACGAACGAAACCGGCGGTGCTATCAGGTCGAGGCCGAGCCATGCCATCGATCCGACCATAAAAACCGTGGTCAGCGGGGTCAGCACGAGGGCCGCCGCTATACCGACGGGGCGCAGTGTGCCGAAAAACCACGCCGTAACGCCCGCCGTGGCGATGAACGCACCAAGCGAAGCCGAAACCGGCTGCAAAATAACGGCGGGTATCTTGCCTTTGAAAAATTCATTAAGCGTTTCACCAATAATCAGAATACCCGCGAGGGCGAGATACGACAGAATGAATGAAAGCGAAACGCCCGCCCTGGGGGTAAACATCAGCTGAATCAGAAACGCCATGCACAGAAGCAGCAGGGCATCGCGTTTGAGCATTCCGAGTACCGCAAAAACGCCGAGGAGGTACATCAGGGCGGCGCGCGTCAGGCTGGGCAGCGGGCCGACAATAAAACAATAGGCGATGATGATACAGCCGCCGGTAATAGCGGCGGGCCGCAGCCCCATCGGTTTTTTCAGTAGAAAGGAAATGATTCCCACCAGCACGGCAAGGTGCATACCGGAAAGCGCGAGAATGTGCGAGCAGCCGGAGTCGCGGTACTGCGCGGCGATACCGGCATCGAGATTGTCGCGTATTCCCAAAAGCAGGGCGAGCGACATGCCGCCCCAGTTAACGTCTCCGCTTTGCGAAAAACGCCGCGTAAGGCCCAGCCTGAGTCCGGTGCGGAACCGTTCAAGGGGCGGGGCGGCTTTGGTGACATGCAGGGTCTCCGCACTCAGCACATACGCGCCCTCACCCCCAGCCCTATCACGAGGCGGTGTTACTGCCATATTCCCCTCGGCAAAAACCTCCGCGCCCCTGCCGAATTCCCGCAGACGCTCAGCGTTTTCCTCAATAAAAAAAACCGTTATCTCGCCCCGCGCCGTAGCCCGCGCGCCGCTTTGCCCCATTGCCATTCTTAGCGAAAGCGTCGACATCGCCCTGCCGCCGGAGACAAGCCGGGGGTCGTCAAGCAAAGCGCCCGAAACTCCAACAACGGTATCTGCGGGAATGCCGAAGCTCACCGCCGGTGCAATCTTTGTCCCCGCACCGATTCCCAGGGCAAGCCCCGCCGAAAAAGCAGCGGCGTACAACGGCAGCAGGCGGATAACGCGAACCGCTTTCGGTTTGTCTTCAGCCAACAGCGGCCAGGCGGCAACCACCCGGAACAGGCATAACGCACAGACGGGGATAAACGACAGCACAAGCAGCGCATCAATCGTGATTATTTCGGAACGGAATAATGGGAACAGGCAATAATATGACAAGGCTGCACCAAAGGCGGCGCATAGTACCGGACTGATTTTTACGTTTGACGGCATGGCGGATGAATTCGGCTAAAAGCCGGCGGCATCCTGCCCGTTGTCCGCGTCTGTGCTTCCGGCATCCGCCTCGCCAGGACCGGCTTCGCTTTTCCCCTCGAAACTTGCCGCCTCGTCGTCAAGAACGCGGAACGGCAGTTCGTCGTCGTCCTGGACGGTAATCATGCCAAACACTTCGCCGAGTATGTGGTTTCTCGTTTCCAGCGGCAGCGCCTCGGATTCGATGTGCAGCACCGAACGGTTGGTATCCTCCCGGTAGCTCGTCGAGCGGACGACTCCGGTCATGCAGATCGGGGTGTTTTCCAGGGCAAATTGCACTTTAACCCGCAACCCCGCGTCCGCCTTGCCGCCGACGGTAACCGCGCAGCCCGAGTCGGAAAGGTCCTCAAGGAAGCACTTCAGCCCCGGATCGATCTCCAGCCTGTGCGGCGGATCGTCATCTGAGGCAAGGTAGAGAAAGGCGGCCTTCTGCATTTTCATCCTGACCGATTTGCGCTTCTGCGTTCGGAACAGCGAGTCGCTGTGGCTGATCTTCAGCGAAGAAACGCCTTTGGAAAAAATTTCGTCTTCAACATCGGAATCGAAAACATAGCCCGCGTCGTCATCCCTCCAGAAATAGACGGATATTCTCGAACCCTGCCAGGTATGGGCGGAAGAATTTTTGTTGTTCACCGGGCGCGAGATGGTCATGTACTGGCTGGTATTTTTTACTACCTGCGACCGGTAAACCCCTACTCCGGGGACGAGCACCCTAAGGTTCTGGCCTTCGCCGATCTGCCGGGAGTTGGTAATGCCGTGCTTGATGTGGGGCTTTTCCATCTCAAGCTTTTTGCGGAAGTCGTACAGTTTTGACAGGAAATCCTGGGTTCCCTGATCCTCGTTTTCGCCGGACATCCTCAGGGCGCGGACAAAAGAATGGATACAGGCATCAAGGTGTTCCTGCGACCAGAAAAGCGAGACGGGATCATCCAGATTGCACTGGACGGCAAGGCTGCGGAGTATTTCTATTTCCTTGAAAGTGAAGCCTGCTTCTTTGCCCTTGGCAAAAAACGACACCCAGTTACCACCCACTTCCTTTTTGGTGCGCGAGAGCGCGTAAAAGCCAATCCCCAGCGCCACGATAACAACAACCAGTATAGGCAAGTTTCTACCTCATATGTACAATGATAACAGATTTATTCCCATTAGGAAAGACATGTATGAATTCTTTTTTTGAGCCGCTAATTCTGTTCTGGGTGCTATTTTTGAGGGTTTCGTTCGGGACGGCGGCACCGGGCGAGCCGGTTACGTTCTCCGTAACCGCCGAAATCGCCCGAATCGTGCTGTACAGCGTCCCCTCGCTGCTGCTGGTCTGGCACATCATGCTGAAGGAGAAAGGCCCCGGCGAATGGGGCATCGCACTCCCCCGCAAGAGCGACATCGTTCCGGCGGCCCTGGCGTTTCCCGCCCTAATCCTCATCGGGATGACTATCTCGTTTATTACCCCCCACATTGACGGGATTCCCTCCAGCCCCCGGCTTCTGCCCCCGCAAAACGCCGTTGCATGGACGGTGTTGGTCATATCCTGCTTTTGCGCCGCCTACCTTGAGGAAAGCTATTTCCGGTTTTACCTGCTGTCAAAGCGGGAGGATATGGGTATAGGCCCCAACCGGGCGATCCTCTTTTCGACCCTGCTGTTCTCGGTATGCCACGTCTATGAAGGCCCCTGGGGGTTCCTCAACGCGGCGCTATCCGGGGTGGTGCTGGCCTATATTTTTCTGCGGTTCCGTTCCCTGCACGGCATCTCCATCGCCCATGCTTTGTACAACATCCTTGTGTACATATTGGCGTCCCTCCCATCGGTTTCGCAATAGTGACAGTCACCAATTCGCGCAATCCCGGGAAAACACCCAATATTGGCATATTCCTCAGAAATGTATGCTAAAACAATTACTTCGGGGCCCGTCGGAGGCCAAGCGCACCGTGCATGCACGGCACGCTTGCCACCGACACCCCCGTTGCATTTTTGGGCATACATTTCTGAGCATTTTTCACAGTGGGGTGTTTTCCCGCCTTTTGTCAGAGGGTGACTGTCACCCTTTGGGATGGGGGGGAGGGTTTTTAGGTATACAAGGTTATTGTTACCTTTGTGGTGGTGAAGAGCCATTTGGATGGCATGTATGCGTTTTATGCGAAAAAGGCTAAACTTGACCCGCTATGTGCCGTAATAAGCCCGGCGGGGCGGGGGCGCGCGGGGCGGCAAAAAATTTCTGGGACTCCTCGCCGGAGGAGACGGGCGAGTAAATTCTAAAACTGGGGTACAAAGAATGCTTGACTATTTAAGAAGCTGATTTTGGGTAGTTACTCTCAACAAGAAGAATTAAATGGTCAGGCGGCTCCGCAGGCGGTCGCCCGCAGGGCTTGCTAAAGCAAGCCCGCCTTTATTATTACAGTGGCTCTTTTGGGGCTCTTGCCATGTTACTCTTTTTAATAGACACTGCTTGACGCAGTGCTTGTTCTTAGGCACCTCCAGTTTTTTTGGCGCCCCGCCGCCCTGCCCCTTGTTGGGATATTTAATTAAATAGCGGGTCAAGTTTAGAGGGGGCAGAGTGAAAGATAAGTACCAGGTGCTGAAAAACCTGTTTGGGTATGACAGTTTCCGGCCGGGGCAGGAGGAGGCTATCGACGCGATACTCGCGGGCAGGGATACGCTTGCCGTTATGCCGACAGGGGCGGGCAAGTCCCTGTGCTACCAGATACCGGCGCTGATCCTGGACGGCATGACCATCGTTATCTCCCCGCTGATCTCGCTTATGAAGGACCAGGTGAATTCCCTGCGGGAATCTGGCTGTGCGGCGGCGTATTTGAACAGTTCGCTGAGCGCCTCGGAATATATTAACACCGTCGAAGATATTCGCGCGGGCGGCGTAAAACTACTGTACATCGCGCCGGAACGACTGCAGCGCGGCGATCTTCCCCTGTATGCCGACAATGGCGCGCCGCCGCTGGTTGTGGTCGACGAGGCCCATTGCGTCTCCCAGTGGGGCCACGATTTCAGGACAAGCTATCTGGAAATAGCGGGCTTTATCGAAAGCATCTCGCCGCGCCCCGTAACCGCGGCGTTTACCGCGACGGCGACGCCAAAGGTGCGGGAAGATATCGAACGGCTGCTCCGGCTGCAAAAACCGTTTGCCATCAATACCGGCTTCGACCGCCCCAACCTGTATTTCGAGGTCCAAAAACCCCGCAACAAACATACCGCCCTGCTCGAATGTCTTGAGCAGCGGAAAAAATCAAGCGGTATCGTGTACTGCGCCACCCGCAAAGCCGTTGACGAATTGCACCTGTTATTGGAGCGTTACGGTTTTTCTGCGGCCCGTTACCATGCCGGACTTGAGGATCACGAGCGGCGGAATAACCAGGATGATTTTATCCATGACCGGAAGACGGTGATGGTGGCAACTAACGCCTTTGGTATGGGCATCGACAAGTCAAACGTCGGTTTTGTGATTCACTACAACATGCCGAAAAACATTGAAAGCTATTATCAGGAAGCGGGACGCGCCGGAAGGGACGGAAGCCCTGCGGACTGCATTCTTCTGTACAGCGGGCAGGACGTACGGATCAACGAATACCTGATCACCCACAGCGACGAGGACGGTGGGGGCGATCCGAAAATACAGGCCCATAACCGCGAACTTTTGCGGCAGATGACTTTCTACGCAGCGGGAAACGAATGTCTTCGCCGCCGGCTGCTCTCCTACTTCGGCGAAGAATCGCCGGGCTACTGCGGCAACTGTTCCAACTGCCTGGGCGAGTACGAAGAAATCGACGTAAGCCAGGAAGCGCGGATGATCATCTCCTGCGTATTCAGGCTGCAGCAACGGAACCGCAGTTTCGGCAAAACCATGATCACCGACATTTTGCGGGGCAGCGCCAGCGAAAAGATCAAACGCCTCGGGCTGGACAGCCTCAGCGTCTGGGGCATCATGAGCGGAACCAACGCCCACCGCATACGCGCCGTCATCGACTTTCTGATAGAAGACGGCTGCCTCATGTCGCAGGGGGACGAATACCCGGTAGTGGTTCCCGGCGAAGGCGCGGAAGAAGTGCTGCGTGAAGAGCGGCGGATGTTGATGCAGATGCCCAGGGAGCGGCAGCCAAAACCAAAGCCGTTAATAGAACGGGAGAACCTCCGGCAGGAAAGGACCATTACCGGAAGCAAACCAGCAAGGGAACCTTTTGCGGCAGACGACGGCGCGAGTTTTGACAAAGACCTGTTCGACCGGCTCAGGGAACTTCGTAAGAAAATCGCCGCGAAAGAAGGCGTCCCCGCCTACATCGTCTTTACCGACTCAAGTCTTAGGGACATGTGCCGCAGGAAACCCGCCTCGCTGATTCAGTTCTCCGCCGTCAGCGGCGTCGGCTCTGTCAAACTGGAAAAATACGGCGAAACCTTTATCGCGGAAATACAGGCATAGAAAACAGAATCAACGAATGAACGCGAATGTAAACGAATGAAGAAAAAAGCAGTTCAATTTTTTAGGGCGCTTTCGAAAAACTCTTCGCCGCCGAGCCGTTTGCTGCAGAACTTTGCCCTGTCAAAATCTTCGGCTATGTTCTCCAGCCGTTCCTCGTAGTTCTCGGCTATTTCTTTCATGTCCTCTATTTTGCCCAGCACGAAGTTTATTTTGTACACAATGTATTGCCAGGCTTCGTCGAGGGCTTCCCTGATCAGGTCTTTGTTTTTGACCCATTTGTACAGATCGTCGTCTTCTATGTAGATGCGTTTTTTCACGATACATTTTTTAATCAGACTGTTTCCGTATCGTATGCAGACATAGCTGTACCCATTGCCTTTATCGCGGTCGTAGCTCCACTTGTATTTGGAAAACTTGTTGAAATCCTTCAACCCGCAAGTATCCAGGTAATCGTAGTATTTCCCAAGGATTCGCAGGCATATTTTGTAGTCCTCGTCAATAATTCCCAGGACGCTTTCTATTTGTTCACTCATAGGCTGACACTAAATTCCGATTATACATTATCGGCAGGTTCCAACCAGAAATATATGCCCAAACCTCGGTAAAACAGGAAAACACCCCTAATGCATTTGTTTCGGGGCCCGTCGGAGGCCAAGTGCACCATGCATGCACGGCACGCGCGAACTTTAGTTCGAAGCCACCGACACCCTCCGGTACATCTATTGGGGGTGTTTTCCTGCGTTGTTGGAAATGGCATATATTTCTGAATTTATTATGGGTGGTGGAGGGATTGGGGGTATACGAGGTGCGGCGTGCGGGTGTTTTTATTAAACGGCACCAATTTCTTTACAAACCAGTTCTTCTATATATCCATGTAAGAAAAATAATCAGTTTTTATACTGTTTCCTGACCATCTCCATAGCAAGGTTTACGTGTTTGACAAAATCCTCAGAAAGACGGTCGGCAATGGGTTTTTCCTGATCCGATGCCCCCTCGCCCCTGAAAAGCTCCCATACGTCAACTTTAAGGGCCCTGGCAAGGTTACAAAGCGTCCCCGCATGGGGGAAATTGTTCCCCCGCTCGATATTCGACAGAAAAGTAACGGAAATACAAGATTCTTCGGCAAGGTCAATTTGCGAGAGCCGCCTCCGAAACCGCAAAAACTTAATATTTTCGCCCAGAGATTTTTTTAATTCCCGCTCCTCCATCTGTTCTTCCTTACGTCAAACCGCCCCTGCGCATCATTAAGCCCGTTCCCGGACTTCATTGACAAACATATAATACTTCTATACTATAGAAGTACGGTTTCTAGTTTGATTTTTTGATAGATCGAGGTTTATCAAGAATTTCGTGAAAAAGGAGATTTTAGATGAAAATCGCTCTTAGGATTTTTGGAATTATCACCGTTTTCTGCCTCTGTTTCGTCTCCTGCGAAGGCCCCGAAGGTCCTGCCGGAACACAAGGCGAACAAGGCATCGAAGGCCCGCAAGGCCCCGGAGGCCCGCAAGGTCCGGGAGGCCCTGAAGGCCCGCGAGGTCCTGAAGGCCCCGAAGGCCCGCAAGGCCCTGAAGGTCCTGAAGGCCCGGGACAGACAAGCGATACTCCCCTGCTTGTAATAGAAAATCTGCCCATCAAAACGGTGTACGTTTTGGACGAACCGTTTGATCCCTCAGGGCTGATCGTCAGAGTCGAATATTATGGTTTTCTCAGTCCGCCTGTTTCGGACTATACCCTTTCATGGAACGACCAAACCGTCGTCACCGGCAATCTCGCCATTACCGGGAACCCTGGCAAAAAAACGGTTACCGTTGACCAGACTGGCAGAACCTCGACATCATTTACCATTGATGTTTTCCTGGAAAATACTATCCCGGTAACAAACACCGCCGAATGGGATGCCGCCATATCCGAAATCCGAAGCGGCGGGAATGACCAAGACTATGTCATCTACATAAGCGGCGATGTGGGGGTAGGCGGTTCCACCGCCAATACTTTCGGTACGACATCCAATATTTCTGTAACGCTGATGGGAGACGGCAGGTTGTACCTTACCAGTCAAGGCAGTTTAATAATACTTACCAATAACCAAAGCCTGATCATCGACAGTGCCGCCCTGACTCTGGAAGGGCTTACCAACGACAAAAACGGCGCAACTCAAAACAATAACGCAACGGTTGTATATGTTGGCAACGACGCGGGCAACAACGCGAATTTGAAACTACGAAACGGAATCATTACTGGTAATACCACATCCGGTTCTGGCGGCGGGGTGTTTGTGGCCTACGCTAGCGCAACCTTTGAGATGAGCGGCGGAGAAATTTCAGGCAATACCGCCTCCTCCGACGGTGGCGGAGTGTATGTGGCCGGCGCAACCTTTGAGATGAGCGGTGGGAAAATATCCGGCAATTCCTCCTCCAGCGGCGGCGGGGTGTATAACACCGGAACCATTGAGATGAGCGGCGGAGAAATATCCGGTAACTCCTCCTCCAGTGGCGGCGGGGTATTTGTGTACTTAGGAACCATTGAGATGAGCGGTGGGAAAATATCAGGCAATTTCTCCACCTCCGGCGGCGGGGTGGAAATATCCAACGCTACAACCTTCATGATGAGCGGCGGAGAAATATCCGGTAACTCCTCCTTCAGAGGCGGCGGGGTGTTTGTGGCCGCCGCTAACGCAACCTTTGAGATGAGCGGCGGAGAAATTTCAGGCAATACCACCTCCTCCAACGGCGGCGGGGTGTATATGAACAGCGGAACCTTTACGATGAGCGACGGGAAAATATCCGGCAATACCACATCCGGTCCTGGCGGTGGGGTGTATGTGTCCAACGCAACTTTCCGTATCATTACCGGAACAATCTACGGTTCAGACGAGGCTGAGGGTATCAAGAACACCTCCACAACCGGAGCGGCATTGTACAAGGAACCCGGCGTTTTCGCTATCGCCCAACGTGGAACGTACAGCGGCGACACATGGGTCAGCCTTGGCAGTCTGGATACCACCGACGACACAATCAGGGTGGTGAACGGGGTGTTGCAGTAATTGGAGACTGCCTATACCCGAATTTAACGAAAGATTTCCGACCGAGGAAGCCGCCATCGACTATTTCACCGACACCCTCCGGTACATCTATTGGGGGTGTTTTCCTGCGTTGTTGGAAATGGCATATATTTCTGAATTTATTGTGGGGGATTGGGGGGGTAT
>Ga0082212_10002012_pt1 | contig 29900 bp, 18 predicted proteins | sample TergutNt197P3_FD_71548 | JGI IMG/M metagenome (GOLD analysis project Ga0082212, IMG submission 71548) | Neocapritermes taracua P3 segment gut microbial communities from Petit-Saut dam, French Guiana - Nt197 P3 | ecosystem: Host-associated > Arthropoda: Insects > Digestive system > Gut ...
GATGAAGAAGAACAACAACTGGAAAATTTACCGGACGAGGGTTTCCAGGATGAAGATTTTGATAACCTTGAAAACGAACTTCCACAAGAAGAATCCGGAATGTTCTCTGATGAACAGGAAGAAGATTTCCTTGATACCCTGAATGAACCTCCGCAGGGCGAGGCTTTGGAGTTGGGGCCGGACGATGCGGGAGCAGAAGATATTTTTGAAGAACCGGCGCCGGCAGAAACACCGGCTCCAAAGGGGCTGCTATCACAAAGCCTTCCGGGAAGCAAACCTGAGCCGGGCAAGACGAGTCCGCCAAAAAAAGATATACTTACCAAAGATGCTGTGCTTGGCTTGATGAATTATCTGAAAGATATGTCATCTTCGCTTCCGCCGAAAAAGCATGAAGCTTTTTTGCAAAGCGATGCCCGGCTTTCCATGGAATTTGTTATTAATACGCTGGAAGGGAAACAGGGGCTGTTAAGCGGGATTAATAAAAAGGTTCAGCAAAAACCACAGCTTGGCGCCTTGCCGCACAAATCCGCCTCTTCACAGGTAAGCGGGGAAAAGATAAAAGGTACGTTGTCGTATCTGGAAGGTCTGTCAGGCTCTGTAGACGACAAAAACCTTACGATGTCGCTGCGTCAAAAAGTGCAAAGTATTATGTCAAGGATTCAGGCTGTCGTGGACAAAAGGCAAAACAAACATGGCTGATGATGTTTCAAAAAAAATAGAAGAATTTATCAAAAATATGCCGAGCCTCCCAACGACGGTATCAAAGGTACTGGAGGTCTGCAATAACCCCCAGACAAGCCCTGCGGATTTAAATCACGTTATTTCTCTTGACCCGGTATTGGTCGGCCTTGTCCTAAAGCTGATTAACTCCGCCTATTATGGTTTGGGGCAGCAGGTAACCAGCCTTGTCAGGGCGATTATTATGCTGGGAATCAATACCGTTAAAAACCTTGCGCTGTCTTCTTCTGTAATCGGGAGCCTTTCCAAGAGCAAAACAGAGGCTGGGCTAAACATGGAAGGGTTTTGGCGGCATTCGCTTTGTGTCGGGGTTGCAGCCAAAGCTATTGCAAAGCACCGGGGAGTGGACAGCAAACAACTGGAAGAATATTTTGCCGCCGGACTTCTTCATGACATTGGGAAAATTCCCCTTAATGCAGTACTTGCAAATGATTATATGCTTACGGTTAGTTCTTCAGACCGTGATAAAATGTCCCTGGTGAGATCGGAAGACTGTAATTTGGGGATCAACCACAGCAGCGCCGGAGCAATGATAGTTAAAGCCTGGAAACTGGAAGGAGCTGTTGGGGAAACCATTGTATATCACCACAATCATACAAATTACGAAGGGGATCACAGGGATCTTCTTTATACAATTATTTTGGCAAACCATTTTGCCATAGAAACGGAAACCGGCTTTTCCGGCGACCTCTATCCTGAAAAGCCAGGCCCTTCAATTTGGGAAACCCTGGGTATTACACCTGAAATTTTTGACGAGATAAGCGGTAAAGTAAACAGTGAGATTGAAAAAGCCGAAGTGTTTCTTAAATTGTAGAATTACTCAAAAACTCTTTTTACGGCTACCGCATTGCCTTTGCTGTTAAAAACAAGGCCGACATTCCAGTATTCCAGAGCAGCAAAGAGTGCGTTGCCGCCGTCGTTACTGGCGGAGTTTTTGTCCCTAAAAGCTATATATTTTTCCAGTTGGACAAGATCCTGTTTTTTCAGGTATTCCCGCCGTTTCTTGTTAAAATCGTTCCATTCTTTGATTTTTTTAAAGCCTTCCCCCTGATCTTCAACAATAAAATGAGCTTCCTTGTCGTTAAATGAATGCCAGGTTTTAATTATCTTTTGGGGGTCGTATTTATTTCCATGGGTAATTCCATTCCTGACTAATTCGGAAACCTGTTGTTCCAGGAGATTTGTTTCTTTTATCCGGGAAGGGGCTGAACTGACCAAAAGGAGGGTAAAAAACCGTATTTTGGCAAAATCCGAAGGAAATTCCTTGTATATCATTCCTTCTTTATCAAACAAGGGCGAACTATCGTCAATAAGAATTTCCCCCATATTACTTCCCCATGGTTTTAATTGCTTCTTCCAGACTGGAAATAATAGGGAAGAAACTGGACAATTTTGTTAATTCGATAACTTTTTTTACCGATCCGTGAACATTGGTAATGGACAGGTGCAGGTTCATTTTTTTGATGGTCGAAGTAATATAGATGAGCGCTCCAATTCCCGATGAATCTATATATTCTACTTCATTCATATTGATGATAAAACTTTCTATCTTTTTTTCGATCATCTTCATGAGTAATTCTTTGAGTTTGTATGAGTTGTACAGATCCATTTCTCCTACAACGTCAATAATGTAGATATCGTCGTTTTTTCGTATCTTTAGTTCCATAAATTCCTTTTATTGTACAGCTTCCTCTTAAAAATGTCAAGAGGGTGAAATGTCTTCAAATTCCTTTTCCTCTTCTTTGCTTTTTTCTTCATAGAAATTTTCTTTATCGGGATTTTCTTTACCTTCCTGAGATGCCAGATATTGAAGGTATTGCTCCAAAAAGTCTTTTCCCGAGACTCCGGGCGGGACAACGATTACAAACCCCGATTCCGACAGTTTCATTTTTGCTTTTACCCAGCGGGATTCTACTTCCAGGGTAAATTTGTCAATATTGGCATCCTTTTCTGGTACAATATCAACAGAAAAACGTTCTTTGGGCATTACTTCGATAAACCCCGGACTTTCTATACAAAGGCCGCTGGAGCTTAGGTTTTTGAGCAGGGCTTCAGTATTGGTAACTTGAGATATATAAACATGTCCTTTTGTAGAATATCTGGAGTCCCGCTTTGGCATGGTTATAATATACACCTGTTTTTTCCAATTTTCAATCTTTTTTTTAAAATGGGAAAGGAATAACGCCGTCTATATCTATTTTTCCGCATAGTATCATCATTAGCCGGTCCAGTCCCATAGCAACACCGCTATAGGGAGGAGATATCGTACTATTTTTAAAGAATTTCCAGTAATCATAATTAATATCATGTTTAACCAGGGCGCCTGCATCCTTGTTCTTTGCTTCTTCTTCAAAGAAATTGTATATTTCCTGCGGATTTGTTTCTTCTGAATAGCAGTTTGCCAGTTCTATGCCATTTACATAGAGTTCCCACCGTTCTTTTGTTAGGTATCTATTGCCGGGTGCGGGTTTATTTTTGGCAAGGCATGGAACAAACGCCGGATAATCCAGCAATGCCACCGGCCTGTCTTTGGGAAGGGAAGGTTCAACTACATGAATAAAAATAAGTTCGTACAGCAATGCAATGGCAGCTCTGTCAGGCAGGCTGCCTATTACCGGCTCAAGGCCCAGACGGCGGGCTTCTTCTTCCATTACTGTCCTGCCGGCAGAAGCAGTTTCTGAAAGGGAAAAACCTGCCCAGGTGCGGAATGCTTCTTCCATGGTTATCCGTATAAACGGCAGCCGGGGCTTTAACCCGGGAAGGTTTTCCTGCAATTGGGTAAAGAGTTCTTCTGTTAGATCAAGTGATTCCAAATAATCTGCATTTATTGTGTAATATTCCAGCATGGTAAATTCCGGGCTATGAAGTCTGCCACGGGATTCGGTATTGCGAAAACATTTGCATATCTGGTACATGTTTATCTGATGCCGGGCGATTAGGCGTTTCATCCAGATTTCAGGAGAAGGGATAAGCCAGCGTTTTTCCGGCTGTTGTTTGCTTCCAGCGGGCGGCAGCCAGGAAGTCTCAAATACTTCCAGGCAGCTTTCCGGTATCAAATCCGGTGCTAAAAGGGGAGTGTCAACCGGAAGGTAATGTCTGGAATCAAAAAACCTGTTTATTATTCTGATAATTTCCGCCCGTTCCTGCAATACTTCCAGGTTCATAGGCGGCAAACAGCTTCCTTCCATTTCCGGCCACGATCAAATTCATTAGTAAACATGCCAAAACTTGTGCAACCGGGGGATAAAACCGCCAAAACACCGGGTTTTGGTCCGGCGGTTTTTGCCGGACATGTTTCCACGGCAGCAGGAGGAACCTGCCGGTAATATGCATCTCCCAGTTCCAGTGCTGTCCGGGCAGCTTTTTCCATATTTTCAAAAGGGCCATAAAATGGTAAGCATGCAATTTTCAGGAGGGCGCTTAGTTTTTCGCTTCCTGTTCCGGCCAGGAGTATAATTTCCAGCATCGTTCCGGCGGATTCGACAGCTTTTACCAAAGGGCTAAAGTCCAGGTTTTTATCTGTTCCTCCTGCAACCAGGATTACATGAAGTTTGTTTTTTGTTGAACCGGCAGTAAATGCTTTGATTGCCGCTGCAGCAGCTTCGGGAATTGTTGCAGCGGTGTCATTATAAAAACGGATGCCATCTATTTCACGGAAAAATTCCAGGCGGTGTTCAATGCCGGGAAAGCTTTCCAGGTGTTCCCGTATCACGGAGCCTGGAATACCCAGGTCAACAAGAGCCAGGGCCGCAGCAAGACAGTTTTTTTTGTTATGGATGCCGGGGACCAGTATATTCGGGGGGACAACTTCTACAATGCCATCGCTGCAGGATATCATCCCTGCTCCGCTGTTAGGATCGAGCCATGCGCCGGTAAAATTGCCTTCCCTGTTCAAAAATTCCGGTCTTTGTTTGCAATTGTCTTCAGAAAAAGGCTGCCCGGAGTATGGAAGGCAGCGGGCAGATGTTTCTGCAAGAAAACTTAATCCCCAGTGATCGTCTATACATGCTATTGTTGCGTCTTCTTTGTCCTGACCTTGATATATTATTCTCTTGTCGTTTACATAAGCGTCCATGCCACCGTAGCGATCCTGGTGATCCGGCATAATGGATGTTAGGATTGCCGACCGGGGCTTAATCAGGCCGGGTTTTTTGCCTGTACTGCAGAGTTGTAAATCGCCCAGCTGCCAGCTGGACAGTTCAAGTACAACATCGTCTGTATCGCTGAGTTGATCGAGAAAAGAAAGCGGTGATACGGTAATGTTTCCCCCCAAAAAAGCCATGCCGCCAGACGGCGGCATAACGGTATTTTGTGCCGGTGTTTTGCTTTTGTCCAAAATATTTTCCCTGGTTTTGGAAAGAACCCAGTGTATAGCGCTGGCGGTTATTGATTTACCTTTTGATCCGGTTACAGCGATAAGCCGTGCAGGGGATGATGCAAGAAACAGCGAAATATCAGTTTCTATGCAGTGCGCTGCCGCTAAATACGGTGAATCGGGGCGGACGGCCGGGTTCTTGATTACCATATCGGCCTTGGTAAAATCTTCCATTTCGTGCCTGCCAAGCACAAAACGAAATGGAGGATGCGGGCCGGGCAGTTTTTGCAGTTCTTCTATGGATGGGGCAAGTATTTTTTCGTCTTTCATGTCGGTAATGGTACATTCTGCGCCATTCAATGCTAAATATTTTGCGGATTCCATACCCCCGCCATTAATTCCCAAACCCATTATGGTTACTTTCATGCCTGCAAATAAAGCCACTGGATTGCCCCTTCAATACATAGTAGTATAGAGCGTATGACAAGACAACGGTATATAAACTGCCTGGGTGCAGTATTGATATTTATTTTTTCTCAGGCTTTGTTTTCGCAGGATAATCCGCTTTGGCGTCTTGGAAATTGTGAAGGAGAAATAATTATTACTAAAGATGGATTGCGGACTGTGTATCAAAGCGGTTTTTCCAGCCCTCAGGGTATCCTGCTGAGTATTCATGATATGGTGCAGACCGGGAAAGGGTTGGCGGAATTAAACTTTTTGGCCGGCAGCAATGTTATAGTAAAGCTCAGTGAAAATACTTCGGTAGTTATAGAAGAATTCGATTCCCGGGTTTCGCTGGAACTGCTTTATGGCAAGCTGAACCTGCAAAGCAATACTGCGCTTACAATTAAGGCAGGCAATTCTACCAGCTCTTTCCGGGAATGTGATGCGGAACTGAATTATGTTGCACGGCCGGGTTTTCCCCAGCCTGCACTTGCGATTTATTGTTTTTCCGGGGAAGGAGAACTTATTGCCAATGTTACTTCCGGTGCAGAAGGGGCCAGGTTCACCATAAGAAATAATGAAATTCTGTCTTTGGAATACCGGACTCCTTTTTTCTATGTGGAAAGGAAAAGCATGGATATTCCGCACGAGCTGGAAGAAGATCCTATGATTTCTGAATCATATTGGATCCTTGAATATCCCGATAGCCAAACAACAGAAATTGAAGTTTCTCCCCAGGAATTGCTTATGGAATCGATAAACACCATGAACAACAGGAACAGTTCCAGAAGTATAAAAAAAAGTAATTTTATTATGGGGCTTGTCCTGATTGGAGCCGGGGCCGTGATGCAGGGTTATTATCATTTTGGTGAACCCCGGAAAGAACTTAAAGACAGTTTTTTTTATGGCAGCTTTGGCTCAATGGGGCTGGGGGCGGTGTTTTTGCTTGGCGCTGCTGCATATAAGCCTCTGTCCAGGTAAATGTATTGCCAATGCAAGGAGACGAAATAACAGGAAAACAGCCTGTCATGAATCCGCTTGGACAGCCCATTAATTTTGGCTGGGCAAGATACCCTCTTTTTGAATACAACACTTCGAGAACAGGCGGTGCAGGACGGCGCAGAAGTACCGGAGCTGATCGTTACATAGTTTTTTCCGCTACCCATCTGATTGTTTTTGAAGTAATGGACGGCGGATACCTTGGGCATGTGGGGATTTCTGTTTTTTCTGTAAAAGATCACAGCCGTTCCACACATACACTAAACAGTTTGTTCCCTCTTGGCCGTTATAATTTACCGTTTAATTCCGAAAAGGGTTCCGTTAAGATCCGGGAAAAGAAAATAGCTCTGGATTTTGCTGTAATGCCCAGCGGAGCCCGTATCATTAAAGTGGATTATCCACGTTTTGGACATCATCGTCATTTGCGGGGCGAACTTGTCCTGACTCAGGCATTTCCCGATGCACAATCCATTGTTACCGTTTCCCGCTGGCGGCGGGAAAAATATGCTTTCCGTTATTTCCGCTGTTCACCCTGGTTTATTACTGAAGGTGTAATACAGTTTGGTTCGACAGAAATTTATTTTACCCGGGACAATGCCTGGGCTATATATGACTGGAGGCGGGAATCCCGTCCCAAAAGGGACATACATTATTGGGCGGCAGCCTGCGGTATTGCAGATGGAAAACTTGCCGGCTTTAACATAGGTTATGGCTCTGCAGATGCAAGTGCTGGCACGGAAAATGCTTTTTTTGTTAATGGTATTGTCCATAAACTCGATCAGGTTACATTCCATATTCCCACTGCAAACTGGCTTGACGAATGGAAGTTTACTTCGAGCGACAAACGTCTGGAAATGACATTTACCCCGTTTCAGCAAAGAAGTAAATACAGAAGATTACTTTTGCATTTAATTAAATGCCGCCAGGTCTGCGGAACTTTTTCCGGCCGTGTCATTCTGGACGATGGCAGCCTGCTGGCATTTTGGGATATCACCGGTTTTGCAGAACGCAGAAAAACGCGGTTTTGAGATTTTTTTATTTGTTTTCACGCAGAGAATGCGAAGAACGCAGAGTATAGAGGTTTTTCAACGAATTGCACTAATGGACACGAATTCACTACTTTCATACTATTTCAATTCGTTTTATGAGTTATTCTTCCTGGCGATCTCTGCGTCTCTGTGAGAGGAACTGGGGGAAAAGCGCTTTCTTGACATTATTTTCTTTGTCCGCCATTATAACCTTACAAGGAGAACCCAATGAGTTACACTTCGGAAAATATAAGAAATGTCTCTGTCGCCGGACATGGAGGAACCGGAAAAACTACATTGTTCGAGAGGCTTCTCTTTGCCGGAGGGATAATCTCCAGACCGGAAACGATTGAATCGGGAAAGACTGTGGGGGATTACACCCCGGAAGAAATTGACCGGAAGATTTCGATTCATGCAGCGCTTGGACATGTGGATGTGCGCGGCAAAAAGATTAATTTTTTTGATACCCCCGGATCTTCTGATTTTACAGGCGATGTAATTTTAAGTTTTCGGGCAAGTGAATTGGCCCTGCTTCTTGTGGACGGCAGGGACGGCGTGCAGATTGAGACTGTTAAATTATGGCGGAACCTGGACAGCCGTGAAAAACCGCGCGCTGTGTTTATTAATAAACTGGATGATGAACGCGGTGATTTTGATAAAGTCATGGGCGATATTAAGGAAAAATTTAAAAGGGAGCCAATACCGGTTTCCATCCCCATGGGGAAAGGCGCTGCCCTAAAGGGAGTGATCGATGTTTTAAGCGGTAAGGCCTGGTTTGTAAATGGCGATGCTGTCGAAAAAGAAAGCCCTATTCCCGATGATTTTAAAGGAGCATACGAGGCGGCGCGTGAAAAACTAATCGAGGCAGCGGCAGAAGGGGACGATGCCCTGATGGAAAAATACCTGGGCGAAGGATCGTTAAGCCCCGAAGAAATGCGGACAGGCCTTGTTAAAGCACTGGCGGAAAATAAAATTCTTCCCGCTTTTGCCGGCGCTGCACTTAAGAATTCCGGGTTAATGCCCTTGCTGGATTTTATCTGCGATGCTGGTCCCGGTCCTCTTACCGCTTCGGACACTGTTATTAAATCAGACAAAGAAGAAAAAATACCGATAGATCCGTCCAAAACATTTTCCGGTCTTGTTATTAAAACCACCTACGACCAGTTTTCCGGCAAGTTATCGTGGATTAAAGTGCTTACGGGAAAACTCAGTGCAGATTCCGAAACATTGAATGTATCGGAAAATAAAAAGGAACGGGTCGGCAAGCTGTACACCTGTCAGGGAAAAAAGCTGGAAGAAATTAAGGAACTGGAAGCAGGAGATGTGGGGATTATTACCAAAGCCTCTACAATGAAAACCAACGACACAATTTCTGCAGGCGATTCCAGCCAGACATTCATACCGCTGCGGCTTCCAGAACCGGTTCATTCGGTGGCGGTTACCGCCGCAGCAAAAAAAGACGAAGACAAGATGGGAGAATCCCTGGTTCGTGCAGCGGAAGAGGACAAAACCTTCCGTTATCAATTTAACGGGGAAACGCACGAAACGGTAATTTCCGGCATGGGCGAACTGCAGATTAACTATATACTCGATAAAATTAAGACCAATCAAAAGATCGATCTGGAAACAGCCATACCCAAGGTTGCATACAGGGAAACAATTACCAAAAAAGCAGGCGCCGAATATACTCACAAAAAACAGACCGGCGGCCACGGCCAGTACGGAAAGGTTGTTATGGAAATTGCACCACTTGCCCGCGGGGATAACTACAAATTTGTTAATGCAATTTTCGGCGGGGCAATTCCCAAGAACTATATCCCCGGCGTAGAAAAAGGCGTTGTGGAAGGCATGGCTCACGGAACCATGGCTCAGTATCCGGTTGTAGACGTGGAAGTAAAGATCGTAGACGGCAAGTACCATCCAGTAGATTCTTCGGAACTTTCGTTTAAACTTGCAGCCCGCAATGCCTTCCGGGAATCAATGAAGCTGGCGAATCCTACCCTCCTGGAACCTGTTATGGATCTGACTGTATTTGTGGAAGAAAAATACCTGGGCGATGTTATGAGTGATCTTTCCGGCAAACGAGGTAAAATACTCGGTCAGGACTCTGCCGGGGGCATTGCCGAAATACGGGCGGAAGTGCCTCAGGCAGAGCTGCTCCGTTATTCCATCGACCTCCGTTCAATTACCAGCGGCACCGGTTCGTTTGCTGTAGCATTTGCCCATTATGCCCCCATCTCCGGCCGCATAGCAGAAGATGTTATCAAGGCCAGGGAATCGTTCAAGATTACCGAATCGGACGATTAACGCTCAATAAATGCGTCCGATACGTTGAGGACATTAATTTGATGATGTAGCACAGCGTAGGCCCGGTGATGTAACTTTACGGTTCAAATGACGAAGGGCCGCATTAGCCGAAACTTTATTAGTTTAGGATTGACGTTTACAGATACATTGTTTCTTTCCAGGGAATAAGGCGAATGCCTTTATACGAAGATTTTTCTGAACCGGCATAAACAAGCATTTTTGTTTTTGCAGATGTCCCCTCCCTATTGATCTTTTCCCACTGGTTAAGGCAGCGAATCATGTCTTCGTTAAAGGTTTTTCCTGATTTCATTTCTATTGCATGTAATTTATCACCGTTATTAATAAGGCAGTCGATTTCCATACCGGCATGATCTCTCCAGAACCATATTTCGGGAACCTCGCCCCTATTCAGGCGATTTTTTATTAATTCTGAAATGATAAAACTTTCGAACAAACTTCCACGCAGCGGATTAAGGAAAAGCTGACCCGCAGTCTTAATGCCCAGGAGCCGGCAGGTAAGACCCGTATCGGTAAAATAAAGTTTTGGACTTTTAACCAGCTGCTTTCTGAAATTTTTATAATAAGGTTTTAACAGAAATATTATTCCGCTTATTTCCAGTACATTAATCCATGCTTTGGCTGTATTGTGGGTAATGCCGCAGTCTGCTGCAAGAGAGCTTAAGTTAAGTATTCCCCCCGTCCGGGCTGCACAGAATTTAATAAAATGCTGAAATGTACTTAGGTCTTTTACATTAACAAGCTGCCGCAGATCCCTTTCTATATAACTGGCAATATAGGCTGAATAAAAATCCCGGGTGCTTATTTTCCGGTCGTAAAGGGGCGGGTAAAGGCCTTTTAACATTAAGTCAAAAGGGTCTTGGCCGCACAATCCTGAAGGTTCAAGTTCTGCCAAAGAAAAAGGCAGTAGTGTTAAAAAAGCAGCCCGACCGGCCAGAGACTCTGTTACTTTTTCCAAAAGGTTGAATTGCTGTGAGCCGGTTATTATATATTTACCCGGTTTTTGGTCTTTATCTACCATTGTTTTTAAGTAGGCAAAAAGTTCCGGCACATATTGAACCTCGTCAAGAATTAGGCCATTTGGCCATGTCTCCAAAAAGCCCCTTGGGTCCGAGCGGGCAAGCAGTGAAACATCAGGATCTTCCAGCGAGATATACTTTTTTTTTGGAAAGGTCATTTTTGCCAAAGTAGTTTTACCGGATTGCCTTGGCCCGGTTATACAAACAACCGGAAAACCTTTGGCATAACGGCGCAGGGTTTTTTCTGCAATCCTGGGTATCATAAGGGAAGTATAATATAAAATTATGAAAATTGTCAATCCAATTGACAATTTTCATGAATTTGTGTGGAATGGTTCCGTTCTTTTGGCAAAGGTTATCAGACCAGAATGAACATGGCGCTGCTGGAATATATGTTATCCCAATGCAGAAAACCGAAGTAGTAGACTAATTAATAACCCCCCAACTCCCTCCCAAATATGCCGATAATTGTAATATATAGGATTTTTTCCTTAATAATATGGTATATTTTAAAATGGGATAGCCATTTTAAATACTCTGTAAGTTTCGAAAATGGCTTTGGAGAAACCAGCTTTTTAGCAGGTTTCTCCCATTAATCTAAGGTTGCTTTTCCAAAAACTGAAGTTTTGTAAAAGCCCCAGGATATTGGGTTTAATGAAAAAAACGCTTTTTCTTGCCGGATTAGTCATATTTCTCGCTGGGGGGGCATGGGGAGATGACTTTCTCTGGACAGGGGGGGCTCTTAATAATTCTTGGACTGATCCTAACAATTGGGAGGATATTACCTCTAGTTTACCCGCAACTAATTATCCTGGCCAGAATACAAATGGGGACACCGCACTAATAGACAACGGCGATACTGTTGAAATTATAGTCCCAATTACATATGACTTAGATGCCCTGACCATAACAGGCAGTACACTTATAACAAATGATAATGTTACAGCACTCGACATTGACATTAATGACACAGCAACCTTAACCGGGAGCATCAATTTTCCAGGCGGCGGGAGTATTTCAGTTACCAGTACCGCCGTATCCATTATCGATACTGGAGCTGACATTGTTACCGGAATCCTGGATTTGGGAAGCAGGGATATCACGATAACAGGGACTGGGGATGTTACGCTAGGCGCCATTGGCGGTTTTAGCACCATTGATTTAAACCTCTCCGGACCTGGAACCATTGACACCAGTGCTGTTGGACGTAACTTAAATTCAACAACAATCAACAGCGGTGTTATTACTTTTTCATCAGCCCTGGATACAATATTGCTGACTATCAACCCCGGGGCTACCCTGGATATGGATAGCTATGACATTATGCCGGGGGGGGGCAGCTTTACCAATGACGGTATCCTCAGGCTTGACGGCGGAACGAATATAACAAAAACCCCGCCGGCCACCGGAAGGGTTGTGATATACGGACCTGGGTTTACAGGGCTTGGCGGGATCAGCGCATTTAACGAATTGGAACTGGAAGACGGCACCCATGCAATTCCGGTGGGCGTAACCATGAACGCGCTGTTTGTTTCCGGCGGTACCCATACATCAGTGGCGAATCTTACCTTTCCGAATTTGACCATGACAGGCGGAACCTTTTCTCCGGGGGCTGATAATACAATTGCTGGTAATGTAACGCTTTCTGGTGGAACCCTTGATGGCAGCTCTGTGAACCTCAATGTTGGAGGCGATTGGCTTGATAGCTCCGGCTTTTATTCAAGTACCGCCGGGACAGTAACTTTTATTGGAGCTGCATCTCAGTCAGTTAATTCGGTAGCTTCTACATTTTATAATATTGTGGTAGATAAAGCCGTATCTACAGATGCTGTATCCATGAATAGCCCTCTGAATGCTGCCAACGAAGTAACAATAACCCAGGGAATACTTGATTTGGGTAGCTATGACCTCTCTGCGCCAACAATCACCAACAATGGGATGCTGAGCCTTAATGGAGCCGCTTCTCAAACTGTAGCGACTGGTGCAACTCTAGCAACACCATCGACAGTAGGCGGAACAGGTACTGTGGTGTTTACTGCTGGTGGTACAACTCTTGCCGGGATAGAGAATTATACCAATGTAACAATAAACCACGGAGGTGTAGCCAGAACAGGCGGAGCGCTTACCGTAACAGGAGATTTAATTCAAAACGGAGGAACGCTAAATGCAACATCGTTGGATAAGACCGGCGGTACTATGCAGACAAGCGGAATTGCGGCTCCTGTAGCCATTAATGGTACGGTAACAGCAACCGGGGCGATTACTACAGGGCCATTAACAATAGCCGGAACACTCAATACTACAAACTCTTCCGGTGCCATTACCGTAAATGGAACACTAACGATAAATCCAGGACAGACGCTTGATTTGCAAAACAATAATCTGTCCGCAACGGCAATCACCAACAATGGGACGCTGAATCTGGACGGAGCAACAGGTCAAATGGTATTGCCGGCAACTGTAGGCGGAACAGGCACAGTAGTGTTTGCCAACGGCGGAACGATTCTTGCGGGGATAACCAACTTTACCAATGTAACAATTAATGATGGATCCCGGACAGGCGGGGCGTTAACAGTAACAGGCAATTTGGAAATCCAGTCTTCAGGAAGTCTGGATTTGGGTACTAATGGCCTTAACCTGGGGGGGGATTTAACCAACAATGCAGGCGCTGGTGGTTTAACCTGTGGAACCTTAACACTCAACGGAACCAGTTCGCAAGACATTGATGCCGGCGGATCAACTGTAGGTGCACTTAATGTAGGTAATACGACAGGGGTAATACTCCAAAGTAATCTTACGGTGAATGGTGCGGCAACTGTAACATCAGGATACATTACTGGAAACACAACCAGCGAAACGCTTTATGTTGGTACTAACTGGACTAATAATAGCGGAACCGGTTCTTTTTCAACCGGAACAGTGGAGTTCACCGGAACAGGGACAATTGATGATGCGGATTCTATTTTTGACAATGTTATTATAGCATCAACTGGAGATGTGGGCCTAAATAGCAGCCTTGAAGCAACAACGGTAACTAATAACAATCAATTTAATCTAGGCGCTCATACGCTTACTGTGACTACAACATTTGCAAATGCCGCTACCGCTTTATTGTTTTTAGATGGAAATAATACTACCCAATTAAATATCCCTGTTGGACAAATAGGCGGAACGGTAGAATTTAACGGTACAGGAACGACCCTGGCAGGGAGAACGAGTTTTACAAACCTGACAATAAACAGCATCAGCGGTACCAGAGTGACGGCAGCAATTAATGTAAGTGATGCGCTGATACTGAGTGGAGGGGATCTTACAATTAATTCCGGGCCATCAACCGCCGGTTCCTTTTCCCAAAGTACGGGCGACCTATCGGTTACCGGGAACTTAACCGTATCAGGAGATTTTTTACAAGCCGGAGGCAGTACTCTTACAGTTTCCGGCGGAGACCTGATCTTAAGCGGATCCGCAAATGATATTCAAACAACCAGTATTACAATGCCCAGCCAACAGGTAAATATTACCGGTACATATACCGCAACAGGGTCTGTTGACATACCGGATCTGAATATTACTGGAAGCCTGAATATGGGTTCCGGTAACCTTACCGTGGATAGTCTGACAATTGGTACTGGGGGAACCCTGACTGCCGGCCCAACAATAACGGTAAACGGGGGAACCTGGAGTAGAACAGGGATATTTACCAGCGGAACCGGTTTAGTTATTTTTAACGGCACAGTTACGGTTAATGATGATCATACCGCAGCCAATGCTTTTAATGATGTTACTTGTAACGGGACTGTTAATTTTGGTGGCAATAATGTTTTTAATGAGGTTATCTCCAATGGAACGGTAAGTTTTAATGGTATTACCGGCAATACCTTTGCCACGCTTACTTGTAGTGGTGGGACAATAACCTTTGCAGATAACAGCACACAAACAATAGGAACATTGGTTGCAACAGCCGCAACAGCAACAGATTTAAAATCTGTTACTACAGGTACAGAGCGTTGGGAAATTATTTTAACGAATACCCCACTATTAGGTTCTTTTGTTACCATATACGATTGTGAATCGTCCCCCTACCTTGGCTGGGTGGATGGCACTAACGCTTTAAAAGGCGGCAATAACAATATCCGCATATTTAAAGGCGGAAGCTTTTACTGGATTGGGGGTAGCGATACTGATTGGAATAACCCCGGCAACTGGTCGAATGCTGCAGGTTCAGGGGGCGGAACCACATATTATTATCCTGATCCAAATGATGATACTACAGTTATATATATCCAGGATGTTTCTTCTTTTACCTCTGGAAATGAGCTTATTCTTGAACGGGATGTAACCTGCAAAACTATGACTATTGAGGGTTCAGCAACTATTGATCTTGTTGATTATGAACTTGTGGTTGCCGATTCAGGTGGTTTAACCATTCCGGGCACCGGCACCATAAAATTGTTTGGCAGTACAGATCAGGTTACAGTAAATAATGCGGCTGTAACCGGATATTCTTTGGGGCCAAACGGGACAATTCATTATTATGATACTACTCCAGCTCCCTGGGTTTTTTTAGGCACTTATGCAAACCTTGTTGTTGCAAATACAGCAGTCATGGACAGTATCACATCCTTAACGGTAAATGGCTGGGCGGAAATAGGTTCAGATATTATTACAACGGGTACAACAGGTACAAGCCAGACATATACCGGATCAGTAACACTGGATGCAGATGTAACCTTTACCGGAGTTGCCGGAACAACGGTGTTGTTTGGAAGTACGGTACAGGGCATTAATGCTGACCGGGAGTTGACGATAGCAACAGCGAATGTCCGGTTTGAAGGAAATGTCGGAACTAACATTGCCAGCGTGAGTGTAGACGGAACCACCCGGATAGGAAACAATTCTGGCGCAGTAGATATCACAACAACAAATACAACAGGTACAAGCCAGACATATACCGGAGCAGTAACACTGGATGCAGACGTAACCTTTACCGGAGCCGGTGCAGGAGTGGCCGGAACTATGATATGGTTTAAAGATACGGTACAGGGCATTAATTCCGCCCGGGAGTTGACGGTAGCAACGGGAAATGTCCAGTTTGACGGAGCAGTGGGAACAACAACGCCACCAAACTATATTGCCAGTGTAAGCGTAACTGATGCAGCCAGTATAAGTACTATAAACGCAAATATAACCTCGACAGGGAATCAAAATTACGGCGGGGCTGTAGTGTTTGGCAGCAGTTTGCGAACATTAACCAGCACCGGCGGCAGTGTTACAGCAAATGGAATTGTTTCAGGTACAGCCGGCGCAACGGTAAACGCTTCGCAGGGAATAACGATAGACAACACGGGCAATACCCTGAGCGGTTCTGTAACACTGAATAATAACCAGACAGGAACTGCCCCTGGAGGTAATGTTATTTTTAATACTATCACAACTGCCAATGTGATAGTTGCCGGAAACAACCAGACAAGAATCTTTACCGTTAATACAGGCGGGAATTTGGAAGTAGGAACCAGCGGAATTGATGCCGGAACAATTAATATAACAAGTACAGGGGGAGGAATAACACAGGCCGGCGTATTAACCGGAACAGACCTGGTTGCAGATGCAAACAACGGGATTATTTTAAACGCAGCTAACCAGATTAACGGCAGCGCTGCATTGAATAATACCCAGGGTACGCCGCAAAATAGTGTAATCACCTTCAATAACGCAGGATCGCTTGATCTAAGTGCTGTTAACGGTTTTGTAACAGGATCAGTTTCAATAGCGAATACAGGTAATCTTCAAATAGTATCGCCGGGTATAGAAGGTGGCGCAGTAACAATAAATACTACAGGAACTATTACGATTACATCCTTAGTGGACGGTCGTACCGGGACCACATCGATCACTGCGACAAGCGGTAACATTACCGGATCAGGAACAATTTCCGGGAATGTAGTAAGCCTGGAAACGGTTGGAAGCGGAGACATCGGCCTGAGCGGGACAATTAATAGCACGACAACAGTTGCATTATCAGCTGCGGACAGTATAACAGGGACAGGCACTATTAATGCCAGACCGGTATCAGGAGATCCTGCAACAGGTAATGTAGTAACGCTGACTGCCATTAATGATATTACAATTAATGACGACATAATAAGTTACAGAATTGTCGCAAAAGCGGGATCATCAACTACTTCCAGTGTTACAATAAGCGGCGATATTAATGTTTATAGCCCCGGGAATGAAGGCGATACCGGGACGAATGCCGCTGCGGTATATGTTTTGGCGGGAACCTTGGCAGGGAGTAGTGCAATTAATCTAAACGATTCGGGTGAGACCGGGGAGGTTTGTGTATATATCGCTACTACCCCTACGTATAACGGCACTGTAACATCACCACCGGCAGGAAATCCAATCCGTATACATTACCATGCACGGGAAGGTCATATAATTTATAGAAACGGGGCTGATGATGGAAATCATGGAATATCACAGCCTTATTTTTACATCGATTCTTCTATTGTGCCCGTAGCCGCCAGCTATGTACCTGTTTTGAACCATAATATTTATATCATTGACGTGGGAACCGATACGAAATCAAATACCTTTATTGGCAACGGCGGCCATACGGAATTCAGGGGTGTCTACAACTTAACTTCGGGAACTTTAACACTGAGTACACCAGGTTCCATCCATCTTGCCGATACAGTTGATACTGCAATTGCCGCTGCAGCAAGGCCGGCAACTATTACATTGGCTGCGGATGATTTTAATATGACGGGGATTAACATCGTGCTGGATGGCGGGACAGCAACAAGCGGCGGGCCGGCCAGTATTACTGCAACAAGTATTACATTGGGGTCTGTTACCTGCGCTGGAGATCTGGTAAATAATTTAACCCTTTCTTCCGCCGGCGCTATTTCTGTTGGCACTATAGGAACAGCTTCCTCTAACAGGCTGGGCAACATAGTAGTTGATAATTCTTCCCTGGCAACTTTTACCGGGGTAATCCATGCCAACAGTTTTACCCAGAATGCAGGTAATGCTGAATTCTCTAACACCGCTCCCCAGAATTATTACGGTAATAACGGCGCCGGTAACGCATTCCAGTTTGAAGGAACTGATTTAACAGTGCATGGTGTCATTGGAACAACTGGCTCTATACAAATAGTTGATGCGAATGATGTTCAATTTAATGCTCTTGTTTCAGCTGCCAGTTTTTCTCAAAGTGCAGGAACCGGAACTACAACATTCGGGGCTGCACAGACTTATTCCAGTGGAAACAGTTCAGGTAATGCGTTCGATTTTACCGGAAATAACCTTATACTTGGAACCAATGCCACTCTTACTGCGACTGGTACAGGAGATAATATAGAAATAAATAATTCCGGCACTTTTACACAGAATACCGGAGCAGACATCGATTTAAAAGGAACATTTACCCAGACTGGCAGCGGGTTAAGTGTTCTTTATGCAAAAATTACTACAGACGATGCAGCTATTGGTTTTACCGGCTCTGTCCGGGTTGCAGGAACGGCAGTTGAACTTGATTCAGGCGCAAATGCCGGTAATATTACATTTTCTTCGGCAGTTTATGGAACAACAAACCTTGCCGATCATCTTTCATTAACGGCAGGCGGCGGAGATATTATTTTCTCCAGTACGATAGGCGCCATAACAACTCTTGGAAATATAACCGTGGTTAGTGCAGAAGATGTAACCTTTAACGGGGCTGTGTTTGCCAATAGTTTTACCCAGGAAGATGGTTCGGGGACAACATTAATTAATGCACCCCAAACATATAGCGGGGTAAACAGCGGTTATGCTTTCTGGTTTACAGGAGAAGCGCTTACAATAGCCAATAACGGTACTACTACTGACGGGAGTTTGACCGCCACATATGTTTCTCCCCCTCCTGCAAATGGCGGCGCAATTCGTATATCAAATAATTCTGATTATGTTCAGCAAGGGGAAATAGTAACAACCGGCACATTCACACAGGATGGAATTGGGGATGTGTTAATCAGCGCTGGTATTGAAGTAACCAATACATCAAAAAGTTTTGCAGAAATCAGTTTTACCAGCCATGTAGAATTAGCAGACGATGTTACATTTAAAGCGCCTGCAGATGGAGGAACGGTAACGCTTGGTAAAGGTGAGTCGGGTGGCAGTGCTGTACCTCCTCCTTTTGTCCTTACCCTTGAAGGCGGCGCTGCAGCAAGTTCTCTGGAATTATCTCTGGGTACGGGTGTTACAGTAGATGACATTACCATTGCCCCAAACAGTTATATCGCTGTAAGTACCGGGAATACCATACAGCAAACTACCGGCAGGATCCTAACCCTTGAGGCTAATGCAACGCTTGATGCAAGAACCGGTATCTGGAACATGGGCGAAGACGCTGTTTCGCCAAAATTACCTGCAGCTTTTACAAATGGTTTTGCAGGATTTACCGGTGAACTTGTTCTGGGAAATAATGCAAACCTGTATGTACAGGATTTTTATAATGATGAGGAACCGGCAACTCCGCCGGCAAATCACCATAAAGTTACTATCAACGGGACAGATGTTCGCATAACCACTACCCGCCATGTATGGCTGAACAAGGAATTTACTGATGCTGGAACGCACAATCTTAACGATTCAACATTGGTTATGTCCGGCCCGGGAACCTTAACTGTTTTAAATGATAGCTCATCACCTGTCACTAAACCTCTTGCAAGGATAGGCAACTTTATTGTTGCGGCAGGAACCGTTACTTTAGCGAACAATGTTAATTTTTCGGGAGATGTTACAATTAATAACGGGGCAATACTGGATGGCAAAAATAAACATATCCGTCTTTTTCCCCTTGCTGCTGCGCCTTCCGGGACAAGGGTTGTTGCAAATACTTGGGAGCAAATCGGAAACGGAGCGTTTGACTATAATGGCAGTACTGTAGAATTTGGAGATTATCTGTATGGAGGAAATATAAATACAGGGAATGCTTATACAATCACCGGTAATACTACCTGGTATACCCTTGCCTGCCATGAACCTGCAGCGGATATCCGCTTTTCCAACTGGCCGGATAACCATGTTGTTTGGCACACTGTTGAGATAAGTCCATATCTTGGATCGCCTCCTGCAACTGATCCTGATCCCGAAGAAATGATTTTAATTACTAAACTGACAGGTGCCGGTTCTGCGCCTACCATAAATGTATCTGTAAATTATATTCCGCCAACATCGGTAACAACAGATTTCTGGTATTTTGATCTGCGTTATGGGGCGGAGCTAAAACTGGATTATGTGTATATTCAATACTGCTGGTCCAGGGGCAGGATTCCACTTCCCAGGGGCCAGACCGACTTGCGGATTATCCCTATCCCTTATATGTATTTTGATCCCTCACTGCCAAACCCAACTCCGACTAATCCGAATCCTGATTTGGGGGATCCCAGGAGTAAGTCGCCCGGCATAACTTTTGAAACACTGGTAGAAGACACCAGTTATGCTTCTTATTACAATGTAAACTGGTTTGTTGCGGATTATTTTTTCTATAGCTTTACAGAAGATTCCAATGGAGACGGCAAAATTGACCGTATCCGCGCTCAGGCAGGTTTTTACCTTGACTGGAAACAAAATGCAAGCGGCAATTATATCTTTGAAGTTGATGTGCCTGGCTACAGGATTGATACAGACAGGGGCGTGACTGTACCCGGTTATGATATAGTAACAGGACATGAAGACTGCCTTTACATTTATCTGAAGGAACAGCCGGGAGCAGACGGCAATAGAATCCTAAGCTGGAGAATCGTAAAAAATGAAAGCCTATGGGATGCGGCAACCGGGTTTGTTTCCATGAATAATGCCACTCGTAACAATGATGGTGTTACGTATGAATTTTATCATACCACCGACACTGTGCCGCCCCGGATTAATTACGCCCTTGCACTGCCTGATCATGATGAAATTTTCTTCCAGATGTCCAAACCTGTTACAGGCGATATATCTTCGCCTGATGGCGTAGTGAGTAATCTTAACAGGGCGCCAATTACTTCTGCAACAACGCCCGGCACAGAATTCCTTATGACAGGAACGGCTGCTTATAGTGTTAGTACGCTTGTTACAGAACCTGTCTTTACACTTCAGAATGTCCGGGATAGTGCAAGGCTGGTAGAAGATATTAAAACCAAGCCGGGACTGCAATATTCCTATCAGTATCCTTCTCCCAAATATCCCACAGACTGGGCTTATTCTAATTATGTTGAAGTTCATCATGGCTGGCAAAGCAATGGGATCTGGGGGGATGTCAACGAGTTTTATACTTTGGATTCTACGGGAACCAAGGTGTATGTGACTACTCCAGCATCGCCGGATGGTCCCCCGGATACAATAGCCTGGGATAAAATCGGCGGTAATAAAATTGACGGTCATAATTATGGCATACCCAATACGTACGGCAGTGCAAAACACAGGGTAACGGATATACTCATTTCCATACCGCCCCGAAAACTGGATGAATCAACTTATTTTATCTGGCCTCTCTGGGCTAAATATGATGTCCTGTATAATTCGGCAAATGATGATGATAAGATAGGAATGACAGATAATCCCGGTTACGGTTATATGGGTCTGGATGGCAGCACCTTTATTGAAACCTCGGTTATCTGGGATTTTACCGGCAAGAGGTTCCTGGAACATGAGGGTGCTATAGTAATGCAGTCCAGGTTAAATGATACTTTGTCATCCCCGTCTCCTCAACTGGTTTATGGCTTTGGTATTCAGGATCAATATAAATCAACCAGGGCAAATGGTTCTGCCGGGTTGTGGCATCCGGGTTACGCCTGGCCGCTGCCAGCACCCCTTCCTGTTTATCCGTCATTTGTAAATTTAGTACCGCAATTTTATCCAAGGGAGCCTTTATCATTCAATTCGTCACCGGCATCTCCTTTGTTTAATTTTACTTTTCCTGAATTAACCGGAAACGGAAAAATAGAATTCTACTACCATCTTGATGGTACTTCTTCCGATCTTCTTGCGGGCCGTCTTGATGTCTTGCCTGAATATGATACATCAAGCCAAAACCTTTCACGTGTCCCCTGGTATCTGTGGGTTAAGCCTTTCGCATTCGATATCCACGACATAACCCGTCAGCGCGGCGGCGTTACTGTTCTTAATAATGTTATCAATTCCAACAACAGGGAACGGGTTTACCTTGACTATATGTTAAAGAGATCGGGCAGAGTTACCATTCAGGTCTTTACCCTTGACGGAAATCTTGTAAAGATAATAGAAAGGAATGCCCAGAAAAACGCCGGAAATTACCGTGTTTCGTGGGATGGCACTAACAGCGGAGGCCGCCCGGTAGCCAGAGGTATGTACTTTATCCGCATCGTTGCGCCGGACATCGACGAAATCAGAAAGGTTATGGTGGTTAAGTAGGGGATTAATTCTCGGTTTATCATAAAGTATAATTATTATACATGAACACAGATTCCGCTCAAATTAAAGCCGCCTTTGTAACGCTTCTAGGCCGTCCTTCTTCGGGTAAGTCTACTCTTGTAAACAGGCTGTGCGGGGAACGTATTGCCATTGTAAGCCCTGTACCGCAAACTACTCGAAATGCAATACGTGGCATTGTAAATAATGACCGGGGTCAGCTGGTATTGGTGGATACGCCGGGGGTTCACCAGTCCGAAAAGAAATTTAACCGGCATCTTACGGACACTGCGTTTCGTTCTGCATCCGAGTCAGATATAGTTCTCTATGTGCTGGACGCTTCCCGCGCACCCGGCCCGGAAGAAGAAGCAATTGCAGAAAGATGCGGGACGCTTTTTGCGAACCATGCGCCGCTTGTTGCTGCGGTAAGCAAAATGGATCTGCCATCTGCGAATGCAGATCGGGCAGGGGAATTTCTGGACAACTGCTTTCCGGCACTGGATAAGAACTACATCATCCCCATATCAGCGGAAAAAAACGAAGGAATGGATAAACTTCTTTATGTGCTTTTTGATCTTGCTCCTTTGGGTGCTGCTTTTTACCCCAAAGATTACTACACCGATCAGGAAATCGATTTCCGTATTTCCGAAATAATCCGGGGGGAGGCATTGCGTTTTTTGCATCAGGAACTGCCCCATTCGATATATGTAGAAATAGCCGACCGGGAGCTGCGTTCAGGAACTAAAAACGGCAGCGAAAATAATGCAGTACAACGATTGTGGGTACGTGCATTTATTATTTGTGAGCGGGAATCACAAAAGGGAATGATAGTCGGGAAAGGCGGAAAAATAATTAAGGCCATAGGCGAAGCATCCAGAAAAGCAATGAACCGTATTTTTGACTGGAAAGCAGATCTGGATTTACGGGTTAAAACAGGCAAGGACTGGCGGCACAACGACAGGATACTGCAGAAATTATTCAGCAGATAAAAACATTTGTATTTGCTGTAAAAGTTCATCATAGGTGTCAACACAGGGTATGCCGGCATAATCTTTTCGTATGGCTTCGGGGGCGCGGAAGAGACAGCCGGCTTTTGCTTCACGAATCATATCCAGGTCGTTAAATGAGTCCCCTGCTGCAAAGATTTCCATATTCAGGGATGTAAGGGCGCGGACTGCCGATTGTTTGCCGTTTTGTTGTCTGAGTTTATAGCCTGTAATACTGCCGTCTGCGGAACATTCCAGGCTGTTGCAAAACAGCGTAGGATAACGGAGTTTTTTCATTAATGGTTTGGCAAATTCTTCGTAGGTGTCCGAGAGGATGATGAATTGTGTATGTTCGCGAAGTTTTTCGGTAAACTCAAAAGCCCCCGGCAGGACATCCATTTTTTCGATTACCTTTTGAATATCATGCAGTTTTAAACCGTTCTTTTTCAGCAAATCCAGCCTGAAGTGCATTAGTTTGCCGTAGTCAGGTTCATCTCTTGTGGTACGCCGCAGTTCGGGAATCCCTGTTGCTTCGGAAAATGCAATCCAGATTTCCGGTACAAGCACACCTTCAAGATCAAGACATACTAAATGCATAAATGTACTGTAGCATAAAGCAAAAAACTTGTATACTTTTCAATGTTGGATATTATACAAATCGACAATCCTTTCGGCGCCCCTGTGTATTATAAAAACATTGTTACCAGTACCATGGATGAAGCCCGGCTGCTTTTATCCGGGAAAACCGGTACGGTAATTACTGCCGGTAAACAAAGCGCCGGCAGGGGAAGGTCCGGCAGACCCTGGCAGATGAACAGCGGAGAAAATCTTTCTTTTACAATTATGCTGCGTTACCCTTCCATTGAAGAAATTCCTCCGGTGTTGACCTTACGTGCAGGCCTTGCAGTTGCTCTTGCCATAGAGGATGTTACTGCAGAGCTGATTTTAGAACTGCACAATACCCGGCATACACCTGTTTTACCGTTTTCCGGGAGGGTTTTGGTAAAATGGCCCAATGATGTAATGCTTCTGGACAGGGATGGGCGGGGCCGGAAGGCCGCGGGAATCCTTACAGAAGCAGAAAACGGCAATGTGTACATAGGCATTGGCGTTAATGTTGCACAAAGTTCCTTCCCCCCGGAATTATCAGAAAAAGCATGCAGTATTGGGCAAATGGCATATAATTACAATAATATAATGACAGAACAATTCCGGGGAAAACCACTGGCTCTGATCCTGGAAAAACGCTTTACCTTGCTGGAAAAGATACTGTACCGTTTGTTTGAAGAGATTAATAATGCCGTTGATAAATCCCTCTGGCAAAAAAGGCTAAATGAAAGGCTGTATATGAAAGGCTGCAAAGTACGCTTTGTCTGTGGTCTGCCGGAAGAACAAATAAGCGGACAAGTCTCTGCTGTTGAAGGAATACTGCTTGGCATTGGTGAAAACGGCGAAATTATTATTGCAGAAGATTCGGGAAAAACAGGTTCTTATATAACCGGTGAATTGTCGAAAATTCCAATTTGACAAAAATCACCTGTACCTTTTTTTAAGCCTGATATAATATAAAAACATGCTGGACTATCGTTTTATTATTGACAACCTTGATGCGGTTAAACAAAACATTGCAGATCGATACATTAAGGCCGATGCCGGAGAAGTGGTGCGGCTTTTTGGTAAGCGGACAGAACTGGTTACTACTATCCAGAATCTTCAGCAAAAACGGAATGTCAATGCATCGGCTGTAAAAGGCAAGCTGGAAGCTGATGAACGGCAGTCGTTGATTGAAGAAGGCAAAAAACTTAAAGACAGTATTGCCCGGGCCGAAGCGGAACTTGCAGTAATAGAAAAGGCTCTGGAAGAAGAAGGGCGGCGTATTCCTAATATGGCTCATCCCGGCGCTCCGCGGGGCAGGGAAGAAAAGGATAACCTGGAAGTAAGCAGGGAAGGGGAGCCGGTTACATTTAACTTTGAACCTTGCGATCATGTAAAACTTGGCCAGGAACTGGACATTATCGATTTTGATTCTGCAACAAAAGTATCGGGAACAAAGTTTTACTATTTAAAAAACGAGGGTGTTTTTCTTGAACTGGGACTTGTACGTTATGCCCTGGACATTTTGCAAAAACGGGGCTTTACCCCCTTTATTACACCTGATATAGCCCGCGAAGAAATTCTTACAGGAATAGGGTTTAATCCGCGGGGAGAGGAATCCAATGTCTACACACTGGAAGGGGAAGATACCTGCCTGGTAGGAACAGCAGAAATTACCCTTGGCGGATATTATTCCAATACTGTACTCCCAAAAGATGCCCTGCCCCTGCGTATGGCCGGCCTTTCGCACTGTTTTCGCAGGGAAGCAGGCGCTGCAGGGCAATTCAGCAAAGGACTTTATAGGGTACATCAATTTACCAAGCTGGAAATGTTTGTGTATTGTCTGCCGGAAGAATCAGAGGCTTTCCACGAAGAACTCCGTATAATCGAAGAAGAAATTTTCAGAGGGCTGGAGATCCCTTTCCGTGTAGTAGATACCTGTACCGGGGATCTGGGTGCGCCTGCATACCGCAAGTGGGATCTGGAAGCCTGGATGCCCGGAAGAAACGGCGGTGAATGGGGAGAAGTTACCTCAACTTCCAATTGTACCGATTACCAGGCCCGACGGCTCAATGTCAGGTATAAAGACAGCGACGGTAAAAATAAATTTGTCCACATGCTTAATGGTACAGCCATTGCTGTTTCCAGGGCAATTATTGCAATCCTGGAAAACTTTCAACAGGCCGATGGTTCGGTAAAGCTGCCCGGGGCCTTAATCCCCTATTGTGGTTTTGGAGAAATAAAACGCCGCCTGACTGCTTAAAACGGCCGGGCAGGGAGAAAATCATGAAGAAAAAAACCAAGTTAATTTTACAAACAATGCCGGTTATTGTTTTTATTGTTCTGGTTGGGACCTGTGAATCCCTGCCCGGTGTGGTAAGCGAGCCGGCAATTTCTTTCGATTCTGTGTCATTAACAGGCCTGGATTTTAACGGCATAGACATGATTGCCCTTGTCAGGGTGAAAAACGACAATGCCTTTTCCATACCCTTTCCCCAAATTAACTGGAAACTTTTTGTTTCCGGCAATTCCTTTGTTGACGGTGTAATTAAGAACAATAATAAAATTGCAGCCAATGCAAGCACCGTGGTAAATATTCCTTTTAAGGTTAACTATGAAGGGCTTTACCAGGCGGTGTCGGGTTTATTGAACAGTGACGAAGCGCCCTACCGCATTGATCTTTCCGCGCTTTTTAATCTTCCTGTGCTGGGAAACAAAACTTTTTCAACCTCCTTTAACGGTTCCATACCCATGTTAAAAGCGCCTTCACTTTCCTTTAGCGGTATTAAATTCAATTCACTTTCGATTAATAAAGTTGAATTTGTTCTGTCCTGGGTTGTAGATAATAAAAATGCCTTTGCCGTTAATTTGGACAAGCTGGATTATCATTTTTCCGTTAACAATGTTACCTGGACTCAGGGGGCTGCAGAGCGCATTTCACTTCCTGCACGCAGAACCACAACGGTTCCGGTTACGGTGAGTATTTCTTCCCTTTCCATGATTCAGGATATAGTTACGCTGGCGGCAGGAGGGAGGGCGGCAAACTATGTTTGCACAGGGGAAGCGGCATTAAGCCCTGTCATTAATCAAAACTTTCCAGGTCTGGAAAATGCCGCTGCCTTGCGGCTTCCATTTAATTACAGCGGAAGCACCAATTTAAGACCATAAAAGTGCAGAACACGGACAAGAACCCGGCATACATTGAGCAAAGCCTGGAATCACTTAAAAAAGTTTCAAGGCTCTTTAATTCCAGCGGCTCTGTAATTGAAATACAGGATACCGGCGGAAAAAAGCATATTATAGGCGGCGGGACACTGGGAATAATTGCCGGCCCCTGTGCTGTAGAAAATGAAGATCAGATTATTGTCATTGCAAAAGCGGTAAAAAGCGCAGGCGCTGCATTTCTGCGTGGCGGCGCTTTTAAACTCAGAACCAGTCCGTATAGTTTTCAGGGCATGGGAAGCGAAGGGATAAAACTGCTTGGTCTGGCTAAAAAAGAGACGGCTTTGCCCCTTGTTTCGGAAATTGCTGAAATAAAACAACTTGAATATTTTGATGAAATTGATATTGTTCAGGTTGGCGCACGGAATATGCAGAACTTTAACCTGCTTAAGGAGCTTGGAAAACACCGCAAGGCTGTTCTGTTAAAACGGGGCCAGGCTTCTACGGCAACAGAATTACTTATGGCAGCTGAATATATTATGAATGAAGGAAACGAAAACGTGATTCTTTGTGAACGCGGCCTGCGGACATTTGAAACCTTTTCACGGAGTACTCTGGATATTGCCGCCGTCCCATGGCTTAAACAAAGAACCCATCTTCCGGTAATTGTCGATCCAAGTCATGCCGCCGGCAATGCTTCGCTGGTTCCTGCTGTTGCCAAAGCTGCTGTTGCTGCCGGAGCTGATGGCCTTATGATCGAAGTTCATAACGATCCCGGTCATGCCTTGTGCGACGGAGGACAATCATTAACACTCGCATCTTTTTCTGATCTAATGATCACATTGAAAAAATATGCAGAACTGGAAGGGAAACGCCTGTAATAATGGTAGATATAACCGGAAAGACATATCTTGCACACGGCAGTCTGTCCATGAATCTTTCAGACGATGAACTGGATGAACTGTTTTCCGCTGCATTTTCAAAAGTACTTGCGGATTTGAATCAGTCCGGCCCGGTTGTTATTATTCCTCCCGACATAACACGCATTCATTCGCGCGGAGGCTTATTAACAGGTATTGCCATGCGCGGGCTGGAAGGAAGAAACAACAGCCGCTTATGTGCAGGCGGCGGCTTTAGAACAGCTGTACTTCCTGCTTTGGGAACCCACATGGCATTAACCGGTGCAGAACTGGATCGTATGTTTCCCGATATTCCAAAAGAAAAATTCCTTGTCCATGACTGGCGGACTGATCTTTGTGAATTAGGCCGCCTGGACAGGGATTGGGTGTACAAAGTAACGGAAGGGGCGGTAAATTTTGACTGGCCTGTCCAGGTAAACAAGCTGTTGCGGGACAAAACCATACCGCTTATTATTTCCATTGGCCAGGTAGTTCCCCACGAAGTGGCCGGTATGGCAAATCATCTAAAAAATATTTTTATCGGAACCGGCGGCAAGGAAGCTATCGACAAGAGCCATTTTGCCGGAGCTGTTTACGGTATGGATAGAATTATGGGCCGTGTTGATACACCTGTCCGCGCTCTTTTTAATGAAGGCTTTTACCGTTTTGGAAATCAATTGCCGCCTATTCTCTGGGTTCTAACCGTTGTCGACTCTTTTGCTGTTCGCGGGCTTTACATTGGCTTTGGCCGTGAATGTTTTGAAAAAGCCGCCGTACTTTCCAGTGAAGTAAATATTGATATGCTGGATGAGCCGGTACACAAGGCTGTGGTCTATTTACCGCCGGATGAATACCGCAGTATGTGGCTGGGGAACAAGGCAATTTACCGCACCCGGATGGCAATGGCAAATGACGGAGAGCTTCTTGTTCTTGCACCGGGTCTGGAACGGTTTGGCGAAGATTTAAAGGTGGACGCTTTGATTCGCAAACACGGTTACAGGCCAAAGGCGGAAATCATGGATAGGGTAGCGGCTGACACTGAACTGGAAGACAACCTATGTGCGGCTGCTCATCTGATTCACGGTTCAAGTGAAGGCCGCTTTACTGTCCGGTACTGCCCCGGTGTTGCAAATGGAAGTACGCGCAGTATTTCAAAAAAAGAAATTGAATCTGTTGGCCTGGCATGGGGCGATTTAGAAACAGAAGCGTCCCGCTATAATGTTGCAAAACTGCGCCTTGGCTGGAACCTCAGTCAGAATGGGGAAAAGATTTTCTTTATTCCAAACCCTGCCCTTGGCCTTTGGGCGCAAAAGCAGTGGTTTACATAATCCAACAGGGTTACGGGAATATACCACGCGTCTTATAAGCAGTAACGAGCTTTTGCAGGGCAATCATATAGGCACTGGTACGCAGGGTGGTTTTTTTCTCTGCGTGCATCTCATAGACGGCATCGAATGCCTTGCACATTTTACTGGCAAGTTTTTGGTTAACTTCATCCTCTTCCCACATAAAAGACTGGAGATTTTGTACCCATTCAAAATAGGAAACAACAACGCCGCCTGCATTGGCAAGAATGTCGGGTACTACAATGATATTCCGTTCTTCAAGGATTTTGTCGGCTTCTACGGTTGTCGGTCCGTTTGCCGCTTCTATGATCACCCTGGCCTTTATGTTCGCCGCATTTTTTGCATTGATTTGATTTTCCAGGGCGGCTGGAATTAGAACATCCGTTTCCAGGGTAAGCAGTTCTTCATTTGTTATGCGCTTAGCGCCGCTTTGTTCGTAGTCTTTAAGCAGATTGCCTTTCTTTGCTGAAAGAAACTGGAGGATGCCTGGCATGTCCAGGCCGGATTCCTTGTAAAGACAGCTGGAAACATCGCCGACTCCGGTAATTGTAGCTCCCAGCTCATTAATCAGTTTTGCGGAAATACTGCCGACATTACCCATGCCCTGAACTACGACACGGGCTTTTTCGACAG
>Ga0082212_10002013_pt1 | contig 29895 bp, 26 predicted proteins | sample TergutNt197P3_FD_71548 | JGI IMG/M metagenome (GOLD analysis project Ga0082212, IMG submission 71548) | Neocapritermes taracua P3 segment gut microbial communities from Petit-Saut dam, French Guiana - Nt197 P3 | ecosystem: Host-associated > Arthropoda: Insects > Digestive system > Gut ...
AATTACCGTTGAACCGAATGGTACACTGGGGCACAGATTCTTGATTCCGGGAGATATTAACGGAGACACCAGAATCAGTTCACAAGACGTGTCATTGTTGAACAGTAATTTCTCGGCTTACGGTCGTCCCGGATATAATCCCGACTTTGACTTGGATGCAAATGCAAGGGTGGAATCGCATGATAATTCTTTGCTGAACTACTACTTGAACTGTACATTGAATATATACTCGGATACGTATGATTTTATCAGATGGTATTTATCTACCGAACCTTAGATTAAATAAAAAACCATGATGTTAAGAAAGCGTGCCAATAGGGACGCTTTCTTTTTTTAGTTAAATGGCTTCGATTTTTTAATTCAAAGGCAATAATATAATTACAAGCTCGTTATATAATTGTAAGAAAATTATTGCCTATGAAAAGAAACACTACTTTTAAACAAACGGATTTTATCATTAAACAAGAAAACTCAGATATTAGATTAGAGCCCAAGCTATCGACTATCAACTTTTTATTAAGTTATTCGAGAGTTCTGCACGTAGAAAAACTGAGCAATGGTAAAACTATCGGAGTGATTTTAAACTAAGTTTGAATTAAAAAGATTTTCGTTATGAAAATCTTTTTTTTTTGCCTTGAATCCTGTACTTTTGTACTTCAATTTAAGATTGTGAATCATGGTAAAAAGAATGATAGCTCCTTCGCTACTGTCTGCTGACTTCGGAAACCTAAAATCCGAAATCGAAATGTTAAATGCTAGCCAAGCAGACTGGATACATTTAGACATTATGGACGGAGTATTTGTTCCGAATATTTCCTACGGTTTTCCGATTATCGAAACGATAAAAAAATATGCCGAAAAACCGCTTGATGTGCATTTGATGATTGTTGAGCCACAAAAATTCATACAAGAATTTAAAAATGCCGGTGCTTATATGCTTACGGTGCATTACGAAACGTGTACGCATCTGCATCGCACTATCCAACAAATTAAATCCGAAGGAATGAAAGCCGGTGTAACGCTGAATCCTCACACGCCTATTTCATTGCTCGAAGATATCATCTGCGATGTGGATATGGTGATGCTAATGTCTGTAAATCCAGGATTTGGCGGCCAGCAGTTTATTGAAAACACCTATAAAAAAGTGCTTCGCTTAAAAGAGCTTATTTTGCGTAAAAAATCGGAAGCACTTATCGAAGTAGATGGCGGTATTAATTACGAAACCGGCAAGAAACTTTTCGATTGTGGCGCCGATGTATTGGTGGCAGGTAGTTTTGTGTTCAATTCGGACAATCCGTCTGAAGTTATAAGTCGATTAAAATATTCGTAATTTACGAGTTGCATGAAAGCAGATATTGAATCTTTTCTTCAAAAAACTCCTTTTTTTCGATTATTTATTGCTTTTACGGCAGGTATATTATTCCAATTTTTTATCGGATTTAATGCCTGTTTTTTTTTCGTTTGTCTATTAACGAGCATTTGTTTAATTATTGCGGATTTTTTCATTAAAAAATCAACTTTTCGATGGCGTTGGATGTTTGGTAGCGGATTCTTTTTGTTGTTATTTTCGGCAGGTTTGTACGCTACGGAAAAAGCAAATAACAAAACCGACTTTGATTACTTTGATGAAGAACATCTGTATTTCTGTAAAATAACAGATGCGCCCGTTGAAAAAGCAAGATCTGTATTGTGCAAAGTAAGGTTAATTTCAACTATTGACAATACAAGCGATTTGAACAATAACATGATTGTCTATCTGCCGAAAGATAGCACTTCTTTATTGCTAAATATTAACGACTGTTTGTTTATTAATGTTCGATTCTCAACACCTTCGACACCCGGGAATCCAAACGAATTTGATTACGGTAAATATTTAAAGTATAAAGGTATTGCCACAACTGCTTATGTTTCCGCCGGAAATTGGAAAAGGCTAAATGATAAACCAATATATTCTATCCGCTACTTTTCTAATGTGTGTAAAAAAAGAGTATTATCTATCTGTAAAGAGCTGGGCATTGAGGGAAATGAATTTGCCGTGTTGGCAGCTTTAACGCTGGGACACAAAGACGAACTAACATCCGAAATCAGGGAAAGTTTTGCCGGCGCAAGTGCCATGCACATTTTGGCAGTTAGCGGACTACATGTGGGAATTATGTTTATGGTATTTAATGTTATGCTTGGATTTTTGGATAGAACACGAAAAACAAAGATTGCGAAAACGATATTGATTATCATCTTTCTTTGGCAATATGCGTTTATCGTAGGACTGCCGCCATCGGCAGTGAGAGCTTCGATAATGCTTTCATTAGCATCTTTTGCGATAATTCTGAACCGTAAATCACAGATATACAATACTGTTTTCGCAACAGCTTTTTTTATGTTGCTGTACAATCCGTATTATATTTTCGACATCGGATTTCAACTCAGTTATGTTGCCGTGTTGAGCATCGTTTTTTTTCATTCAAAATTCGAGGCTTTACTGACTATCAAAAATAAAATTTTAAAACACTGTTGGTCATTACTTTGCGTTTCGCTTGCGGCTCAATTGGGAACAACGCCTATCTGCTTATTTTATTTTAATCTTTTTCCCAACTATTTTTGGCTGACCAACATGATAATGGTTCCGTTAGCCAGTATCATTGTTTACTTATTTGTTGCACTATTCTTTTTGCATTGGATTCCTTACCTAAACGTAATACTTGCTACATTGCTCATTTGGACAGTAAGAATAGGTAATTATTCCGTTGATTTTATTTATCGACTCCCCTACTCTATTATGAATTCGGTATGGCTGGAAAAACACCAAGTTTTACTTATGTTCTTAATTATTATTGCTTTCTCTACAGGATTTGTTTATCGTAAGTATAGTATGTTTGTAGCAGGATGTACTTTTACCATATTATTTTTATGCGTTAATATTTTCTTTCATTACCAAACAATCAGCGGAAAAGATAAACTTATTGTATCGGCTATTCGAAAAGATTCCGGTATTTTGTTTGTCAAACGAAACGAATCTTATATATTGACCAACAATATATTGGAAGAGCATCGAGCCATGTCGTATTTCCGAATGAGAAACAGAATAAAAAAACCTCAACAGATAAATGAATCTTTCGATTGGTTCGACGAAAGCAATTTTATTAGTTTTTCGGGAAAGAAAATACTGGTGTTGTCGGATAATATTTTCAAGAATAAAACGACTGAAAATCAAATTTATCTTGACTATTTGATACTAACCAACAATACAGCTATTTCAATACAGGAACTGAAAAAATTCATTCATCCTAAAAAAGTAATTGTTGATTTATCATACTATGACAGAGATATTAACAAAATAAAAGAAGAATGCAGCAACCTTGGAATTGAGTACTTTATAATAAAAGAAAGCGGCGCTTTTATTGAGGAGATTGGATAATCAATATATCACCATCTTTGCTTTGGCGTGTTCTTTGCCCGAAAAAACTTTTACAATGACGATACCTGCTCTAAACCGTGAAACATCAATTCTTCTTTCCGACACATTTTCCAAATCCATTAATTTACGTCCCGTAATGTCGAAAAACTGTACGCGGTCTATCTCCAATTCAAAAATCGTATCACCGTTATATTCTTCTTTGGTTTGCAGGATAACTTCTTTTGTTTGAGGGTTATAAGCTATTCTTAAGTTGGAGAGTTGAGGAATGATGTTAATTTCTTGAGAACGCATAATATCATAAATATTCAACTTTCCAAAACCCCAAATATTGCTTCCAAAGTCGTCTATTATACCCGTTTTTTCGTCTTGTACAGCATATTTTTTGAGCAATGATTTTACTTCATCGGGCGTCAATCCACTGTTTTTCTGAAGCATTAAGGCAACAGCTCCCGAAACCATCGGGGCAGCCATCGAAGTTCCTTGCATAATGGCATAATAATGACTACCTTGTTCGTGCACAAGATATTGGCGAGATGCGCCGTTAGGTTGATAGCGAGTGTCAAACGAATTAACCGACGAAACCAACATAGCTCCGGGCGCGGTAATATCAGGTTTTGTGCGCCAATCAACCGTTGGCCCGAGAGATGAAAAATAGCTGATTTCTCCAATGGTTCCTACCGATATACGTAGCTGTCCACTTAAATCTGTCCAGCTCTTTTTGGTAGTGTAAGATCCAACAGAAATGGTATTTTTTCCCGTGCCGCCCACTTCGCCCATCGAGCCGTCGGAAGTTCCCCAAACCCAACCGGTTGTTGTCGTGCCGAGCAATGCGTGGAATTCTTCACCATAGTTATCGCCTGCGTTCCACAAATCCACTCGCTGTTCCGCTTTTCCTTTTAGCAATACGGCAACACCGTATTCATTATATACAGGATTTTTTATGTACAGTTCAATATTCGGCTTGTGATTGGTTACGAATTTGGCTTGTGAAGACAATCTCACTTCTATTGTGTGCCCGGCAACCGTCCATTTTCTTTCTGTCCGGTAACCGGAAGACGTGTTGCCAAACGGCGTGGAGTGAATCACGCGTTTGGTGTTCAAATCATATACTTCGACTGCTACATCAATAGATGTATTGGCATCGCCCCAAATATCAACATTAGTGTCTTGAGTTTTACGACTCATTTGTACAATGCTTCTCAACGTATCCGTTGCACCGGAAAAGTGGTGCATAATATGCAGTTTCAAATCACCTTCGTTACCCACCGCACCGACAATGATTTTGCCCGGACCGAATTGATTTATTAAATTATCAAATCCTCTGTCAACGAGTGAAGTACCGTCGCGTGGACCAGAGAGTGAACCCAAGCTTAAATTGACAACTGCAGGTTTATTTACAGACTTCGCATACTGAAAAATATATTTCACGGCATCTATAATCTGTGCATCTTTGCCGCCTGTTTCTACAAAAACGATTTCGGCATCGGGAGCCACGCCGCTGTATAAGCCCGAAGAGCCACTTCCGGCAATGATACCGCTAACGTGCGTACCGTGCGAAAGATCATTGTTTGTATATTGTTTTGTCAACAATGCTGCTTCGCCGACGTATTCGCGGCCATAGCTAAATCCTTGCGGTGCGTTTCCACGACTTTCAGACTGCACCCAGCAACGTGAAATTTTCAAACTTCCGTCGGCATTTAGAAAGGTAGGATGCGTAAAATCAAGCCCGAAATCAACAACACCGACAATTACACCTTCGCCTGTATAGGCTCTGTTGATACCGATTCCTTGCAATACATTGTCGGCGCCAATTTCGGGAACAGCAACATCTAATCTCGGTTTTACGGGCATTCCGACACGAACGTATTCAATGTTTTTCAACTCTGTCAGCGATTGCAATTGTTGAATAGGAATTGTCAGCGTTACAGTTGTGCCAAAATCGCTTTCGATAAATGCATTCAATGTGTCTAACGACGAACGGTCGAAATCATCTGTAACAACCAAAAACAAATGCACAAGTTGTGAATCATCGGAATCGTTCTCTGCTCTTGCGCGTTGTGATTCAGAAGATTGCCAATCTAACAATATGCGCGTTTGAAGCGAAAGGTTAGTTTCTGCAAATAAAACACTGCCGAATAAAAACAGCAGTGAAAAAATAATGGTATATAAAAGCCTGTTTAAATTTTCCACAAATATTTTTTTATGACAAAATCTGATTTTTTATTGAAGAATATGTTGACCTGCCAATTTTCCAATTTCATTTTTAATAACCGACCAACGCGATTCTTCCATTTTGGCGCCCATCACTTCTACTACGTTTCCGGCAACAATGCTGCCGATTTTTCCACATACATCCAACGGATAACCTGATGTAAAGCCAAAGAGAAAGCCCGATGCGTATAAATCGCCTGCACCGGTGGTGTCAAGCACGTTTGAAACAGTAGCGGGAACATGATGAAGTTGTCCTTCGGCAACAGACTTGATGTAAGAACCTTCTTTGCCAACTTTTACAATGGCTACATCGCACATTTCGGCAATATGCTCCACAGCTTTTACGGCTTCTTTTCCGGTAAACGATTGCGCTTCTTCTTCGTTGGCAAAAACGACATCGACATATTTTGCCACCAAATTTTTCAAAAATGCGAGGTTTTCTTCCACTACATTAAAACTTGCCAAATCAATGGATATTTTCAATCCTGCCTGCTTGGCAAGCGACACTGCTTTTTCTATCAATGGTTGGTTAAAAACCAAATAGCCTTCGATGTGCAATATGCTATAATTTTCAAACAATGAAAGGGTTAAATCATCAACATTCAATTCGCAGGCAGCACCCAGATAGGTATTCATTGTTCTTTCGCCGTCGGGCGAAACCAACGATATGCAGCAGCCTGATTTTTTGTTGCTTGTTAGCAAATGAACTTGTACGCCTTGTTTGGTTGCATCTTCTTTAAAAAAGTTTCCGATGTAATCTGTTCCGATTTTACCAAAAAAACCTGTTGAAATACCCAGTTTTGCTAAGCCTGAAATGGTATTTGATGCAGAGCCACCTGTTGCCAAATAAGAATCATGTGTCGTTATTTTTTCTTGCAAGAAATGCAAAAAATCATTATCTATCAACTGCATACTTCCTTTTTTCAACGATAAATCATTCAATACAGCGTCTGATTCTATTTTCGATAATATATCAACAAGGGCATTGCCCATACCCAATACTTTGCTCATGTTTTTTGTGAGGTGAAATAAAATACAAAGATAAGGAATTTTGATTAAAAAATTAACGATTTTAGATTTTGGATTAATGTTGATTTTTTATTACTTTTGTTTTATCACATTTTAAATATTACCGCATAATGAACACAAAAATCTCTATATTAATCACCACCATTACAGCTATGCTGTTTGCATCAGTGATAACCATTGCGGCCCGACAATCTGTTCCTCGCTCTGAAGGCGTAATTATTAATGACACAACATGGTCATACGATTTTTCTGTTGATGGAATTTATTATAACATAATTTCTTCTTCTGTTCAACCATATACTGTTGAAATAACCAGGAAATCTGCCAACGAATGTGCTTATGCAGGTAATGTGTGGATTCCTACATCTGTAAAATATCTTGGCAACAGGTATGAAGTGGCTTCTATTGGAAAAGAAGCTTTCAAAGGTTGTAAAGATTTAAAGTCTATCGCAATGAGTGATTTAATAGAGCATATCGGAGAAAAAGCTTTTTATGGTTGTGATAATTTGAGATCAATTATCTTTTCAGATAGAATAGATTATTCTCGGTTGTCTTCTTATAATATTGACAGTTTAAAACTACAAGAAGGCGATTCGATAAAAATTGGCAATGATATTGTTTGTAAAAAAACTTGGTCGGGTATTTTTACCATAAAATTTCATAATCCGCCAATCATTGCTGCCGATGCACTTGCCTTTAACAGGACAAAATGTATATTGTATGCCCCTAAAGGTAAAATTGAAATGTTTTTAAAAAATGAAAGTTGGAAAGGTTTTCGAGCGTATGAAACGAATGCAAAAATATTGGAACGTTTTAGAAAAGACAGAGCGAAAAAAGAAATAAAACAAGCAAGAAAAGATAAAACAATTTCTAGAAAAAAAATTCCAGTGAAATATTATCCATAAATTACCTTCATTTTTTTTCCATGTCAATATGACTATTTCTTTTGCATATTGAATCACATGTTATTTTATTTGTAAATTATTTGATTTCAAAAAACAAGAAAATCTAACATGTATTTAATATAAACGATAATGTCTAAAAAATCAAAACAACAAACGCCTTTAACAGGCAGAATAGAACACAATAAATTAAGTGTTCCCGATTCTTATGAAAAATATCCGGAAGTGTATAAATGGTTGGGTAGTTACGGAGTTGACGAGAAACTTCAATTTTGGAATGACTTAGCATATATCTACGATATTAGTATAAATGTCGAATCTATTGAAGATATAAAAAAAATAAATAATATAATCGTAGAAATAAATACAACGCTAAAAGGAGTTCAGATTCCTTTGCTTGTTTTAAAAAACATAGAAAAAGAATGGGAAAAAAATCCTCAGGAACCATTTCGACTAAACCTGTCGGGAAAAGCAAAAAAAATACACCCAACCAAAGAAATGTATCGAAATGAGGATTTTCAATATACAAAGACTCCTTTTGTAAATGATGCAGCAGAAAAATTTGAAATAAAAAAAGTTCACTTTTCTAAACAAGATGAAGAGTTCTCTGTGATTAAATATCGAAATCCAAATGACATCGATCCTCTTCCAGAAATAAATCTCGAAGAACCTTCGCCACTAAGCGAGCCTACATTTTCACCAGAAGATCTTAGTGATCCTCAACCACCTGGGCCACCAAGATATTTTAGGAATTTTCTTCAAAGTGATCCAAACAATGTTGAATTTTGGGAAAATATGATAACAATTGGCGTTAGTAGATCAAGGAGTTCAGGAGATAGTATATTAAATTCCATAAGAAGATATCCGAATATTTTCGATCTTGTTAATTATGATTTCCAAATAAGGGAAATAGGAGATAGAGTTAGGGTCGAAGTATTTAGAAGAAATCCAGACGGAACCTTAGAACCGAATCCAATGCCAACAGATCCGGATAGCACATTACAATACATACAAGATGGATTCTTTCCTGCTTCATCCAATGGAGTAAGAAGATGGCATGATAGAAATGATAATATCATAAGACCGATAATACGAACTCCTCAGATAGAAAACCAGCCACAGAATACCTTTCCACCGATTTTCCAGTCCAGAGCTCCAGAATCTTTACTCAATTTTAATTTTTCTAACGAAGAAGAAGATAAAGCAAGGATTCCCCGAATTAAAATTGATACACCCGTACACATTGTGAGAAATATTACAGGTAATATACCAGCTTCTTTAATAACAAGAAAATTTGTAGAAGAACTCCTCATCGACCTATTATCAAGAGCAGATAGAACAGCAGGCAATGGTGGAATTTTGTAATGTTTTTTCAATGTCCCGATTGTTTAATTGAATATATTTATTGGATTTTATATAAACATAAAACGAGCGTATCGCAAATAGCAACACGCTCGTTTTCAAATTATTAATTATTAATTTTAACTATTAATTAATATTGTTGTTCGCTCATTCTCTTATAGCCTGCATAACGCCATTCGGCATTCTTTTGAGCTTCTGTGAACAATACTTTAGCTTCTTCGGGGAATTGCTTCATCAACGATGTGTAGCGCACTTCGCCTTTCAAGAAGTCTTGGAACTTAGACCAATCAGGTTCTTTTGAATCAAGTTGCATCGGATTTTTTCCTTGCGTCTCCAAGCTTGGGTCGAAGCGGTACAAGTGCCAATATCCACATTCTACAGCCGATATTTCTTCGCTCTGCGCTTTGCCCATACCGCCTTTTAAGCCGTGGTTGATACAAGGCGAATAAGCAATAACGATAGAAGGTCCGTCAAATGCTTCGGCTTCGCGGATTGCTTTCAACGTTTGCGCTTGGTTTGCGCCCATTGCGATTTGTGCCACATATACATAACCATAAGTAGCGGCAATCATACCCAAGTCTTTTTTGCGAATGGTTTTACCTGACGCAGCAAATTTAGCCACAGCGCCCACCGGAGTTGATTTTGAGGCTTGTCCGCCTGTGTTTGAATATACTTCGGTATCCATTACAAGGATATTTACGTTTTTACCGCTGGCAATAACGTGGTCTAATCCGCCGAAACCGATGTCGTACGCCCAACCATCTCCACCAATAATCCAGTGCGAACGTTTGATTAAGAAACTTTTCCAGTCAGCAATTTTCTTGCAAGGTTCGCAAACACATTTCTCTACCAATGGCGCGATTTTTGCTTCCAATTCTACTGTTTTGTCAGCGTTTTCTCTATTGGCTAACCATTCTGTGAACAGCTCTTTCAATTCTGCCGAACAGCAGTCTTTTTCCAACGCTTCGTTCATGGCAAACGCCAAGCGGTCGCGCATTTTATCGTGAGCCAACACCATACCAAAACCAAACTCGGCATTGTCTTCAAACAATGAGTTTGCCCAAGCAGGCCCGCATCCTTTTTCGTTGGTTGTATAAGGCGTAGATGGAGCCGAAGCTGAGTAAATCGACGAACAGCCTGTTGCGTTGGCAATCATCTGACGGTCGCCAAACAATTGGGTTATCAATTTCAAATACGGTGTTTCGCCGCAACCCGAACACGCTCCTGAAAATTCAAACAACGGCGTAGCAAATTGCGAGTTCTTCACATTGGCTTTTATGTCAACCAAGTGTTGTTTACTCGATATTTCTTTCACGCAGAAATCCCAGTTTGCCTGTTCGCAAAGCTGCTCTTCCAACGGGCGCATTTCCAATGCTTGATTACCTTTCATGCCCGGACAAATGTCGGCGCAATTACCACAACCCATACAGTCAAGTACGTCTACTTGCATACGGTAATTCATTCCTTCAAATACTTTTCCGTTTGCTTTCAATGTGTTGAAATTGGCAGGCGCTTTTGCTTGTTCCGACGCGTCTAACAAGAACGGACGGATAGCAGCATGAGGACAAACGTAAGCACATTGATTACATTGAATACAATTCGCTTCGTTCCAAGCAGGCACATAAGTGGCTACGCCGCGTTTTTCGTAAGCTGTTGTTCCTTGGTCCCAAGTTCCGTCTTCACGCCCTTTGAATGTAGAAACAGGAAGACTGTCGCCATTTTGTGCGTTAATCGGGAATACTACGTTTTTCACAAATTCGGGAATGCTCGGATCGCTGTGCTGCTCATCGGCAAGCAAGTTCACCCAGTCGGCAGGAATATCAACTTTCACTACATCGCCGCCACGGTCAACCGCCGCGTAGTTCATATTAACGATGTCTTCGCCTTTGTTTCCATACGATTTAACAATAAATTTCTTCATCTGCTCAACAGCTAATTCGTAAGGAATTACGCCTGTGATTTTAAAAAATGCAGATTGAAGAATCGTATTTGTTCTATTTCCTAATCCTAATTGCTGTGCAATTTCGGTAGCGTTAATAATATACATGGTGATATTATTCGCCGCCAAATATTTTTTTACATTATTAGGCAGATGATTTTTCACTTCTTCAGCGTTCCAAATGGTATTCAACAGGAATGTACCATTTTTCTTCAACCCTTTGGTTACATCGTACATACGCAAGTACGCTTGAACGTGGCAAGCCACAAAGTCGGGAGTGTTTACCAAATAAGTAGAACGAATCGGCTCGTCGCCAAAGCGAAGGTGCGAACAAGTAAATCCGCCCGATTTTTTAGAGTCGTAAGAGAAATACGCTTGGCAATATTTATTAGTATTATCGCCAATAATTTTAATTGAGTTTTTGTTTGCGCCCACTGTTCCATCTGCTCCCAAACCGTAGAATTTAGCTTCAACGGTTCCTGCAGGATTCAACGAAATTTCTTCTTTCATCGGCAATGACTTAAATGTAACGTCATCTACAATACCTACCGTGAAATCGTTTTTCGGTGTGCTTTGTGCCAAGTTTTCGTAAATAGCCAATACTGAAGCAGGAGTGAAGTCTTTTGACGACAAACCATAGCGACCGCCTACAATAATCGGTGCGTTTGGCTGACCGTAGAAACAGTCTTTTACATCTAAATACAATGGCTCACCGGTAGCGCCGAGTTCTTTTGTACGGTCAAGTACACAAATTCTTTTCGCCGATTTCGGAACTGCCGCCAAGAAATGCTTCGCCGAAAATGGACGATACAAATGTACGGCAACCAAACCAACTTTTTCGCCTTTGGCTGTCAAGTAATCGATGGTTTCTCTGATAGCTTCGGTACCTGAACCCATTGCGATAATTACTCTTTCGGCATCGGGTGCGCCGTAATAATCGAACAAACCGTATTTGCGTCCTGTGATTTTGGCGATTTCGTTCATATATTCTTCTACCACAGCAGGAACTGCATCGTAGAAAGGATTCAACGCTTCGCGCGATTGGAAATAAATATCAGGATTTTGCGCCGTTCCTCTTACTACCGGTTTTTGCGGATTCAACGCTCTGTTTCTGAATTCTTTCAATGCTTTTTGGTCAAGAAGCGGCAAAAGATCTTCTTGATCGAGCTGGTCTATTTTTTGAATTTCGTGCGATGTTCTGAATCCATCGAAAAAATGTACGAAAGGAACGCGGGTTTTAATCGCTGCCAAATGCGCAACTGCCGCCAAATCCATAACTTCTTGTACTGAACCGGTTGCCAACATCGCGCAGCCTGTTGCACGAACGGACATCACGTCTTGGTGGTCGCCGAAAATCGACAACGCCTGAGCCGCCAATGCACGTGCCGAAACGTGATAAACACCGGGCAACAATTCGCCAGCAACTTTGTACATATTTGGAATCATCAACAACAATCCTTGCGACGCCGTAAAAGTAGTCGTCAAAACGCCTGCTTGCAGCGAACCGTGCATGGCTGCTGCCGCACCGCCTTCAGATTGCATTTCTTCAACTTTTACTGTTTCTCCAAAGATGTTTTTGCGACCTGCCGCTGCCCACTCGTCGGCATACTCTGCCATATTCGACGACGGCGTGATAGGATAAATAGCCGCCACTTCGCTGAACATATAGGCGATGTGTGCTGCTGCCTGATTTCCATCACAGGTCAGTTTTTTAAATGTTTTAGCCATAATTTTTTATAATTAAGAATGAATAATTTATAATCGAGATTTGTATTTTCTACTTTATCAAATCTTTAAATATTTCTTCCAACTCTATTTCTAACTCTTCAAAGATAGTTGAATGTAACTTATCTTTAAGGTAATAAGTATTTCCGGCATCAAACTGCCCGTTAGTTCGCAGTGTGAAAATAATTACCGTTTTTTCTTTGGGTGAAACAATCCAATATTCTTTGACTCCGGCAGATTCGTAAGCGTAAAATTTATCTTTCAAATCGTAGTTAGCTGTTGAAGGTGATTGTATTTCGACAACTAAATCGGGCGCGCCCAAGCAACCTTTTTTATCTATTTTTGACAAATCGCAAATTACGCAAATATCCGGTTGCACAACCGTAAAAATTTTATCGTCTTCGGTTTCGTTATTTTTAGTTAAACGCACATCAAACGGCGCAACAAAAACTTGACATTTTCCTTTCCTTTTACGGATATATGTTTCGATATCGTATGCTATCCTCAACGAAATTTTTGCATGGTTGGTCGATGCCGCAGGCGACATCAGTTTAACAATACCATTGATAATTTCACGCGTTTTATCATCTAACCAATTTAAATAATCGGCATACGAGTAACGTTTTGCAGTAGAACCATAAGCTATGGCAGGCTCTTCCACATGGCTGTTTGCGCTTAATCGTTCTTCTGTATGGTCGGACATAAATCTTAATTTAGAATCATTAGTACAAAAAACCAAATAACCAAAGCGGAATTTGCTTGTCTTCTCCAATTTCGGCTTTGTGAACGGCGTAATAAATATCGGGATTTACCGGTTTTTGTTCGTCTATTTTTTCTTCTATTTTAAATTGCAAACCGTCATTTCGGTCTATCATAAAATCTGCTTCGCTTGTTGTGGGCGAATTTATTTTATGACGCGTATGTACTGTATTGTAAAAGAATGTCTTGCGCAAATCTTCGGCATCTATATTGGGCGAAATAACATACATCAAATTGGTATTATGCATATACACCTTTTCGGGTTTTTTCGGAAAATCTTCGTCCTGCGGATAAAGCAGATTGAAAAGACGTGCATCTTTCAAGTATTTTATGTAGTTCATCACCGTTGCACGCGATGTTTCTATGTCTTTGCTGTATTGGCTAACGTTTGGCGCACAAGGCGTTTTTATCGCGAGCAAATATAGTAATTTTCTGATTTTAACAAGGTATTGAATGTCTATTTGTTTGATGAGCAAGATGTCCACTTCGAGCATCATGTTCATTGTTTTGAGCAAATTCTCCGAAAAATTCCTTTTCTCCAAAAAGAACGGATAAAACCCGTGATGCAGGTAATCTTGCATATAAGCCAGCGGTTTTACTTCTTTGCAGATGTTCTCGGCTATTTTCGTATGGTTTTCCAATATTTCGGTCATCGTATATGACTCAAAATGGGTTCCGGCACGCAAATTTAAGAACTCGCGGAACGAAAAACCTCGCAAATTATATGATTTAACAATATCGCTAATATCATTATTATCTTCTATCAACCGCATAACCGACGATGCGGTAAACACGATTTTCAGCTCGGGAAAACGGTCGTAACACATTCGCAGTTCTTTTGACCAATTTTCGTACTTAAACATTTGGTCAATCAGCAATATTTTTCCGCCTTGCTTGTAAAAATCGTCGGCAAAATCGACCAATGTATGGCTTGTGAAATAAAAATTATTGAAATTAACGTATAAACAAGAGCGGTCTGTACCGAAATATTTTTTTGCATATTGAAGTAAAAAAGTGGTCTTCCCTACTCCACGGCTTCCCTTGATGCCGATAAGACGGTCGTTCCAGTCAATCTCGTCCATCAGCAAGCGATGCACGCCATTGTCTAAATGGTCAATCAAGAATTTATGTGTTCTGTAAAAAACTTCCACCTTGCGTTTGTTTTTTCGAACTGCAAAGTTACAAAATGTTATTTATTTTGCAAAGTAGAGATTGCAACTTTTTATATTTTTTGTAATGTGAGGTGAATTTTGAATACAAATGATGCAAAAAACGTAAATTTACGCCCATGTGTGATAATGGAAAAACGGAAAAGATAATGAAACGATAGACTGACGAACTTTTGCCCAATAGGTAAAAACCTTTAATTTTCGCAATAAATGTACAATTTTTCTTTTATTCTGTAATCCTTTGCTCTTTCAAAATAAATTCTTACCTTTGCACCCGCTTTAACGCATAGTATTCACTAAATTTATTCATCAATGAACGAAGACCCGTATCCGAGTTGCAGCTGCAACAAAAAAACAAAAGTAGTAACACTTCTGTAAGGAGAGGTCTTTTTCGGAATCTCCTTACAGACTAATTGTAAGGAGATTACAAATGAATGATGAAATAAAATCCTATTTTTTACAACTAATTGAAGACAAAAGTTGGAAAACTGCCAAGCAGGAATTGACCAATTTTGAGCCGTTCCAAATTGCGGAAATTATCGGTCGTCTTCCCAAAGCAGACCAAATTATTTTGTTCCGCTTGCTGTCGCGCGAGCTGGCAAAAGAGACTTTCCAGCACCTTTCTTACGAAGATCAAGAGGATATTATCGAAAGTTTGGCAGCCAATGTTAATAAACTTTCAACATTGCTTAATGACCTTGACCCCGACGACCGTACTGCTTTTTTTGAAGAATTGCCCGGTACAATGAGCCAGCGTTTGCTGCAAATAATGTCGAAAGAAGAGCGCGAAATTGCCACCAAACTGTTGGGTTATCCTGAAGAGAGTATCGGACGTTTGATGACACCCGAATATGTCGCTGTGAAACCTTATTATACGGTGCAACAGACATTGGAACATATCCGCAAATTCGGACGCAACTCTGAAACGTTGAACGTCATCTATATTGTTAATGATGAATGGAAACTGATTGACGACATTAAAATCCGCGAAGTGATTCTAGCACCGCTCGACAAAGCGATTTCCGAGTTAATCGATAGCCGTTTCGTTTCGTTTAGCGCTTACGACGACCAAGAGGTAGCAGTGAAGGTTTTTGCCGACCACGACCGCGTCGCTTTGCCCGTAACTGCATCGGACGGCACGCTGCTCGGTATTGTTACTGTCGATGACGTAATGGACGTACAGGAACAAGAAAGTACGGAAGACTTTCAAAAGTTTGGTGGTACGGAAGAATTAGATTTGGCGTACACCAAAACATCGCTGCTTGAAATGGTAAAAAAACGTTCGGGCTGGCTTATTATCCTATTTTTTGGACAATTACTCACCGCTTCGGCAATGACTTATTTTGAAGCGGAATTAGAAAGAGCTTTGGTACTTGCTTTATTTATTCCTTTGATTATTTCGAGCGGCGGTAATTCCGGTTCGCAAGCAGCATCAATTATTATCCGCTCGCTCGCGTTGGGCGAATTGAAGGTAAAAAGCTGGTGGTATGTGATGCGCAAGGAATTGCTTACCGGTTTGATTTTGGGTTCTATTCTCGGTATAATCGGACTAATCCGCATATTTATTTGGCAAAAAACGGGACTTTATGATTATGGTGCATTTTGGATTTGGATAGGCGCAACCGTAGCCTTTTCACTGGTTTTCATTGTGCTTTGGGGAACATTGGCAGGCTCAATGATTCCGTTTTTGTTAAAAAGATTCAAATTAGACCCTGCTACTGCTTCGGCACCGTTTGTGGCTACGCTTGTTGACGTTACGGGTTTGCTCATTTATTTTTCGGTAGCTGTTATGTTTTTGACAGGAAAATTATTATAAAAAGTGTTATTTAACGTGCTTATTATGAATTACACGATATTTTCCGAAAACACAAAAATGGCTGATGTAATATTAGCCAATAGTCGACTGCTGTATGTTTTACCTTATTTTGGAATTAATCTTGGATTTGGTGAAAAAACGGTTAAGCAAATGTGTAACGAAAAAAACATATCCGTTCCTTTGCTTTTGCTCATTTGCAATATTTATACTTTTGATGACTATACTCCTGATAGTGAGGATTTAAAACAAATACCGATTGAAGGCATTATCACGTATTTACAAAATTCGCACACAGACTATTTGGAAGTCCGTATGCCTCAAATAATTGATAATATTCTTGATTTGGCAACTATTTGCCAAATCAAAAATGGAAACATACTGAACTCTTTTTGTGAAAAGTATAAACAGGAAGTCATCGCACATTTTAAATATGAGGAAGAAATTGTTTTTCCCTACATTATACAGTTACTGAACGGAACAAAAGAAAAAAATTACAAAATTAAAGAATACGAAACGAATCACAGCGATATTGACGCTGCTCTTAACGACCTGAAAAACATCATTATAAAATATCTTCCACAAGATTGTACGATTGAAAAATGCAGAGATATTTTGTTAAATCTTTTTATGTTTGAATACGATTTGAGTAAGCATGCGTTGCTCGAAGATAAAATTTTAATTTCGTTAGTAGAACACGTCGAGAAAAAGCAATGAAACAGTCGAAAAAATATCGTACAATTATTATAGAACCTTCGGAAATAATCAGAGAAGGCATTAAACTGTTTTTGGAAAAGAATCCAAGTTTTCAGGTAATGACTTGTTTTCCCGATTTACAATCATTTGAAGAGAAAATAATAAAAGAAAATTTTCAAGTTATCTTATTTAATCCTGTGCTCATCAAATTTTTTAAATCATATAATGTACGAAATTTATTTGCCAATTACCCAAATGTTTGCCTAATAGCCATTCTATATCAATATGTTGATGCCGAAACGCTTCAATATTTCGACGGCGTATTGGATATTTTCGACGATGGTGCAATTATTTCCAAAAAAACAACAAAAATCATCGAAACGGCACAACAACAAGATTCTCAAACAACAGAAAACATCGAACTTTCCGACCGCGAAAAAGACACATTAATTGCATTGGCACAAGGTTTAACCAACAAAGAAATTGCCGATAAACTACATATTTCTACGCACACTGTTATTTCGCACCGCAAAAATATTGTCCGAAAAACAGGTATCAAAACCGTTTCGGGTTTAACACTGTATGCTTTGTTTAACAATTTGGTTTCGCAAGACGATTTACTTTAAAACCGTTTTTCTCCCCAATAATAGGTAGAAACTCTCACAAAAATCACTACAATATGGGAGTTTTCAATATTTTAAATCTAATTACCTTTGCACTGTCATTTAATTAGAATATATAAATAAAAAATTGTATCTTTGTACTACCTTTAATGAATAGAATTAAACAAATATCATCGTTGCTTCTCGTAGCACTTTTCATAAGTTACTACGCAAATACAGTTTTCTTTGTCCACACGCATACTGATGAATCGGGCAAGATATTTACTCACTCGCATCCATATTCGTCTGCCGACCACACGCATAGCACAAGTGCCTTGCTGCTTATTAACAATCTTACTAACCTGCTGTTTATCGGCAGTATGGCGGTTGCTTGTGCAGCATTGCTTCTTGTTTCTAAAAAACTTTTTTTTACTGCAAAGACGCAGTACACTGCGTCTCTACTGATTGGCGGTAATCCGTTACGCGCTCCACCTGTATTGGCATAATCCTTTTTTTCTACATAAAACAATTGTCGTAGCACAATTATTGCATACATCAAAATTTCATTCCGTTAGGAATGATTCGCTTGGTAGAACGATAATTCTTGCATATTGGCAGCATTCCATACGGAATGCAACCTACATTTAACAATATTTTCTACCGAGCGATAATGCCTAACGGCATTCAAAATTATATCCATACATTAATCAAAAGCATAATGAAATCACATATCACAAAAAAAATCATCATTGCAATCCTTTTTGCAATAAATATTGCAGCCGTACAGGCTCAACAAAAAACAGACGCTCATATTGTAGGACACGTTTTAAAGAAAGAAACACAAGTACATCTTCCGTACGTAAGCATCGCCATCAAAGGAACAACCATCGGAACTACTACCGATAAGTCGGGACATTATCGCCTAAATAATATTCCTGTCGGAACACATACATTTGTTGCCTCGTTCGTAGGACATGAACCACAAGAAATAGAAATTTCCATAGAAAAAGGACAAACCATCGAGATTAATTTTGAATTGGAAGAAAAGTCTGTTCTTTTAAATCAAGTGGTTATTTCTGCCAGCAGAAGTGAAGTCAATCGTAGAGAAGCCGTCAGCATTGTGAATGTGGTAACTCCAAGAATTTTTGAAAAAACCGCTTCGGTGTGCTTGTCAGAAGGACTTAATTTTCAGCCCGGATTGAGAGTAGAGCAAAATTGTCAAAACTGCGGTTTTCCTCAACTACGAATTAACGGCTTGGAAGGTCCTTACACACAAGTGTTGATAGACAGTCGTCCTATTAACAGCGCATTGGCAGGCGTTTACGGACTGGAACATTTTCCGGTCAATATGATAGAACGTGTAGAAGTTGTCAGAGGTGGCGGTTCTGCGCTATTCGGTTCAAGCGCAATAGGCGGAACGGTCAATATTATTACCAAAGAACCTCGGACAAATTCGCTTTCCGTCAGCAATACGTCAAGTCTGATTTACGGAAAAACGCCCGATATTACAACTAATCTCAACGCTTCTATCGTTTCAAACAACAACAGAGCAGGCGTTGCTCTCTTTGCTTCTGCTCGCCAACGAGCGCCTTTCGATTACAATGGCGATGATTTTTCGGAAATAGGCAAAATAAATTTGAAAAATATTGGTTTCAGAGGATTTTACAGAACAAGCGACAACAGCAAACTTACGCTCGAATATCATACGATTGACGAATTTCGCAGAGGCGGAAATAATTTTGACCGTCCGCCGCACGAAGCTGATATTGCCGAGCAAACCAACCACCAAATTCATTCGGGAGGGTTAAAATATGACATTTCTTTTAATGACGATAAACACGCTTTGCAAGTTTATTCTTCTTTGCAGCATATTGATAGAGAAAGTTATTACGGCGCAGGACAAAATCCAGATGCTTATGGACATACACACGATTTTTCTCTTGTGTCAGGTTCGCAATATACATATCGTATGAATCGCCTTTGGTTTATGCCTGCTACTTTTATTGGCGGATTCGAATATTCGCACAATGGACTGAAAGACGAAATGCTTGGATATGACCGAATTATTGACCAAAAAATAGATATTTATTCGCTTTTTGCTCAAAACGAGTGGCGAAATCAAAAAGCAAGTATTTTGCTGGGCGCACGATTGGATAAGCACAGTATGTTAGACGAGCTTGTTTTTAATCCACGCATCAGCGCTCGTTATGCACCACTTCAGTGGTTGAATCTTCGCGGAAGTTATGCGAGCGGTTATCGCGGTCCACAGGCGTATGACGAAGATTTACACGTTACCGCTGTCGGCGGCGGCGTGGCTTTGATTCACGTAGCGGAAGATCTCGAACCCGAAAAATCGCACACTTTCACTCTTTCTGCAGAATATAATAAAGTATTTTCAAATTCGGCATTTTCATTTTTGGCAGAAGGTTTTTATACCACTTTGAACAATGTTTTCGTAATAGAAGAAACGGGCAAAGATGATGACGGAAATTTGCATCTTGAGCGTACAAACGGTTCAGGTGCCGTTGTTGCCGGTGTTAATTTAGAAGCGAATTTCATTGCGTCAAGAAAATTTCAAATTAATTCGGGATTCACCATACAATCAAGCAAGTACAAAGAACCCGAACAATGGAGCGAAACCGTAGAACCTCAACGCAACATGTTCCGTGCGCCAAATACATATGGTTATATCACCACGATGTATTCTCCGATAAAACAATTAGATCTTTCGTTGTCGGGCGTTTATACAGGAAGTATGTTGGTTCAGCATTTTGCAGGTTACATCGAAGAGGATAGAGAAGTAAAAACGCCTTCGTTCTTTGACCTTGGTTTTAGAGCGGCATATAATTTTAAACTTAAAGACAACGTAACGTTACAGTTAAACGCCAGAATGAAAAATATTTTCAACAGTTTTCAAAAGGATTTTGACAAAGGTGAAGATAGAGATGCCGGATATATTTATGGTCCACCGCTGTCAAGAACGGTGCTTTTTGGTATGAGGTTGTCGTTGTAAAACTAAAAAAATAGTATAAAATTAGGTATGTTAAACTACATTTAGATTAGCAATACTCAAAATTGTATATATTTGCATTTGCAAAAAACTTATATGTCTGAATTTATAGAAACATTTAATTTAACAGGAATTATCATTGGACTAATAACATTTCTGATTATCGGTCTTTTTCACCCGTTGGTCGTCAAAGGAGAATATTATTTTGGCGTAAAATGTTGGTGGATGTTTTTGCTTTTGGGAATAATCGGAGTAATTGGAGCGTTGCTTTTTCACAATAACATTATTGTATCAGCATCGTGCGGAGTATTTGCTTTTTCGTCTTTTTGGTCAATTGGCGAACTTTTCCAACAGCGAAAACGAGTGGAAAAAGGCTGGTTTCCCAAAAAATCTGAACCATGATTTTATTAAGATTTTCAAGATTAACAGGATTTTTATCTTAGTAATCATGTAAATCTTGTAAAAATCTTAGTTCAAGATAATTTGGTTCAAGACAATTAAAACTATTATAATATGCGTGAATTAATTTGGGTTGGCGGCGGAGTTAGTTTTATATTCCTGATGACTTGTTTAGGTTCGGCGATGGTGTTTTTTCTCCGTAATCAACCAAGTCGTGTGGGTCAAACCTTGTTTCTTGGTTTTGCTGCCGGCATCATGATTGCCGTATCTGTATTCGGACTGCTGATTCCTGCTATTGAAGCTGCAACGATAGACGGACAAAACGGATTGATTCCGGCGACAGGTGGATTTGCAATAGGCGTTTTGTTCCTGTTCGGTCTCGACAAACTAATTCCTCATCTACATCCGTCTTCCGGCGTCATAGAAGGCATATCATCATCTAAAAATCGCTCCAAACGTACTACGCTGATAGCGTTAGCTATGACACTGCACAATATTCCGGAAGGAATAGCTGTAGGTTTAGTCTTTGCGCTTGCTGCTCAAACCGGAGGCGAACTTGCCTCACATACGGCAGCGCTGGCATTGGCGCTGGGCATTGGAATACAAAATATTCCCGAAGGAGCAGCTGTGTCGGTAGTGTTTAGGCAAGAAGGCATGAGCAAAATGAAATCTTTCTTACTTGGTTGCGCTACCGGAATAGTTGAACCTATTTTCGGTTTGTTGATGATTGTCCTGGCATCTTTCTTTTTGCCGATAATGCCTTGGTTACTGGCTTTTGCTGCAGGAGCAATGATGTATGTAGTGGTCGAAGAACTAATTCCGGAAGCCAACTTGGGCGAACATTCTAACATTGGAACATTAGCTGTTATGGCAGGATTCTTGTTAATGATGATGCTGGAAATTGTGCTGAGTTGAGATTGCAATATGAAGAAATTTATCACCATAATAATAGGACTGATTGCTATCGGCTCAATTTCTGCACAAACACAACCGATTTTCAGCGCAGAATATTATACGGAAATCCAAACAGATTTCGGCAAAGGTTATAATTGGGTAAATCTCCTATCACTCATGGCTGATGTGCCGACTGAAAAAATCAGTAAACACTGGAAAAACGGCCATTTTCAAGCCGATGTTATCGCTGTTTACACACTTTATCATGAGCGAATTGCAGACGACCTGCTCGAATTTTCCAATATCGAAGAAGAAAGCGTACCGTTCAATCTATTTTTATTCGGATATGAATACAAATGGAAAAAAGTCTCTCTTTTTGGCGGTGTACGCAATGTTAATGTTGATTATTTTGCAACGACTTATACATCGCTTTTTGTTAATAGTTCGGCAGGAATTTTTCCAACTATAGCTACTAATTATCCGTTGGCAAATTATCCATTGTCGGCAACTTGCTTGCATTTCGAGTATCAACCGATAAAGAAACTGCATTTCAAAGCAAGCCTCTATAATGGCGTTGCACACAATCCACGAAAAGATATTTTTTCGGTATTTACCATCAATCCACACAAAGATGGCGTTGCTGTTATGTCCGAACTAAGTTATACGCAAAACAACATCGGCAACGGGTTTTACTCGTTGGGAACATTCGTGCGGACTGCTCACGAATACGAAACGTCCTACTCAATATGGACAAACATCGAGCAAGCGGTTTTCAAAAAGGATAAAAAAGAAATCGGATTTTTGCTTCAAGGAGGAATTGCACCGCAAACAAGCAACGAATGTAATTATTATTACGCAATAGGCGGATATTTTCAAGGCTTATTCTTGCAAAAAAAACAAGATAAATTGGGCATTTACACAAACAAAGCGTTTTTTACAAACACAACCGAACGAACAGTGGAACTCACTTGGCAATATCCGATAATCGAGCAAATCACATTACAACCGGCATTTCATCACATACGCACAGGCAGCAAAACTATATATAATATCGGATTATTACGGGTGATATTTTCGATATAATATTCTAATTTACAACCTTATACGTAGAGCGCGAAAGGACGAAAACAGTTTTTTGTAATCGCATTTCGTTCTTTCGTCCTTTCATTATTTTATTGTTAATAATAACATCAGTAATTATCTATTCTATTAACTTAACAAGCTTTCTTCTTTCGTCCGCAAAATTATTTATCTATCACAAGCAATATTCTATTATAAAAATTGTACTTTTATAACCGAAATTTTAAACCAAAACCATACAAGAATAAATTAAAAACATTAATCTAAAATAATTAGAGCTTAGCTCTTTATTCTTTTACTTTCGAAGTCTAGAAAATTTCACTTGGTACACGGGAATAAGTTGCGAAGGTTCACGCTCGTTTGAGCGTGAGCTATTTTGTGCTTATTGTGTACCACGGTATTTCTAGACACCTGAAAGTAAAATAAGCAATTACGAAATAGTTTCACGCTTTTTTTATTTACAAACAATATGCCTGAAAAAATACTTATCGGAGAAATCATCAAACAAAAATTGAAAGACAACGACCGTTCTATGGCGTGGCTTGCCAAAAAAGTAAACTGCGACAGCAGTAATTTTTGTAAAAAATTGAACAACAATCATATTGATATTGACTTACTATTTCGCATCTCGGAAATACTACAAGAAGATTTTTTTGCCAATTATTCGAAAACACTATGCGGTAAAATTTACCACGAAAACAGGCAAATTTAACCACTCATTATGGTTGATTCTGCTGTTTAAATTTTTGCATATCAGTTTTTTTGATAATTTCTTTGTAAAGATGGAAAAAACTTGTAAAACCATCTAAAACAAATGTTCAAGAAAAATATTAAAAAACATTAAATTTTTACAGTTATGAGAAAAGTATTTACTATGATTTCCGCTCTTATAATGAGCGTATTTGGATTGCAAGCGCAATCGTGGACTGCGAATTCATCTAATTTGTATGTGAATCCGACAACAACAAAAGTGGGTATTGGCACACCTTCACCTTCTCAGGCATTGAGTGTAAAAGGCAGAGTAAGTATTTCTCCTGCAAATACAACACCGGATGAAGGCTATAATGGAGATTTGGTTATAACGAAACCGGCAGCAAGCGGACAGTACATTAATCTTATTCGGCAATCAAATCATCCATGGTCTATTGGAACAGTTTACAACAGCAATACATTTGCTATCGGAAACGGAAGATCTACCGATTCTCAGTTTACTGATCCGTTTTTTACAATTAATACAAATGGTAATGTTGGCATTGGAACTATAACCCCAACCGCAAAATTAGATATAGCAACAGAAAATGGAAATGCTATCCGTATAGGAAAAATCGGACATACAGGAAATTTAAATGTGCCGGTTGGAGGTTTAGCAGCTCAATACAACATTGATTTTACAGGATATAGAGATATGCAGCCGGATCAGATAGGAGCACGTATAGCAGCATTACGATTTAATTCGCATCATCCTAATTCGGCGTTAATTCAAGAAACAGGCTTAGCATTTTATACAAATCCTTACGGAACGAATGGAGGTATTGCCGATTTGCATGAGAGAATGCGGATTGAACCCAATGGTAATATTGGTATCGGCATTACCAAGCCAACTGCAAAACTCGATGTAGCCGGCACCATCCGTGCTCACGAAGTAAAAGTCTGCGTTAATCAAGGTTGCGACTATGTTTTTGAAGCAGATTACAACTTGATGAGTTTGAGTGATTTGAGTAACTTTATTAAAACCAACAAACACCTGCCCGAAATTGCACCTGCTGCACAAATGGAATCCGAAGGAATTAACTTGAGTGATATGAATATGTTGCTGTTAAAAAAAGTGGAGGAATTGACGCTATATGTAATCGGACAGCAACAGGAAATAAATTCGCTGAAAGAAATAATACTTCAAAAATAAATGATTACTTTTGAGAATAAAATTATGAAAAAGACGTTCTTGTTTTTGATTATACTGATGTTTTGTGGATGTGAACCAATGTACAAAATGAAATATGAAAATATTGTTGAAGAAATGAAACCTAACTTACAGGACAAAGATATTGTTTGTTTTATAAATCATTTGGATAGTCGCATAATAGACACATTTGTGATAGAAAGGCGCGATGATTATTTACTATACGACAGAACACATTCTTGGGAAAGAATAAATTTAAAGTACCGAGATGTCAATAAACAATCCGTCATTAAATACTTTGAAATACAACTGTTAAGTACGGATAGGTTTGCCATTTCATATTACACGCCTTCTGATAATTGCAAAACATTCGACCTTGAAGTTGATGGTAAAAAATATTCTGTTTTTGGGTTAAAAAACATTTCTTCTGAAACAAATACGCTGCCGGATAGTCTTTATTATTCGTATAAAGAGGGTATTTTGCAATATTATTATTCAGATACAATCTACAGTAAAATAAATAACTTCTAATCCAACATATTATGAAAAAGGTAAAATATCTAATAGCATTGGTTTGTGTTTCTTGTAACATGATTAATATTTCGTCTCAAGAAATAGAATATGACTGCAATATTAATATGAAAAACTATGTTTTTATTGATAGTTTGATACAAGAAAACAATCTTATAGACCTTGAAAAAGCAAATAAATACTTGCATTACCCAAAGCAACACTTATTTATAACAAATAATGATGATTATCAATTGTTTAAAAATCCAGACGCAAAAGATATTGATTTTGAACAATATAATGTTTTTGTTGGTTTTTTCGGTAGATACGGTTCTTGTACTTCTACTTCCATTCCAATAAAATTTTTATTATTATCTGATGCTCAAAGCAAACAGTATATTACTTCCATCATTCAATATACACACATACCATATCGTAAAATAGGTTGTCCTATACCGTATTGTATTACAGTAGTAATTCCAAAAAAATATTGTAACAAGATATGTTACACTCACAAATTTATAGAAAATCAAAAATTTATAGAAAATGAAAACTAAAATCAAAATACTAATATTTATGTTACTTTCTTGTTCTTATGTACTTGGACAGGAAAGGCACGGCGGAACTCCGTTGATGTTTGATAGTGAAACAAATAAAAACGGATTTAGGATAGCAAAAGCATTATCTATTGAAAAAAAAGAATTTCCGATTATTGATAATGAAAGAGAAGCAAGAAAAGCAGACAGTATTGCTTTATCAAACGGTTATGGAAGAAATAAATTTTATGGAATAGGTGTTCCTGTTAATCTTGATTTTAAACAAGTGGCAACTATGGAAATGGTTGGCGATTCGGGAAAAGTTTATTTATTGGAATTGTCTTCACCTACGGCTTATGCGTTGCAAGTTTATTTTGATGCTTTCAAAATACCGGAAGGCAGTCGTATGTTCATCTACGACAGCAATAAAACAATGTTTTTAGGCTCTTTTACTCACAAAAACAATTTTATTAATAACCGACTTGGAACAGAGTTTGTAAAAGGAAATTCGTTGATTATTGAATATTACGAACCAAATAATGTGGAATTTGAATCACAACTCCATATAGAGAGATTGGTTCATACATTTATAGAATTAAGACACGGTCCTTTTTCTTATCCTAATCCGGAATCCTCCACAGGAAAAGGCGCAGGTTCTTGTCAAATAAATGTAAATTGTTCGTTAGGTTATGGCTGGGATAGAGAAAAAAGGTCGGTAGCAGTTATTTTAGGAGCTTATAATCGGTTGGACAGTCCTACAATATATAATGGTTTCTGTTCAGGCGCTGTTATCAATAATACGGCGCAAGACGGCAGACCTCTTTTCTTAACTGCCAATCATTGTATGGATCCAATTTATTCATCAAAAACAAATACTGCTGATTGGGTTTTTCTATTTAACCACGAAACGCAAACTTGTAATGATAATGGTTCCGGTATGTCGTCATATTTAGGGGAATCGATTTATGGAGCAATCGTATTAGCCGCAGATGGGTCAGATTCTCCTACAACAGACCATTTATTATTAGAACTAAATACATTTCCTTCTACACTTGCTTTTTATGGTGTTGTATATGCAGGTTGGGAAGCAGACGAATATAAAGCATCTATTTCATCTTATACAATAGGCATACATCACCCGTATGGCGATGTAAAAAAAATATCATTGAGCGCTAAACCACCTGTTTCTGCTTCATATGTTGGTAGTGTAAATCATAATCATTGGGGAGTAAATTGGGATATGGGAATTACGGAAAAAGCTTCATCCGGCTCACCATTATTTAATAGCGACCATAAAATTATTGGGCAACTTAGCGGAGGATGGTCAAACTGTAACGGTTCAAATGGGCCTGATTATTACGGTAAATTATCTAAATCGTTTACTAATGGGCTTTTGTCATTCTGGTTAGATCCTTATTTAACCGGCGCAAAATCTATTGGAAGTTATAACCCATCTCAAATAAATGAAAATTGTTACAATGGTGTTAAAGATGGAAATGAAACAGGAGTAGATTGCGGCGGTAATTGTCCTCCTTGTGGTTGGACATCTCCGATATTGAATTATGCAAATGCTCATTGCCACAATGGAATTAAAGATGGAGATGAAACAGGGATAGATTGTGGAGGTTCGTGCAAACCTTGTGGAGGAATACAACAATGTACTAATTGCAAGGAGGACGGCGACGAAGAAGGAATTGATTGTGGTGGTTCTTGTCCGCCGTGTGAGAATGGTTGTACAACTATTAGCGTAGTATATACTAATTCTAACATTCCCGCTAATACTGTTGCCAGCAATATGATAGAGGCAAAAACAAATGCCGTGATTTATTCATCTCAAAATGTAATATTTAAAGCGAAAAATAAAATAATTCTAGGACCGGGTTTCAAAGCATCAAGCGGCAGTACCTTCTTGGCACGTATAGCGCCCTGCGACTGTAAACCTACTTGTGCAATTCTTGTTCCAAATGTTTTTACTCCTAATGGTGATGGAATAAATGATGAATTATGTTATGTTGTTTCCGGATATAATAGATATGATGTAATAATAAAGCGATCTGGTTATAGTGGTACGGTATTTCAATCTTCCGGTCATATTACCGGCAATATTGCTTGTATATGGAATGGGAATAATTCAATTAATGGAGCAACATATGAAGTAGAAACAACTTTTTACAGCGATTGTTTAGGTACATCAAAATATCTCAAAAGTTATATCAACGTTTGGAAATCGATAAACATTGATGAACCTGAATATTTAGAAGAAATTACAACAGATAATGTAGAAATTACGGAAATGCCAAATGAAATTAAAATATATCCCAATCCTGCACAAGAATACATAACGATAGAATATCCTTATGAAAATAATCCATTAATCTATATTGTAGATGAATCTGGAAAAGTAGTATATACAAAGCATAACGTAGATAAAGGAGATTTCAATGTGAATATAAGCAATTATGCAAAAGGATTATATGTTATAAAAATAGTTAATGATAATGAAGTTTTTGTAAGAAAAATCATAAAAAACTAAAATTCTCACAGAGACTGTCTCAGAAATTTTTTACCACAAAAAACACTAAGTTTTTCGCAAAGCACACAAAGAGTTAAGATTGATTTTCAGCCTTTTGCGTGCTTTGTGTATTTTCATTGTGAACTTTGTGGTAAAGTTTTTTGACTTGCGTTTTTTGTGTCATTTGCGTTCCTTTAAGATTTTATACAATTCCCGCAAAACCCATAAAAGCCATTGCCAACAATCCTGCAGTAAGCAGAGCGATAGGCGTTCCTTTCATTTCTTTAGGTATATTAGTCAATGCTAATTGTTCACGGATTCCGGAGAAAACTATCAACGCCAATCCGAAACCTGCCGCAGATGAAATGGTAAACACAACCGATTGCAACAAATCAAAATTTTTGTTGATAACCATAATTGCCACTCCGAGAATAACACAATTGGTAGAAATAAGCGGAAGAAACACACCTAACGCTTGATGCAGTGCAGGAGATGTTTTGCGCAGCACAATTTCGACCAACTGCACTAACGAAGCAATAATGAGGATAAACACAATGGTCTGCATAAACACCAAATCCAAAGGAACAAGTACCAACTTTTGAACCAAAAACGTAACGATGGTCGAGATGGTCATCACAAAAGCCACTGCACCCGCCATTCCAATGGCAGTATCTAATTTCTTGGAAACACCGAGAAAAGGGCATATTCCCAAAAACTGCGCCAACACAATGTTGTTGACAAATATTGCTCCGATAAATATTAATATATACTCCATAATTTAATTATAGTGCCAGAATTTAGTTTACAAACTTTTTGGTAACTCTATTTGCCAATACAATAAGATAAGCCAACGCGATAAACGCACCCGGCGCCAATACAAAAATGAGCATACCGTAATTTTCGTGAAAAAGCTGCAATGAAAACACCGAACCCGTGCCGAGCAATTCGCGTATGCTGCCGAGCAATGTCAATGCCAACGAAAAACCAAGTCCCATTCCCAAGCCGTCGATAAAAGACCACTTAACGTTATTTCGATTGGCAAAAGCTTCCGCGCGACCAAGCACAACACAGTTTACAACGATTAATGGGATAAATATTCCCAAACTGTCGTACAACACAGGTATATAAGCTTGTACAAGCATCTCTACCAACGTAACAAAAGTAGCTATAACCAAAATATAAGCCGGAATACGTACTTTATTCGGGACAAGATTTTTAATAAGCGAAATTACTACATTGGAACAAATCAATACAAAAGTAGTGGCTAATCCCATTCCCAAGCCATTAATAGCCGAAGAGGTAGTTCCCAACGCAGGACACATTCCCAGCAATAAGACAAAAACGGGATTTTCTTTTAATATTCCATTAAACAATGTTTTTTTCATACGTAAATATTTTATTTTTTTACATTAAGGTCGTATGGAACTCGCAT